>JAESFW010000179.1_pt1 | contig 97028 bp, 92 predicted proteins | sample 9269481 | NCBI WGS metagenome assembly JAESFW01 (sample SAMN14515350, study PRJNA621654) | algae metagenome | isolation source: Lyngbya sp. HA4199-MV5 and co-occurring heterotrophs from soil with... | place: USA: Ahupuaa O Kahana State Park, Hawaii | collected 2009-07-21 | reverse complement strand
GCGGTGGTTCCGGCCACCTCGGACAGCTCCTGATCAGACGAACCGCGCGGAGCGTCGTCGCGAAGCCGAAACGGTAAACTCAATCCTCATCCGGGCTCCGCGCCCGGCGCTCCGCCCGCCCTTCCCACCTTGCGTCACCCGCCGCAGGGCGCCTCCGCTTGCGCTTCGGCGAGAAAGGAGCGCGGACCTCCAGGTCCGCGAAGCCCCCACCGCACGCCGCGGACGGCGACGTCCGCGCTCCCTGAAGGGCGCTTCCGCTTGCCCGAAACGCGCCCTCGCCCTAGAGACGAAGCAAGCGCGCCGATATTCACCAGGCGATGAAAACACGAGGAACCGCATGCGGAAGATCTTCCCCGACGCGAAGAGCGCGCTTGAGGGCCTGACCTTCGACGGCATGACCGTCATGTCGGGCGGCTTCGGCCTGTGCGGCATCCCCGAGAACCTGATCGCGGCGCTCCGCGACACCGGCGTCAAGGGCATCACCGTCATCTCCAACAACGCCGGCGTCGACGGCTTCGGCCTCGGCCAGCTTCTGGAGACCCGCCAGATCGCCAAGATGATCTCGTCCTATGTCGGCGAGAACAAGGAGTTCGAGCGCCAGTATCTGGCCGGCGAGCTGCAGCTGGAATTCAATCCCCAGGGCACCCTGGCCGAGCGCATCCGCGCCGGCGGGGCGGGCATCCCGGCCTTCTTCACCGCCACCGGCGTCGGCACCCTGGTCGCCGAGGGCAAGGAGGTCCGGAACTTCGACGGCCGCGACTACGTCATGGAGACCGGCCTGGTCGCCGACCTGTCGATCGTCAAGGCGTGGAAGGCCGACGAGCGCGGCAACCTGATCTTCCGCAAAACGGCCCGCAACTTCAACCCGATGATGGCCACCTCCGGCAAGGTCACCGTGGTCGAGGTCGAGGAGATCGTGCCCGTCGGCTCGCTGGACCCGGACCAGATCCACACGCCCGGCATCTACGTCGACCGCCTGATCCAGGGCACGTTCGAAAAACGCATCGAACAGCGTACGATCCGCACGCGCGAAAGCGCCTGACGACATCCACGGGGGACAAGGGCATGAGCGAATCTTCGGACAACCAGCACCTCAAGAGCATCAGCGACAAGCTGACCTGGGGCGTCATCTTCCTCTTCATCATCATGCTGAACACCTGCTCGCTCAGCGACGACATCGAGGACGCCATCCGCGACCGCCGCGGCGACGCGCCGGCTGCCCCGGCTGCCAACTAAATGGAGCGCGGACCCCCAGGTCCGCGATGTCGAACAGGAGCTCATGTCCAAACATCGAGGCTGGCACGATCGACACCATCTCCCGCATCTCGACGCTGCGGGCTTGCTGCAACACGTCGTGTTCAGGCTGCATGGCTCGTTGCCGGCTTCCGTTATGTCGGATTGTGCGAAGGGCCAGAGCCCCGATCTTCGTAGAACGGCGATAGAAGAGGCGTTGGACCAGGGAGCGGGTCCGACTTGGCTGTCCGACCCGACGTGTGCCCAAGCAGCGGCTGATGCGCTGAATTCCTTCGACGGGTCGCGCTACGAGCTTATCGCTTGGTGCGTCATGCCCAACCACGTGCACGTCCTAATGCGGCAGGCTGAGGGGTGGCCGCTGGCGGCTGTCGTCAAATCCTGGAAGTCGTTCTCTGCTCGAGTGATCAATCGCGCGCTTGATCGATCGGGGCCGCTCTGGGCTGCGGACTATTTCGATCGTTACGTCCGCAGCGACGAGCAGGCTGTGACCACGATCGCTTACATTGAAAACAACCCGGTCAAGGCCGGCCTTTGCGTGTCTCCCGCCGACTGGCCATGGAGCAGCGCATCTCTGGAGCGCGGACGTCCACGTCCGCGTACCTCCTATGCTGTAGACGCGGACCTGGAGGTCCGCGCTCCTTTTTCGGAGTACTGACGATGCCCCGCACCCGCGATCAACTCGCCGCCCGCGCCGCCCAGGAGCTGCAGGACGGCTTCTACGTGAACCTCGGCATCGGCATTCCGACGCTGGTGGCCAACCACATCCCGGCGGGCATGGAGGTCACCCTCCAGTCCGAGAACGGCATGCTCGGCATGGGGCCCTTCCCCTATGACGACGAGGTCGATCCCGACCTCATCAACGCCGGCAAGCAGACGATCACCGAGATCCCGGAGAGCGCCTATTTCAGCTCGGCCGACAGCTTCGCCATGATCCGCGGCGGCCACATCAACCTGTCGATCCTCGGCGCCATGGAAGTCGCCCAGAACGGCGACATCGCCAACTGGATGATCCCCGGCAAGCTGGTGAAGGGCATGGGCGGCGCCATGGATTTGGTCGCGGGCGTCAAGCGCGTGGTCGTGGTCATGGAACACGCCAACAAGCACGGCCAGTCCAAGGTGCTGAAGTCCTGCACCCTGCCCCTGACCGGCACGGGCGTGGTCAGCCGCGTCATCACCGACCTGGCTGTCTTCGACGTCAAGCCCGACGGATCGGGCCTGGTCCTGATCGAATTGGCCGACGGGGTGACGCTGGACGAGGTCGCCCAGAAGACCGAAGCCGCCTATGAAATTGCCCCTCAGTTGAAATCCGTCGCATAGTCTCACTGGACCGCCCATCGTCGGCGGGAACGGAGAGGCTGGGCATGGCGGACGGGGCGAACCTGCGGGCGGGCGGACTTCCGGCGCCTGATGCCGCGCGCGTCGAGGCCCTGCGCGCCGCGCTGGACCCCGCCTCGCCCGAGAACCTCGCGGAGGCCGAGCGCAAGGCCGTGGTCGACTTGCTGGACCGCGTCGTCTCCGACGTCCGCACCGGCGACCTGACCGAGGCGCGGGCCCGCCTGACCCATCTCGACGCGGCCCTGGCCCGGCTCGACGTCGGCGCGCTGGAGCCGCGCCGGGGCCTGACCGGCCTGTTCGACGGCCGCGGCAAGCGCCTGCGCGCCTTCCGCGAGACCTTCGCCGAAGTCGGGCGCGGCCTGGCCGACACGGCGTCGGACCTGTCCGAACGCGCCGGCGCCGTCTCGCGCCGCGACGCCGCGCTGGAAACCCTTTGGGCCGAACTCCGCCAGGCGCTGGAGGCGCTGAACGCCCATCTCGCCGCCGCCCTGGCCGCACTCGCGCCGGCCCCGACGGGCGACGAGGCCGATCCGCACGCCGCGCTGCGGGCCCGGACCCGCGACCTGACCGCCTGCCGCGACGCCGCCCTCGCCGCCCTGCCCCGCCTCCGCGCCGCCCAGAACGCCGACGCCCCCGCCCTGTCGGCGCTGGAGCGCTGCACCGTGGCGGTCGAGGCGTGGAAGACCGAATGGACCGACGCCCTGGGCCTCGCCGGCCGTCGCCCGAAGAAGGTGCGCCCCGACCCGGTGCGTCTCGACAAGGCGCGTCAGGCCCTGACCGACGCCTCGACCCACGCCGCCGCCCGCATCGACGCCTCGCTGAAGCGCCGCACGGCCGTCACGACCGAGCTTCAGGACCTGCGGCGCGCGCTCTAGGGTCGCGCCGTGCTCTCGATCCAGCCGGCGATCTGCCCGGCCAGGTCGCGCGATCCGGCGTCATAGGCCTCGACGATGGCCGACACGCGGTTGTCGGTCGCGGGCGTCTGCACCGTGAAGGTCCGCTCCGCCTCGATCTCCCGATCCGGCAGGCCGACCAGACGGGCCCGTACCGTCATCACCACCACCGGCGCCGCGCCCGGCGCGGCATAGCGCGTCTCGAAGGTCGAGGCGTCGACGTCCAGCGCCACGTCGCCCTGGGCCAGGTCCCGCGCGCCGATCAGACGGATGCGCCCGCCCCGGCTCGCCACCGCGCCCTGCAGCGCCGAGGCGAACAGGGCGTCCGCCGGCTCGACCCAGCGCGCGCCCTTCAGATAGGCCGCTTCCGTGCCGGTGATGGTCAGGATGCGGTCGCCTTCGGCCGACTCCGGAAAGGTCACGCGGCGCACGGCCACGTCGACCGCGCCGGCGGCCTCACCGCCGCGCGGCGGCTCCATCGCGGCGCCGAAGCGGTACATCTGCACCGGATCGGGCGACGACAGCAAAGCGCACGCGGACAGGCTGGCGGCCACGGCCGCGATCGACAGCGAACGGATCACGGCTGCACCTCCAGCTCCTTGGTGGGCGGTCGCCCGATGAAGTCGCGCGGGCTGGACCGGACCTCGTCGATCAGGTCCTCCAGCGACTCCGTCGCCGCCTCCAGACCCGCGATCGCCCGCTCCAGCTGCGGCAGGCCGTTGTCGGCGAAGTCGCCCAGCGGCTGCTCCAGGTTCGACACCGTCCGGTTCACGGACGCCGCCGCCTCCTGCGCCTCCTTGGTGGCGGCGTTCAGGTTCTCGATGGCCTGACGTCCGTCGGTCTCCACCAGACGGCGCGCCTCGGCGCCCAGCGCCGTGTACTCCGCCAACGCCTCATTGGCCTTGACCAGGGCCTGCTCCAGCTGCTCCAGCATGCCCTTGCGCGCCTCCAGCTCGGCGGTCAGCGCTTCGACGTTGCGCAGCGAGGTCGAGAAGCTTCGGATGTTGTCGTCGCTCAGCACGCGGTTGATGCGGTTCAGCGCGTCCACCGTCTGCGCCAGCACCGTGCCCGACCCGCTCAGCAGCTCCGCGATCGGGCTGGGCTGGCTCTGGATCACCGGCACGACGTTGTCCGGATACTGGGTCTTCAGCAGTGGCCGTCCGTCGGTGCCGGCGGTGATCTGGATGTAGTTCAGCCCGGTGATGCCCTGCGGCTCCAGCTGCGCGCGGCTGTCGACACGGATCGGCGTGGTCGCGTCCACGCGGATGCGGGCCACGACCTGGTTGCCCTTGCGCGGATCCAGCCTCAGGTCCGTCACTTCGCCCACGCGGATGCCGTTGAAGTGCACCTCGCCGCCCTCGGACAGGCCGCGGACAGGGCCGTAGAAAACGATGTCGTACTGGTCGAACTCGTTGTTGAACGACAGGCGGGCCAGCCAGATCGAGAACACCGCCAGCGCCGCCAGCAGGGCGACGGTGGCGATGCCGACGGCGGCGTAGTGGGCGTCACGTTCCATCGTCTAACCTCAGGCGGCCTTCGCGGCGCGACCGCGCGGACCCAGGAAGTATTCCTTGATCCACGGATGGTCGGAACGCTCAAGCTCGGAAACGGTCGCCTTGGCGACCACGCGTTTGTCGGCCAGCACCGCCACCTTGTCGGTGATCGCGTACAGGCTGTCGAGATCGTGGGTGATCATGAAGACCGTCAGACCCAGGTCGTCGGACAGCTGGCGGATCAGGTCGTCGAAGGCCGCGGCCCCGATCGGGTCCAGACCGGCGGTGGGCTCGTCCAGGAACAGCAGCTCCGGATCCAGCGCCAGCGCCCGCGCCAGCCCGACCCGCTTCTTCATCCCGCCCGACAGTTCCGCCGGCTTCAGATGGTGCGCCTCGGGCTTCAGGCCGACCATGGCGATCTTCATCTCGGCGATCTCGTCGATCATCGCCATCGGCAGGCGGGTGTGCTCGACCAGCGGCGCGGCCACGTTCTGCAGAACCGTCAGCGACGAGAACAGCGCCCCGCTCTGGAACAGCACGCCCGTGCGGCGCTCCACGTCGGCGGCCTCCTGCTTCGACAGAGTCGCCATGTCGTGGCCGAAGATGGAGACGGAGCCGCCCTCAGGCTCCTTCAGGCCGATGATCGTGTTCAGCAGCACGGTCTTGCCGGTGCCCGACCCGCCGACGACGCCGATCACCTCGCCCCGCTCGACCGTCAGGTCCAGATCGTCGTGGATGACGTTGTCGCCGAACTGGCTGCACAGCCCGCGCACCTCGATCAGGGTCTCTTTCGACGCCGTCACAGGTTCAGCTCCAGATAGATCAGGGCGAACACGGCATCCAGGAAGATGATGGCGAAGATCGCCTGCACCACCGCCGCGGTCACCCGCCGACCCAGGCTTTCGACGTCGCCCGCCACGGCCATGCCCTGCCGACACCCGATGGCCGCGACCACCAGAGCGAACACCGGCGCCTTGGACAGGCCGATCATGGCGTGCTGGAACATCATCGGGTCGTCTTGCATCCGTTGCAGGAAGAAGGCCGGGCCCAGGTTCAGCGAGCTCCAGGTCACCAGCAGACCCCCGAACAGTCCGGCGATCATCGCTGCGAAGGTCAGCAGGGGCAGCATGATCAGCAACGCCGCCAGCCTGGGGATGACCAGGGCCTGAAACGCGTTGACGCCCATGACCTGCATGGCGTCGATCTCCTGGTTCATCCGCATCGACCCCACCTCGGCGGCGAAGGCCGAGGCGGAGCGGCCGGCCAGCAGAACGGCGGTGATGACGGCGGCGAACTCGCGCAGCACCGACACGCCGATCAGTTGCACGGCAAAGACGCCGGCGCCGAACTGGGTCAGCAGGTCGACGCCCAGAAAGGCCACGACCGCGCCGATGAAGAAATTGGTGACCATCACGATCGGCAGGGCGTCCAGACCCGCCCGTTCCGCCTGACTGACCCAGGCGGCCCAGCGGATGCGGCCGGGATGCTTCAGCGCGGTCCCCGTCGCGGCGATCAGTCGGCCCAGGAACGCCAGCGACAGCGTCGCCTCCGCGGCCACGTCGTGCACGCCGTGGCCGATCCTGGAGAGAGTGCGGGTCAGGGCGGGCTGCCTGCGGGGCGGCGGCGCGCTCTGGCGCTCCAGCCGTTCGACCAGGGCGTAGATCCGGCCCGCTTCGGGCCGCGTCGTCCAATCCGACTTGCCCAGCCGGCTCGCCCCGCCCTGGACCAGGGCCAGGGCGCCGGCCGTGTCGAACCGTCCCAGTTCGGCCAGATCGACCTTCGACACCGGCCGTCCGTCCAGCGCCTGAGCCAGGCGCGTGCCGGTCCGGCCCAGGGTGGTGGTCGTCCAGTCGCCGGACAGCGTGAGCACCGCGCCCCCGTCCGCCTCCTCGACCTGGAAGTCCGCTCTCGCCATGACCCCTGCTTAACCGGAGCCGTGGCGGCTGACCACGCCCTAAACTCGCCTCATCGCAACAGGTTCAACAGCGAGACCTGGCGCAGCTGGTTGATCACCTGGGCGGAAGCCTGCATGGCCACCTGGGACAACTCCAGGTCGGTCAGCGCCTTCGCCAGATCGGCGTCGGTCCGCTCGGAAACCAGCGCCTCCAGCGCGTCCCTCTGATCCTGCTGCGCCTTCAGCACGTCGTCGACCCGGTTCTGGATCGAACCGTTGCGGGCGCCCCGGTCCGTGATCGCCTCGCGGGCGTCGTCCAGGCGCGACAGCCTCGCCGTCAGGAAATCGCGCGTCGCGTCGTCCAGGGCGCCGGTGACCGGGGTCGTCTCATGCCGACGCTGGATCTCGTGGAAGATGCGGAACAGATCCGCGCCCAGATCGTCGGCCAGGAAGCCGGTTTCCAGCGTCGTGCCCTCGTCGAGCCGCGACACCTGGACCAGTCCGTCGTTGACGAAGGCTTCGTCCGGATCGACCAGCGCCGACAGTTCCGCCAGGGTGCGGGGCGTCACCGGCGCCTCGGAGGAAGCGCCGCCCGCGAACAGATATCGTCCCTGATGCTTCGTGTTCAGGCCGTCCAGCGACACCTGAAACTGGCCCTGCAGTTCCAGCATCAGGCCGTCCAGCCGTCCGGAGGCCAAGGCGCCCGCGATGGCCTCCCGCGCGCCCGCCGCGCCGTCGGCGACGCGGCCCAGGGCCAGGTTCTGACTGGTCAGCCGCCCAGCGGCCGCCTTGCCGGCGTCGATGAATCCACCGATCCGACTCTGCGCCGACTTGAGTGCGGTCAGGGATTCCGAAGACCGGCCGAAGCCGACCAGATCGGTGGCGTTCTTCTGGGTCGAGACCCTCTGCTGGGCCTCTTGAGAGCGCAGCTGGGATCCCATCAGGTCCAGCAGCGCCGACTGGTAGTTGCCGAAGGTCGAGACCCGCATCACACGATCCCCAGAAGGACGTCGTAAAGATCCTTGGCCGCCTGGATCAGGCGCGCCGAGGCGTTGAAGGCCTGCTGATAAGTGGTCATCAGAACCAGCTCCTCGTCCAGGTTCACGCCCTCATGGGCCCGCTGGCGGCCGTGCGCTTCGGCGCGGAGAGCCTCGGCGCTTTCGGCCCGGCTCTTGGCCACGGCCGCGCGTCCGCCCACGTCGCCGGCCAGTTCGGAGGCATAGCGCGAAACCGACGAGGCCCCGCCGACGGATTCTCCCGCCGCGTCGAACACGGTCGAGGCCTGACCCGCATCGGCCAAGGTCAGTCCGCCCCGTCCGTCGCCGGAAGCGAAGGCCCGAGAGCCGGCGGCGGCGGCGAAATCCGCTTGGGCCAGGCCCAGCAGAGCCGGGTTCCGACGGACGTCGGCCCGAAGGCTGAAGCCGTCGGCGCGCGACGCCCGCACGCCGGCTCCGATCCCGAACAGCTCGGTCATCGACAGGCCGGACGCGGAATGGCTGGTCCGGTCTTCCAGAACCGAAAGGCGCGGGGCCGGGCTGACGGAACTGACGAAGTTCAGCGAGCCGTCGGCGCGCAGCTGGAACGTGCCGTGCCCGCCCAGGCCCGTCCCCGTGCTGTTGAGCGCGGCCAGCAGGTCGGTCATCGTGCCGCCGGCGGGCACGGCGACGGTGACGTCGCGCAGGCGGGCCCCCGTTTCGCCGGTCAGCCTCAGCGTCAGCGTCTGACCCGCGGTGAAGCCGTGCGGCGACGTCGCTCCGAGGCCGGTCGCGTAAAGCGCCGGACGGTCCGTGGTCACCAGATCGTTCAGGCCGAAGAAGTGAGACAGGCCCATGCCCATCTTGCGTGCCGGCAGGGCCGGATCGTCCACGACGGCGGCGCCGCGCCCGGTCGCGGCCGTGACGCTGAGACGCCCGTCGACGAAGGCGGCCGTCCCCGACGCGCCCAGGCGGGCGTTCAACTCTGTGAGAAAGCCCGAAAGAGGGACGGTCGTGCCGCCGACGTTCACCGAGCCCGCCCCGTCGAAATCCAGATCGACCCGCGTCTGGACGACTCCCGCCGCATCGGTGATCAGGACGGCGGTGCGCCCGCTGAAACCGGCCAGGGCGACGTCGAGCGCGGAGCCCACGTTTCGACCGGTCAGGCTCTGCGGCGCCGGCACGGAGGTGTTGGCGTTGTGCGCGCGGTTCAGTTCGTCCGCGGCGCGCGTCAGCAGTTCGGCCAGACGTTCGGCCGCCTGCGGCGCATCGAGGTCACGCAGCTCGACCAGGCCCTTGATCTCACCGGACGTCACGCCGTCCAGCAGCGGGCGCTTCTGGCCTCGGGGCTCCGTGACCCAGATCTCGTTGAAGCTGCTCTCGGCGTTGATCACCCCGGCCCGCGCGTAGTCGAGCGTCGCATAGCCGTCGCCGGCCAGCAGGGCGCCGCCGTTGGTCCGGATGGAGACGCCGCCCACGTTCCTTTGCGACACGCGGACGTCCAGGATGCCGGCCAGTTCGTCGATCAGCTTCGACTGCGCCGCCTCGGCCCCCGACGCGTCCTCGTCGACCACGGTGGCCTTGGCGATCTGGACGTTCAGGGACTCGATCTGCTGCAACAGGCCGTTGGCGCGATCGACCGCGCTCTTGATCCGCCCGTCGGCGTCCTCCCGCACCGACTGGATCTGGCGCGATATCCGCGAGCCTTCGTCGAACAGCGACTGAATGCCGAAGATGGCGGCCTGACGCGCCGGCGACGACGCGGGATCCTCCGCCGTGGTGGCGAAGGCGGCGAACATTTCGTCGACCTGGGCGAAGAAGCCGCCCGTGCCCCCGGGATCGCCGAACAGCCCCTGGATGCGGTCGAACAGCTCGTGGCGCACGCCTTGACGCTGGGCGTCCGCCGACGCCGACATGCTGGCGGCCTGAAGGAAGCGGTCGGTGGCCAGGCGCACCCGCGTGACCTCCACGCCCACGCCGACGCCCTGACTGACCAGCGAGCTCTGCTCGGCGACCTTGCGGACGTAGCCGGGCGTGTTGACGTTGGCGACGTTGTCCGAAACCACGCGCAGCTGCATCTGCGCGGCGGTCAGGCCGGACTGGCCGGCACTGAAAATCTGGTTCAGCGACATGGGCGCACGCTCCCGGCGCTCGGCAAACCCTGCACGCGGGGGCGCGCAATTTGCCGCCCCCGGCAAGATGCCAAGCACCTGACTTCATTGAACTCTTGATCGAACAGGTCGGTCATGGGTGATCAGGCGCGCAAGGACCGGACCAAAGCCCTGGAGGCGACCGAGCCGGGCAAAAACCGGTCTGGGCACGGCAAATCTGGCCCGCCGCCGGATCGTCGCAGTCGGCAGACCGATCATCATTTTTCTTCGCTTGGCCCGTATCTTATGCCGCCACCATCGCTCTGGCCCGGAGCTTGCGCCGGGCTTCCGGAACCCTTGGGCGCAGCAGGCGCCGTCCGCCTTCCCTCCATTCCGGTGCCCGATGCTCGCCCAGAGCCTGTTCGCCCTCGCCGTTCCCGCCGCGCCTCAGGCCGGCGACGCGCCCGCCGCCCCGGCGGACGGCGAATTCGGCCGTCTGGTGGACGTCGCCACGCGCCCGGCCGAGGCGCAGGTGGAGGCTCAGACCGCCGCGCGCCTCGACAAGCCGTCGGCGGCCCCGGTCGATTGGACGGGCCCGCAGATTCTGCCGGGCGCCGAGACGACGCCCAAGGCCAGGGGCGACGCTCCCCCGCGCCCCGAAGTCCTGCCCGGCGAGCCCCGCCCCAAACTGGACGCCGACGCGCCGCCCGTGCCCGAAGTCCTGCCCGGCCCGCCGACCGTCCCGGTGGAGCCCCGGATCAAGGGGTCGTCGCTCGAGGAAGACCCCTCCCCTGAGATCCTGCCGACGTCGGTCGGTCCCGACGACGCGCCGCGCCCGGAAATCCTGCCCGTCACGGTGGGGCCGGACTTCAAGGCGTTCGAGAAGGGCGGCGGAGCCCAAACCTCTTCCCCCGACGCCGCGCCCGCCCAGTCGCCGGCGCCCCTGCCGGCTCTGCCGCAGCCCGACACGGCCGGCCGCCCGGCCGCTGCGGGCGCGGACGTGGACGTGACTCCCTCCGCCTCTTCCGAGGCGACCGCGACAGGGACGAAGCCCACGTCCGAGTCCCCGCCCGCACCGACGCCGGCGGACGCGGCGTCGTCCGCGCCGAAGGCCCCGACGCTTCAGCCGCAGGAACCGGCCCGCTTCGAGCCTCCGGTCCAGACCGCGTCGTCGCTCGAGCCCGCCCCGACGCCGTCTTCGGAGCCCGCCGCCACGACGGTCCAGACCTCCATGGTCGGCCTGTCGCGCGTGGCGCATGAGACCCTCGCCGACCTCACCGCCCAGATCGTCAGGCGGCTGGAGGGCAAGGTCACCCGCTTCGAGATGGCCCTGACGCCCGAGGATCTGGGGCGCGTCGACGTAAGCCTGGAGATGGGCGAGGACGGATCCCTGACCGCCCGCCTGGCCTTCGACACCCCCGCCGCCGCCGCCGAGATGCGCGCCCAGGTCGACCAGCTGCGCCGCCAGCTGGAACAGGCCGGCTTCCAGCTGGCGCGCGACGCCCTGGACTTCTCGCACCGCGACGGCTCCTCGCCCCAGCAGGACCGGTTCGAGCGCCGCCAGAACCGGGCCTTCGCGGCCGCCCGCGACCTGGCCGACCGCGTCGAGGCCGCCCCGCTGATGAACCTGTCCCTCTCGCTCGGTTCGGCGCGCGATCGCGTCGACGTGAAGGTCTGAACCCATGGTCGACGCCGTCACCACAGCCTCGGACGCCACCAGCCGGATCGGCTCCAGCTCGGCCCTGCTCAGCCAGAATTTCGAGACCTTCCTGGCCCTGTTGACCGCCCAGTTGAAGAACCAGGATCCCCTCTCCCCCGTCGATTCCAACGAGTTCACCGGCCAGCTGACCCAGATGGCCGGGGTCGAGCAGCAGCTTCTGACCAACGACCTGCTGACCGCCATCCTGCAGGGTCAGGGCGGTTCCGATCTGACCGGGGCGACGACCTACATCGGCCGCGACGCGACGGCGGTCTGGTCCGCGGTCCGGGCCGAGAACGGTTCGGCGACCTGGAGCTATGAGCTGGCAGGGACCGCCTCGACCGCCAAGGTCCAGGTGCTGGACGCCTCCGGCCGCGTGGTGCACGAGGCCGACGCGCCCGAGCGTGCAGAAGGCGTCCACGACTTCACGTGGGACGGCGCCCAGGACGGCCAGGTCTACACCCTGAAGGTCATGGCCCAGGACGCCGCCGGCGGCGTCGTGCAGTCCCAGGTTCTGGTCACCGGCCGCGTGACGGGCGTCGAGATGTACGACGGCCAGCCCTACCTGACGATCGGCACGTCGATCCTGCCGCTGTCGGCCGTGATCGCCGTCGAAGAAGCCCGGGCGGCGCCCGCGGAACCCGAAGCCGAGGCTTCGATCCTGTCCGCCCTCAATCCCATGAAACTGTTTTCGTAACGGAGCCGCGCCATGTCCATCAACAGCGCCCTTCTCGCCGGCGTGTCCGGCCTGACCGCCAACTCGGCGGCCTTGGCCGCCATCTCCCAGAACATCGCGAACGTGAACACCGTCGGCTACAAGCGCACGGCCGGTGAGTTCCAGACCGTGATCAACAGCCAGTCGCAGGGCGCGGGATACTCCGCCGGCGGCGTCTTGGCCTCGGCGCGGCACTACACCAGCCAGAACGGCCAGCTTCAGCGGACGACCTCGTCCACCGACCTGGGCATCTCCGGCCAGGGCTTCTTCGTCGTGACGGAGAAGGCCGAGAATCTGGAGGTCACCGACAGCCGTCTGTTCACCCGCGCCGGCGCCTTCCGCGTCGACAACATGGGATATTTGAAGAACACGGCGGGCCTCTATCTGCAGGGCTGGCCGGTGGACGCCGAAGGCGCCATCACCACCGATCCGTCGGACCTGAGCCGGCTGCGCACCATCAACGTGGGATCCGTCGGCGGCACGGCGGAGGCGACGACCCGAATCCAGCTGAACGCCAACATCAAGTCCAGCCAGACCGTCTCCGCCGAAGCCGCCGCAGCCGCCGCGACGCCCCCCGGAGCGGACGCCTACGATCCGGCGACCAATTCCATGGCCATGTGGAATCCGGAGACCGGCGACGGGGTCAAACCGGACTTCGAGCTGACCATTCCGGTGTCGGACTCCAAGGGCGGCCAGCGCACCGTCGCCATCGCCTTCCTGAAGAGCACCACGCCCAACCAGTGGCATTCCGAAATCCGCGCGGTGCCGGCCGGCGACGTCGTGACCGGGGCGGGTCTGGCCAACGGCCAGATCAAGACCGGGCTCGTGGCCTTCACCCAGGACGGCCGCCTGGACGTCGACGCCATGGCCGCCCTGGGCGCCCAGGCGCTGTTCGCCGACCCGTCCGTGGCGACCCTGACTTTCGGCGCATCGGACTCCGCCGCGCCCGCCGCCGGAGCCGTCAACTGGGCCGCCGGACTGGGCATCGACGACCAGACCCTCAGCTTCGATCTGACCGCCGCCGCCGGCGGTCTGACCCAGTACGACAGCGCCTCCGTCGTCCAGGCCGTGCTGACCAACGGCACCGCCTTCGGCAACCTGTCCGAGGTCAAGATCGACGAGACGGGCTTCGTCACCGCCATCTTCGACAACGGCGTGACGCGCAAGATCGCCCAAATCGCGATCGCCACCTTCCCCAGCCCGGACAACCTTCTGCAGACCGCCGGCAACGCCTATCGCGTCAGCCAGGGCTCCGGCACCTACAATCTGAAAACCGCCGGCTCCGGGGGCGCAGGCAAGGTCGGCTCCTCCCAACTCGAAGCCTCCACAGTCGATCTGTCGGCCGAGTTCACCGGCCTGATCACCACCCAGCGGGCCTATTCCGCCTCGTCCAAGATCATCACCACGGCCGACGAAATGCTGGCCGAGCTGATCAGCATCAAGCGCTGAGGCCGACGCGGGAGGGGCTGAATGACCAGGGTTCGCTTTCTGAATCGAAGATGGCCGGCCGCCTCGGCGGGTAAGGCCTCCTTCACCACGCCGCTTAAACGGCCCTTAGCGGCAGGCGGGCATAGTCCGTCCCGTGATGGTTGGTGAAGAGGCATAAGCCCATGCTGCAAGAGCGTAGACTGAACGGCAAAGGAGAGCAGTACGTGGTCGGCCCGACGGGCACGCCGCTGACGCTGCGCGACCTGCCGCCGCCGAACACGGACCGATGGGTCATCCGGCGCAAGGCCGAGGTCGTGGCCGCCGTGCGCGGCGGGCTGCTGTCGATCGACGACGCCCTGAACCGCTACGGCATCACCGCCGAAGAGTTCTCCGCCTGGCAGGTCGCCATCGACAAATGGGGCATGCAGGGCCTCCGCACGACCCGGATTCAGCACTACCGCTCGTAACCCCTCCCCCCCTCCTTCGAGCGTGTCGAGGGCCGCTTCCGGCGACGGAGGCGGCCCTCGGTGTTTCTGCGCCTTGCCGGATGCGTTATCGTCCCTCTATGGACAGTCAGCCGTTTCCCCTGTCACCCGCCCTCGACGAATACGTCGATCAGAAGGTTCGATCCGGAGAGTTCCGCGACCGCGCCGAGGTCGTCGCCGAGGCGCTCGACAGGATGCGTGAGGAAGATGTGCGGATGGATCGACTCCGCCAGGCCATCAACTCCGGACTGGACCAGCTGGACGCTGGAGAGGGCATCCGCGTGGACGACGTCGAAGCTTGGCTGGACGGTTTGGGCCACTGAGCCCGTCGATGCGCGAGCTTGTCGTCGCGCCTTTGGCGCAGGCGTAGATCGACGACCTGCTGCGGGAAAGCGAGCGCCGTTTCGGCCCTGAGGCGGCTCGGCGATACCGCGCGCTGCTGGCGGCCGCCATCGCCTGGCTGCTCAGGGAACCGGAAACGCCGACGGCACGCCCGGCGCCGGTGATGCGACCCTCGCGCATGGTGCATCTTCGTTCCGCACGACGGCTCATGCCCGTTGGAGAGCGCGTCGCGGCGCCCCGGCATGTCGTCGTTTATCGGTTCGACGACGCGAAGCTCGAGATCGTGCAGATTCTCGACGATCGCATGGACATTCCCCGCCGCTTGCGGTGACGCCTCGAAATCGCGCCCGTTTGCGCCTATGTGCCGCGCCATGAGCCTGTCCGAGGACATTTGCCCGATCCCGGCCATCGCCCCCATGAGCGCCGACGGCGACATGGACGCGGCGATCGCGTCCGCGCGCGCGGCGGTGGGCCTGCCGGTCGGAACCCGTGTCGTGGCCGCCATGTCGGGCGGCGTGGACTCCACCGTCGTCGCCGCCCTGCTGCACAAGGCGGGCTACGACGTCGTCGGCGTGACGCTGCAGCTCTACGACCATGGCGCGGCGCTGAAGAAGAAGGGCGCCTGCTGCGCGGGCCAGGACATCCACGACGCCCGCCTGGCCGCCGAGACGCTCGGCATCCCGCACTACGTCCTGGATTACGAGTCGAGGTTCCGCGACGCCGTCATCGACCAGTTCGCCGACAGCTATCTGCGCGGCCAGACGCCGGTGCCCTGCATCCGCTGCAATCAGACGGTCAAGTTCCGCGACCTGCTGGACGTCGCCCGCGACCTGGGCGCCGAGGCCATGGCCACCGGCCACTACGTCCGACGTTCGGTCGGCGCCGACGGCCGCCCGCAGATGCGCAAGGCGGTCGACCATTCACGCGACCAATCCTACTTCCTGTTCGCCACCACGCCGGAGCAGCTGGACTATCTGCGCTTCCCTTTGGCCGATCTGGAGAAGCCCCAGGTGCGCGGCGTCGCCGCCGAGCTGGGCCTGCGCATCGCCGCCAAGCCGGACAGCCAGGACATCTGCTTCGTCCCCTCGGGCGACTATCGCTCGCTGATCGACAAGCTGCGTCCCGAAGGCCGTCAGGCCGGCGAGATCGTGCACATGGACGGCCGCGTTTTGGGCGAGCACGCCGGCATCACCGACTACACCATTGGCCAGCGCCGCGGCCTGAACGTCGCCGTGGGCGAGCCTCTGTTCGTCACCAAGCTGGATCCCGCGAAACGGCACGTCATCGTCGGCCCGCGCGAGGCCCTGCTGACCGCCGGCCTGACGCTGGAAGAAACCAACTGGCTGGGCGACGCCCCGACGATGCTGGACGCCGCCCGCGACGGCGCGCCCGTGCTGGCCCGCGTCCGCTCCACCCGCCCGCCCGCGCCCGCCTGGCTGACCCTGACGGACGGCGCGATCGGCGTGGCCTTCGAGCGGGGCGAGGAAGGCGTGGCGCCCGGTCAGGCCTGCGCCCTGTACGACCCTGCCGATTCCGACCGGCTGATCGGCGGCGGCTTCATCCGCGCGACGACGGCGGCGATCTGACGGCTCATGCCCGCGTCGGCAGGATCCGGCGCCGCTGCCGCACCAAGGCCAGCGGGGCCCCGTCCGGCGCCTGGGCCGTGCCGTCCTCCACCGCCCAGCCGCCGCCCACGTCGCGGCTGACGAAGTGGAACCAGGCCCAGCCCTCCGGCGACGTCTCGGGCGTCAGCTCCGCCAGCAGGTCGGCGCGCAGATCGACGCTGGCCGAGATCGCGGGCGGCGCCGGGAACGCCGTGAAATAGGTCGGGTACAGCCCGTCCAGCAGGAACAGAAGCCGCGCCTCGTCCAGCGGCAGGCCGTCGACGCACCGCATCCAGCAGCCCAGCTCGACCGTGCCGCCCGCGTTCAGGCCGAACAGTCCCGGGCCGGTCGGAAAGCGATGCTCGATGTGCCGCGTGAAGCCCGGCGCGAAGTCGGGCGCAAGCGGCGCCCGCTCGGCGTCCCGCGGCCGGCCCGGCACGGGCGGCATCGGACGCAGCTCCGGCCCCGCCACGTCGCGGCCGAAGGTGACCAACGCCTGGACTGCCTGCCGGTCGCCCTGCCCGGCCGCCACCGACGCATAGGCCAGGTTGCGCCCGCCCCTCAGCAGGGTCGGGGTGAAGTCGATCTCCTCGAACCGCGCGGCCGCCAGATACTGGATCGTCAGGCTGCGGATCGGCGTCGCGATGCCCAGCCCCTTGCGCGCCGTCTCCCCCGCCAGCGCCGCCATCAGACCGCCGAACGGCGCGCCCTTCAGCGGGTCCACCGTCTGCGGCGCATTGGAGAAGGAGGTGTCCAGCCGCGCGCGCCAGGCGTCGCCGGCCGGCGTCAGGGTCAGGGCTTCGGAGAGGGTCGTCATCGCCCACCTTGTCGCACGAAACGAAGCGGCGGAGGCGTCTCCGCCTCCGCCCAGTTTGGGGATCGGGACCGTCGCCGGGACGACATGTCCGTCTCTAAAAGAGACTTACTTTGTCCGTTCCGAAACGCAACCCTCTTGTCAAACCGCTGACGCAGGGTCACTTTCCACCCATGGGACGCACCGCCGACTATTCGCGCCAGAGCTGCTCGATCGCCGCCACCCTGGAGGTGATCGGCGACCCGTGGACCCTGTTGGTCGTGCGCGACGCCTTCAACGGCGTGACCCGCTTCGAGCAGTGGCAGGACCGGCTGGGCGTGGCCCGCAACGTCCTGGCCGCCCGGCTCAAGAGCCTGGTCCAGCACGGCGTGCTGGAGCCGCGCCTCTATTCCGAACGCCCGCCGCGCAACGAATACGTCCTGACCGCCAAGGGCAAGGATCTGTACGGCGTGCTGGTCACCCTGCACGGCTGGGGCGCCCGCCACGTCTATGGAGACGCCGATTCAGGCATCTCCATGATCCACAAGAGCTGCGGCGGCGACCTTCAGCCCCGCATCGCCTGCGGCTGCTGCGGCGAGATCGTGAAGCCGCGCGACATTCAGCTGACCCTGACCGCCGACCGCCCCACCGTCGGCGACGTCATGCCGGACGACAAAGCGGCCTGACCGTCAGGTCCGGAAGGCTGGCGCGATCCCGGCGGTCGGCGTAGCGCTGGCGTCATGCGGTTCGGCCTCATCCTCGCCCTCCTCCTGCTGACGGCGGTGCCCGCCGTGGCCCAGGATCCCGCGCGCATCCAGTCCGACGTCCGCGAGGGCCAGCGGCTGATGGCCGAGGGACGCCCGGCGGAGGCCGAGCCCCTGTTCGCCCGCGCCGCCGCCGACGCCCTGACCCTGTGGGGCGACACGTCGCCCGACGCCGGCAGCCTGTCGCTGCTTCACGCCAATGCGGTCGAGGACCAGGGGCGGCTGGTGGAGGCCGAGGGGCTGTATCGCGACGCGCTGGCGTCGCTCGAGCGCGCGACCGAAGCCGGTCACCCCTGGCGGGGATGGGCGCTGAACGACCTTGGCCTGAACCTGCACAAACAGGGACGCCATGCCGAGGCGTTGGAGCTGACCACCCGCGCCGTGGACCTTCGCTCCGTGACCGAGGGCCCCGACGCGCCGCCTACCCTGACCTCGCTGAACAACCTCGCCTCCATCCTGCGGGCTCTGGGCCGGTTTCAGGAGTCGGCCGACGTCCAACGCCGCATCCTGGCGGTGCGGGAGGCGACCTTGCCGCCGGACCACCCGGACCTGGGGCTGACGCTGAACAACCTCGGCGCCGTGCTTCTGGACCTGGACCGGCCGGTCGAGGCCGAGGCGACCCTGCGCCGCGCCGCCGCCGTGCGTGACGTGGCCTTGGGGCCCGACCATGCCCTGACCGCCCAGACCCGCGTCCTGCTGGCCGAGGCCCTGGCGCGGAACGGACGCCTCGACGCCGCGTGGGAGATGCAGGGCCAGGCGATCGCGGCACTGGAGCGCGCCGGCGACGCGACCGACCTGGCCGCGGCCCTGTCCGCGCACGCGGACCTGGCACTGACGCTGGGCCGCCCGGACGAGGCGCTGGTCGTCGCCGAACGCGCCTTGGCTCTGAGGAAGGCCGCCTTGCCGCCGGATCATCCCGACGTCGCGGGCTCCCTGACCGTCCTGGCCGACGTCCACCTCGCCGCCGGACGTCCGGATCGGGCCCTGCCGCTGCTGGAGGAGGCGCTGGCCCTGACCCGTCGCGCGCTCGGCCCCGACCACGTCAACGCCCTGCGCATACTGTCCCTGCTCGGCCTGACCCAGGGCGAACTCGGCCGCGGCGATCGGGCTCTGGCGCATCTGGCGGACGCGGCGGCGCTGGCGGATCGGACCCTGCCGCCGGGCCACCTGGGGCGACTTGCGACGACGGCCGACCACGGCGCGGCCCTCGCCGCCGCCCGACGCCCGCTGGACGCCCTGCCCCTGTTGCGTCGCGCGGGCGCGGGGCTGATCGACCGACGTCAGAGTTCGTCCGCCGCGGCGACCGAAGCCGAGACCGACGCCCTGCGTCACCTCTGGCGCCTGACCGTCACCGCCTCCTGGGACGCCGCTCATTCCGACTGAGCACTTGCAACACGGCGCCGGAGCCGCGATCTAGTCGGCCTGAGTTTCGAAAGGCCACGTCATGTCCGATCCCGTCGTCATCTGCTCCTTCGCCCGCACGCCCATGGGCGGCTTCCAGGGCGCCCTGTCCGGCGTGAAGGCCACCGACCTGGGCGCCGCGGCGGTCAAGGCGGCCGTGGAGCGGGCCGGGGTCCCCGCCGAGAAGGTGGACCAGATCTACATGGGCTGCGTCCTGCCCGCCGGCCTGGGTCAGGCCCCGGCGCGCCAGGCGGCCATCGGCGCCGGTCTGGGCCTGCATGTCGAGGCCACCACCGTCAACAAGATGTGCGGCTCTGGCCTGCAGGCCGCCATGATGGCCCACGACGCGCTTAAGGCCGGGACCGCCGACGTCATCGTCGCGGGCGGCATGGAGTCGATGACCGGCGCCCCCTACGTCATGACCAAGCACCGCGGCGGCGCCCGCATCGGCCACGACGTCATCGTCGATTCCATGATGATGGACGGGCTGGAAGACGCCTACACACCCGGCAAGCCGATGGGCGCCTTCGCCGAAGACGCCGTGCGCCTGTATCAGTTCACCCGCGAACAGCAGGACGAGTTCGCCGTCGAAAGCCTGCGTCGCGCCACCGCCGCCATCGCCGACGGCGCCTTCAAGGCCGAGATCACGCCGGTCGAGGTCAAGACCCGCGCCGGCGTCGAGACCATCGACACCGACGAGCAGCCCGGCAAGGCCCGCCCCGACAAGATCCCGACGCTGAAGCCCGCCTTCGCCAAGGACGGCACGATCACCGCCGCCAACGCGTCGTCCATCTCGGACGGCGCCGCCGCCCTGGTCATGACGCGCGAGAGCGTGGCCAAGGCGCTGAACCTGCCCGTCGTGGCCCGCGTGGTCAGCCACGCCGCGCACGCCCATGAGCCGGGCCTGTTCACCACCGCCCCGGTCCCGGCCATGAAGAAGGCGCTGGAGCGCGCCGGCTGGACCGCCGCCGACGTCGATCTGTGGGAGGTCAACGAGGCCTTCGCCGTCGTCGCCATGATCGCCCAGAAGGAACTGGGCATCGACCGCGACAAGCTGAACGTCAACGGCGGCGCCACCGCTCTGGGGCACCCCATCGGCGCCTCGGGCGCGCGCATCCTGTCCACCCTGCTGGCGGCGCTTCAGGCGCGCGGCGGCAAGAAGGGCATGGCGTCGCTGTGCATCGGCGGCGGCGAGGGCGTGGCCATGGCGGTCGAGCTGGTCTGACGGATCAGGCCGGATCCAGCCGCGGGCGCAGCATCGACAGGTCGTAACCCGCCCCGGCGGCGATCGCCAGGATCTCGTCCGCCGGCCGCCTGCCCGCCTGCGAAAGAGCCCAGAGCGCCGTCGAGCGCGTGCCGGAGCGGCAATAGGCCAGAACGGGTCCCGGCAGGTCGTCCAGGGCGGCGGCGAAGGCGGCGGCGTCCTGCGCCGACAGGCTGGGCATGGTCACGGGCAGGCGGCGGAACGCCAGACCCGCGTCGCGCGCCGCCGCCTCTATGACGTCGGTGGACGGTTGCCCCGGTTCTTCCCCGTCCGGTCGGTTGACGATCACGGCGCGGAAGCCGGCCGCCGCGACCTGGGGCATGGCCTCGGGCGGGATCTGGGGCGCGACGGACAGCCCCTCGGTCAGCTTGCGGCCGATCATGGCGGCTCCCTCAGCGATCATTGCGATAGGTGACGCCGCCCCGCATGACGAAGACGACCCGCTCCAGCACGGTGACGTCCTCCAGCGGGTCGCCGCGCACGGCGATCAGGTCGGCCGGCATGCCCGGCAGCAGGCGGCCCGCCTGGTCCTGGATGCCCAGATGCTCGGCGGCGTTGACGGTGGCGGTCTGGACCGCCTCCAGCGGGGTCAGACCGGCGCGGACCAGAAGGGCGAACTCCCCGGCGTTGTCGCCGTGCGCCGAGACGCCGCTGTCGGTGCCGAAGGCGATGCGGACGCGGCCCCGGTGGGCGCGACCGGCCATGTCCAGCATGCGCGGCCCGGCCTCCAGCGCCTTGGCGGTCTGGGCCGGGGTGAAGAAGTTGTCGGGCCCCGACGCGACGCGGGCCACGTAGTCCCCCGCCATCAGGGTGGGCACCAGCCAGGCCCCCCGCTCGCGCATCAGGCGGATGCCCTCGTCGTCCAGATAGGTGCCGTGCTCGATCGAGTCGCCGCCGGCGCGCAGGAAGGCGTTGATGCCGTCGGCGCCGTGGGCGTGGGCGGTCACCTTGCGGCCCATGCGATGCCCGGCCTCGACGATGGCGGCCAGTTCGGCGTCGGTGAACTGCTGGCCCAGGCCGGCGGCGGTGTTCGACAACACGCCGCCGGTCGAGGTGATCTTGATGACGTCGGCGCCGGCCCGGACCTGCGTCCGCACCGCGCGCATGCAGTCCTCCGGCCCCGAGCAGATCGACTCCGAAGACAGCACGTGCAGCACATCCTCACGATAGCCGTTGGCGTCGCCGTGGCCGCCATGGATCGACACCGACGAGCCTGAGGCGAGGATGCGCGGGCCGATCACGTCGCCGCGGGCGACGCCGTCGCGCAGGGCGAAGATGGCGTCGTTCGGCGCGCCCAGATCGGCCACGGTGGTGAAGCCGGCCATCAGCGTCTTGCGCGCGTTGCCGGCGCCCACGATGGCGCGGTCGGCGGAGTCCAGCGTCACGGCCTGAAGCCGGGCGTTGGGGTTCTGCTCGCTGGTCAGATGGACGTGGGAATCGATGAGGCCGGGGAGGACGAAGGCGTCCCGCAGGTCGATCACCGTGCCCTCTCCGACGAAGCCGTCGCGGACTTCGACGATTCGGTTCCCGCTGATCACCAAAGTTTTATCGCGCTGCACAACGCCGTTCGACGGGTCGGCGAGCAGGCGCCCCGCGTGGACGAACACGGTTCCCCCGTCCGGCGAAACCGGCGGCGCGGCGGGGGTTTGCTGGGCGAGGGCGGCGCCCGCCAGACAGAGCCAGGCCGCCGCGGCCGCGATGATCGATCTCATGAAACCCCTCCCGGTACGTGACTTGCACCCTAGAGCAAGTTCGCCTGCGGCCAAGGCTCAGGTTGAAACGGGCCGACGGGTTTGAAACACTGCGTCACAATCGGTGTAACCGCTACGAGGGCGTCGCATGCGGGTTTCGAGACGGGGATTGATCCTGGGCGGTTCGGCCCTGCTGGCGGGCTGTTCGTCGGCGGCGCAGGGCGCGCGGCCCGTGACGCCGGTGGCGACCCTGATCGAAACCCCGCCGCCGGCCCCCGTCATTCAGGTCGCCGCCGACCCGGTGGTCGCGCCGCCGCTGGACCCGCGCGGGCTGATCCGCAAGGAGCTGATGGGCCGGGCGATGGCCGCGCTGGACATCCACCACGCCAAGATCCCGAACCGCGACCGCATGTACGTGGTCGACTTCAAGCGCCACTCCGGCGAGGAGCGGCTGTACGAGGTCGACCTGCACGGCGGGTCGGTCAAGGTGCTGCGGACCAGCCACGGCCGGGGTTCTGACCCGGACCACAGCGGCTTCGCGCGCAGCTTCTCCAACGTGCCGGAGAGCTATTGCTCCTCGGTCGGGTCCTACGTCACGGCCGGGCCGTCGTGGGGGCCGTTGCAGGGGCCGAACGTCCTGCTGGACGGGCTGGAGTACTCCAACGACAAGGCCCGCGAGCGCGCGATCATCGTGCACGGCGCGGACTATGCCGACCCCGACTTCCTGGCCCGCGAGGGCAAGCTGGGCCGCAGCTACGGCTGCTTCTCGGTGGCCCACGCCGACCTGCCGGACCTGCGCGAGCGGATGGGTCAGGGGCGGCTGCTGTTCGCCTTCGCCTGACCCCCAGGCTTCACTCGTACCCGTGAGCCGCCTCGTTGATGACCTGGCTGGGCATCCTGGAGAAGTCGACCGAGACCGGCTGGGCCGCCTTGGCGCGGAAGGTGCGGATGACGTGGTTCAGGCGCTTTCGCACCTCGGCCTCGGCCTCCGTCCCGGGCTGAAGGGCCAGAGGGGCGAGGCAGAAGTCGATGATGGCGTCGGGGTTGCTGATCGGCTGCATGGTCGTCTCCGGGGTCAGTGGGCGAACTGGGCGGCTTCGGTGGAGTCCTTGAGCGCGGTCGTGGAGGACCGGCCGGACGAGATGACGGTGGCCACCTGGTCGAAGTAGCCGGTGCCGACCTCGCGTTGGTGGCGGGTGGCGGTGTAGCCCAGGGCCTCGTTGGCGAACTCGCGCTGCTGCAGCTCGGAATAGGCGGCCATGCCGCGCTCGCGGTAGCCGTCGGCCAGCTCGAACATGCCGTTGTTCAGGCTGTGGAAGCCGGCCAGGGTCACGAACTGGAACTTGTAGCCCATGGCCCCCAGCTCGCGCTGGAACCTGGCGATGGTCGCGTCGTCCAGCTTGGCCTTCCAGTTGAAGGAGGGCGAGCAGTTGTAGGCCATCAGCTTGCCGGGATGCTCCTTCTGGACCGCCTCGGCGAAGCGGCGGGCGTCGTCCAGGTCGGGATGGCTTGTCTCCCACCACAGGACGTCGGCGACCTTCGCATAGGCCAGGCCGCGGGCGATGCAGTGGTCCAGGCCCGTGCCGGCCTTGAGCCGGTAGAAGCCCTCCACCGTGCGGTCGTCGCGGTCGATGAAGGGCCAGTCGCGCTCGTCGACGTCGGAGGTGATCAGCTGGGCGCTCTCCGCGTCGGTGCGGGCCACGGTCAGGGTCGCGGTGCCCATGACGTCGGCGGCCAGACGGGCGGCGATCAGGTTGCGCTCGTGCTGGGCGGTCGGGATCAGCACCTTGCCGCCCAGGTGGCCGCACTTCTTCTCCGAGGCCAGCTGATCCTCGAAGTGGACGCCCGCGGCGCCGGCCTCGATGAAGGCCTTCATGATCTCGAAGCTGTTCAGCGGGCCGCCGAAGCCGGCCTCTGCGTCGGCGACGATGGGCACGAACCAGTCGCGCTTGGCCCCGCCCTCGGCATGCTCGATCTGGTCGGCGCGCTGCAGGGTGCGGTTGATGCGGCGGCACAGCTCGGGCGCGGCGTTGGCCGGATACAGCGACTGGTCGGGGTACATGGCGCCGGCGGTGTTGGCGTCGGCCGCGACCTGCCAGCCCGACAGATAGATGGCCTTCAGGCCGGCGCGGACCATCTGCATGGCCTGGTTGCCGGTCACGGCGCCGAGCGCGTTCACATAGGGCTCGGTGTGCAGCAGCTCCCACAGCCGGTTCGCGCCGCGCTGGGCCAGGGTCTGGGCGATGGGGACCGAGCCGCGCAGGCGCAGGACGTCGGCCGCCGTGTAGGGGCGTTCGATGCCGTCGAAGCGGCCCTTGGGCGCGGGGACGAGGTCGGCGAAGTCGGTCATGGCGGCGGGTCCGTGCGGGTCGGCGGGGGCGACGACCGCCCCGGCCCGACGGAGAGAACACGCGGCTGTCGTGATTGATACAGCCGTAGCGGAATCCTTAGTGTCGCTTAGTCGCATTATGACTAGCTGCCCTTGTCACTTTATGACACTCTAAGGAGCGCGGACCTCCAGGTCCGCGACGTCGGGGAGGTGTGCGGTGGCGATCCCAAAAGACGCGGACCTGGAGGTCCGCGCTCCTTATGGCGCTTCTCTGGCCGCCGATCGCAAGCTGTTCCTGGGGGCGCGGGTCCGGCGGCTGAGGCGCGAGCGCGGGCTGACGCAGACGGCCATGGCGGGCGACCTGGGCGTCTCGCCCAGCTATCTGAACCACATCGAGCGCAACCAGCGGCCGGTGACGGCGCAGCTGCTGCTGCGGCTGGCCGAAGCCTATGACGTCGATCTGAGGGCGCTGAGCCAGGCCGGACCGGCGGGGCCGACGGAGCTGGCCGAGATCCTGGCCGATCCCCTGTTCGAGGGGCTGGAAACGCCGCGGCACGAGCTGCTGACCCTGTCGGAAGAGGCCCCGGCGGCGGCGGAAGCGCTGGTTCGGCTGTACCGGGCGCACGCGGCCCAGCGGGACCGCGCGCGGGCGGCGCTGGTCGAGGGGGCGGAGGCGCCGGATGCACCCAATCCCTCGGACTGGGTGCGCGACTGGATCCAAGAGCGCGGCAACTACTTCCCCGAGCTGGACGGACTGGGAGAGACCCTGCACGCGGCGCTGGACCCCAACATGACCGGCGAGGGGTGCGAGGCGCTGGCGCGGGTGCGGCTGGCGCAGCGGCACAATCTGACGGTCCGGGTCATGCCCGCCGAGGTGATGGTGGAGTGGACGCGGCGGTTCGATCCGCACCGGCGGCGGCTGCTGCTGTCGGAGACGCTGGACGCCTCGTCCCGGGCCTTCGCCATCGCCTATCAGCTGGCGCTGGTGGAGCACGGGGCGGAGCTGGAGGCGATGACCGAGGCGGCGCGGCCGCCGGACGAGGCGACGCGGGCCCTGCTGAAGGTCAGCCTGACCAACACCCTGGCCGCGGCCATCCTGATGCCCTACGCCGCCTTTCAGCGGCTGGCGGAGGCGAGCGGATACGACATCGGGCGGCTGCAGAACCGGTTCTCGGTGTCGTACGAGCAGGTGGCGCACCGGCTGACGACGCTGAGCCGGCCCACGGCGCGGGGCGTGCCCTTCTTCCTGATCCGGGTCGACCAGGCGGGGAATGTGTCCAAGCGGTACGCGTCCGGCGCCTTTCCCTTCGCCCGGTTCGGCGGGGCGTGCCCGCGATGGCGGCTGCACAGCGCGTTTCGCACACCGGGAAAGACGGTGACGCAGATCATCGAGACGCCGGACGGCCAGCGCTGGTTCACCCTGGCGCGGACGGTGGATCGTCAGGGGCATGACGGACATGGGGAGCGGCACGACCTGGCGATCGGACTGGGGTGCGAGCTGAAGGAGGCGCGGCGGCTGGCCCTGGCGCGCGGGCTGGACCTCAACGACCCGCCGGTGACTCCGATCGGCCCGGCCTGCCGCCTGTGCCCCCGCCACCCCTGCGCCGAACGCGCCGCCCCGCCCATCGATCGGCCGCTGGCGGTGGACGACTGGGCCAAGTCGGTGAGCCCGTATCCGTTCAAGGCGTGATGATGGAGTCAGAAAAAAATTTCCATCATTTCCATCACGGCCCCTCGCACCGCTCGACGTCGCGCAGCTTGAGCGCGGCCTTGGCCTGGGCCTCGATCAGGCGGGCGGTGGCGGACAGGCCGTCGATCTGCTCGCGCGCGGCCTTCTGGGCGCGGGAGGCGGCGTGGGCCTCTCCCACCGCCAAGCCCGCGTGCAGACGGCGCCAGCGCATGGCTTCCAGCACGTGGCCGGCCTCCAAGGCCTGGGTCATGCGCCGCCAGGCGATATCGGCGGCGTCGGCCGGGTCCTGGACCGGAGCGTCCATGTCGAGCGGCGGCGGGGGCGGGGCCGCCCGGCGCTGATCGCGGCGCAGCCAACCCTCCTCTCGCGCGCGGCGCCAGAAGGTGGCGGTGGCCAGTTCCAGGTCCTCGCAGATGATCCGCGCAGAATAACCGGCCTCGAACATCTGGCGCGCGACGTCCCAGATGTCGTTGCCGGTGATGTAGGTGGGGAGATCGTCGTCATGGTGGGTCATGCCGACAGGATGAAGGGGCGGTGCGTCAGAAACGGACGTAGTCAGCGCTCGTGCAGTTCGGCCATCAGCTCGCCGCTCGACGCGATTTCGCTCCCGCCACCAACGACTTGGCGACACGACCAATGGTTCCGGCTCGTCGAGATCCAAGCTGAACAGTCGGCACCGTCCACTCCACGGCCGTGCGGTCCAGCGCACCGGCAGCCAGAATAGCTTCGATCAACTTTCGCTTTTTTTCCCCCGACAGGTTTTGCGGGACCAGCACCGAGGACGTCCCCACCGGCTGGCCTTTATAGTTTACCAAGCCGACGGAGCCTACGCCGGCGAGGTCGAATGCCGCCCCGTCGAAATCGTCAAAGTCATCGCCCCCGGCATGGAACGCCCATCCGGCCTTTTGACTGAAACGGGCGAGCGGAGCCTTCAGCACGGCCACCGACTCCATATTCCGCTCTTCGATCTGATTGACGGGCAACGGCTTCAGCATTGTGTGTTCCGGGTGATCACTATCGGAATAATCACATAATCCACGCCGTTCACATCGCGAACCGCTGTGCCCGGGGTTCGATCATACCACATAGCTGCGAATGGATGACCATTCGGTTCAGGTGGAACCGGAGACGTGAATTCGATTCCAACGACGCCATCAGGCAATGGCCCACGGTACGCCTTTGCAGCGGGCAGACCGCTCGGGCGAGCCCCTTTCCCCCACAGTTCGTTCGACCTGACTTGAGCCGAGCAATCTTCCGACGTCTGGGAGGATGAACCTCGGCGATGAAACAACTGTTCGCTCAAGAGATCATCTCTCCAATGCCGCCTGCGCCGCCGCCAGCTCTTCCGCCATCACCTGCTTCAGGCGCTCGGGAGCCAGGATCGTCACCGAGCCCGACCAGGTGAAGAGGTGCCAGGCGAGTTCGCGCATGCCCGACGCGGTGAAGCGGACGACGACGCCGCCGTCGGGCGTGTCCTCCAGCGTCTGGGTGGGGTGCCAGCGCCAGGCGCGGGCTTCCTCGGCCTTTTCGCCGGGGGCGACCTTGAGCACGACGTCCTCGACCGCGTCCTGGTAGATGCCGAAGCTGCGGGCGGCGAAGGCGCCGAGGTCGAAGTCGGCGGGGGGCGGGGCGGTCCCCTCCTCCGCGCGGACGGCGGCCATGCGGTCGAGACGGAAGGTCTGGATCTTGTGCGTCGTCAGGTCGGCGGCGACCAGGTAGTTGGCGCGGCCGAACATGAGGCCGCAGGGAGCGACGGTGCGGCGGCGCGCCTCCGCCCCCGGGCGGCTGTAGGTGAAGCCCAGGGGGCGCTGGGCCAGGATCGCCTGATGGATTTCGGCCAGCACCAGCTCATCGGATGAGGGGCGAGGGCCGGCCTGGACGGCCAGGGTCTGGGCGCGCATCAGCGCCTCCTGATCCGGAGCGATGCGGGTCAGGACCGAGGCGCGCATGGCGGCTTTGATCTTGCGCTCCAGACTTTCGAGGGCCGCGGCGCGGGCGGGCTCTCCGGTCGCGCGCAGGCCTTGCGCGGCGCGGGACAGCTCGACCAGCTCGGGCGTGGCCGGGGCCTGTTCGAAGCCGGACAGGCCGCCGCGGATGCGCCAGCGCTTGGTCGGCGGGTCGGACACCTCTTCGGCGAGGGGATAAAGGGACAGGACGGCGTCGCGCATGCGCTCGACGGTGCGGCGGTGGACGCCCATCTCCTGCGCCATCTCGTCCAGCGTCAGGCCCTCGGCCGAGGCCGCCATGCGCCGCGCCAGCTCGATGACCAGACCCGCCTTTTCATGCCGCATGGACGCCCTCGATCTCTACGACCGTTTCTGTCGTAACGCTGCACCATAAGGGTCACATCGACAAGTCGCCCCGTGCAGGAGACCCCGCAGATGACCGCTTTTCAGCCCCACGCCGCCGTCGCCGCGAACCGCTATCTGATCGTGCCCTGCGAGGGGCGGTCGAAAGATCTGGCCGTGATCTGGGACCGGCTGGAGGAACAGGTGGTGGACGTGATCGACCGCCGCGCCGCCGCGCGCTGGACCGAGGAGGACGCGCTGTGGGACGAGGGCCGCGCCGCGCTGGACGACGAGCCCCTGCGGATGGCGGCGTGATGCCGTCCCTCTCCCGGCGGGAGAGGGATTCCGACCTTGCCCCTCGCGCGCCCGCCCGCTAGCCGGGGCAGATGACGGACGCGATCCAGACCCTCGACGGCGCCCAGGCCGTGAACGCCGCGGTGGAGGCCTTCAAGGCCCGGGAGAGGGACGCCTGCGCGGCCCTGCTGGGGCGGGCGATCCAGGCGGACCCGCCGCTGGGGCCCAAGTGGATGTCGGTGTCGCGCATGGCCGACACGATCGGCGAGGTGAACATCGCCCTGGCCGCCGCGCGGCGCGCCGTCGCCGCGGCGCCCACGGCCGAACACCGGCAGGCCCATGCCAACATGCTGAGCCAGAACGGGCGGACTGAAGAGGCGCAGCGCGAGGCGCTGGCCCTGGTGCGCGACCGGCCGAACGACCCGTCGGCCCTGCACTTCCTGGCGACCATCCACGTGCAGTTCGGCGAGGAGGAGGAAGCGACGGCGATCCTGCGGCGCATCCTGACCCTGCCGACGGTGGCCATGGGGGCGGAGAACGCCTGGTCGGTGCTGGCGGGCATCAAGACCTTCACGCCGGACGACCCGGACGTTCCGGCGATGGAGGCCCTGCTGGAGCGGATCGGCCACGCGCCGGACCGGCGGATGAGCCGGGTCGTGCTGCTGTTCGCGCTGGGCAAGGCCTATGACGACGCGGGCGACGCGGAGCGCGCCTTCGACGCCTTCGCCGAGGCCGGGCGCCTGCAGATGCCGGACAGCACCTATCGCCCCGACGAGGCCGACCGGTTCGTCGACGAGGTGGTCTCAGGCTGGGACCCGGCCTTCATGGAGAGCCTGCCCAGGTCGGACTGCGACAGCGACCGGCCGATCTTCGTGCTGGGCCTGCCGCGGTCGGGGACCACGCTGGTGGAGCAGATCTTGGTCAGCCATTCGCAGGTGCACGACGGGGCCGAGGTGCAGATGTTCCGGCACGCGGCGATGAAGCTGCGCACACACGACCCGCGCGCGGTGCGCGAGGCCTTCGACGGGCCGGGCGGCGCCGCCGTGCCGGGGCGCATCGGCCGGTCGTATCTGCACCTTCTGGACGAGCGGTTCGGCAAGGAGGGGCGGGTCGTCGACAAGACGCTGAACCACACGCGCATCCTGGGCCTGATCCACCAGTGCCTGCCGAACGCGAAGTTCATCTGGCTGAGGCGGCATCCCGCGGGGATCGCCTGGTCGTGCTTCCGCACGCGGTTCGCCAAGGGCGTGGACTGGGCCCGGTCGCTGGAGCACATCGGCCGGCACTTCCGGGGCGAGGACCGGCTGTGGGCGCACTGGTCGAAGGTGCTGCCGGAGGGCACGCTGCTGACCGTGCCGTATGAGGAGCTGGTGGCCGATCCGGACGTCTGGATGCGCCGCATCCTGGATCACGTCGGCCTGCCCTGGGAGGACCAGGTGCGGGACTTCCACAAGACCGACCGCGCCGTGACCACCGCCAGCTTCGCCCAGGTGAGGAAGCCGCTGTATTCCAAGTCGGCGACGGCGTGGAAACGCTATGAGGACCGGCTGAAGCCGTTCTTCGACGCGTATGAGGGGCGCTAGGCGGGATATCTGGCCCGCATGGTCTTGACCGACAGGTCGATCAGTTCGCCCAGCACGGCCATGTCCACGTCCGCGAACTTCTTGATGTAGAGGCACGAGACGCCCAGGCGGTGCGGACCCAGGCGGGCCAGCAGACCGGCCTTCTCCGGAAAGTCGGGCATCAGATAGACCACCATCTCGGCCTTGCGCGGCGAGAAGCCGGCGATGGGCCAGTCGCCGGTCGGGCCCTTGTAGCTGCCGAAGCCGACGATGGAGGGGCCCCACATGACGGCGGGTTCGCCCGACAGCGTCTCGTGCAGTTCCAACGCGGTCTCTGCGTCGGCGCGACGGCCGGCGTGAGCGACGCCGGCGATGAAGTCGCGCGGGGGGACGTCGGTGGGGCGCGTCTTGGGTTCTGTGGGCATGGTCGCCTCCTGTCGGAGGCTCAGTCTAACGCCGTTCCGGGCGGGGCCGCCACGCCCGCGTCTGGGTCGATGGGGCGCGGGGCCGGCGGGCCGGGCCTTAGGGGCACGCGGAAACAGCCGCCGTCCGCGACGGACCGACCGGGCGCGCACACGATGGCGTCTCGCGGCGGCGGCGGCGGGCCGAACAGGGACCGGACAAAGGCCCGATCCGCCTCCGGGAAGCGGGCGGCGACGCGATCGACGCATTCGCTGGATCGGCCTTCGATCCGGCGGGGCAGCGGCGCGAACCGGCGCATGGCCGTCAGCCAGTCGGCCTGGGACAGGTCGCCCATGCCCCCGCCGCGCACGCCGCCCAGACGGATGCGGCGGCCGTCCTTCAGCGCGAGGTGGAAGGTCGGGCGGTCGATCAGATCGCCGGCGCGGAGACTGCGGGGGCGACGGACCATGCGACAGTCGACGGCGAGGGCGGCGAGCCGGTCGTCAGGAAGCGTTTCCAGGGGGGCGAGCACCCCCTCGCGCACCACGACGCGATCCGGGAGCAGCGCCAGGCCGGGCCGCGACGCGAGGTAGCTGGAGGCCAGCGAGACGGCGGCGACCACCGCCAGGGCGGGGAAGCCCAGCCACCACCGGCGACGATCGCCCTTGCGTTGCTGATCCGCGACGAAGCCGGCGACCAGGGCCCACAGGGCGCAGGCGCCGAAGGTCCAGAAGATCAGGTTCGACGGCAACGCCCACCAGACCCGCGGCGCCTCAGGCAGCTCCAGCCGGAACCAGGCGGCGTCGCCCCACCACTGCAGGGCGCCGTGGGCGAAGCCGAGAATGGCGACGATCATGCCGCCGGCCTGCAGCAGGCGGGACCGGCGGGCGCGACGGGCGGCGGGAGGCGCCGTCCGTCGACGCATCATCGCCATGACTCATCAACCGCCGACGAGGCAGGACTGCCCTCGAATGCCGTTGAGCCGACGACGGGGACGCCCAAGAACCGAAAAATGTGGTCATAGCCGCCGTCGCGCGTGAGCGTGTTGTGGTCGGAGCCGATCATGCGGACGAACCGTTTCGGGGGACGGGCCAGATCGTAGAGCGCGCGGCCCTGCGCGAAGGGGACCGCCGTATCGCGGTCGCCGTGCAGGACGAGCAGGGGCATACGGATCCGGTCGATGCGGTCCCGCGAGAGGAACCGGTCCTGCATCAGCAGGTGGACGGGCGCCCACGGATAGGCCCGGGCCGCGACGTCAGACGCGGATGTGAATGGAGCCTCCAGCACCAGCGCCCGCGCCGGGCGTTCGCTCGCGAGGCGGGTCGCAACGCCGGTGCCCAGAGAGAAGCCGTGGATGACGAGGTCGGAAGGCGGCACGCGGGCGGTGATCCAAGCGTAGGCCGCGCGGGCGTCCTGATGCAGGCCCGCCTCGGTCGGCCGACCGGTCGAACCGTCGTAGCCGCGATAGGCGACGGCGAGGACACCGACGCCGGCGTCCGACAGACGGGTCCATCGGCCCCGCTGCATGGCCAGCCCGGCCGCGTTGCCGTTGAAAAACAGTATGGTCGGGCGCCCGTCCTGGGCCGGCAGCCACCAGCCGACGAGGGTCTCGCCGTCGGTGGTCCGGAAGCGGACGATCTGGATCGGAGGGCCGTCGCGATCCGGCCCGGCCCCCGCCGCGACCGGGTGGTAGAGCAGGCTGCGCTGGTTGACGTAGAGCAGGCCGATCACGGTCAAGTAGGCGACCGCCACGGCACCGGCGACGCCGAAAAGTGAACGCCAGCGACGATGGGATGGGGAAGCCACGACCCTAAAGCCCCTTCACGATCCCCTCGACCATCTTCTTGGCGTCGGCGAAGAGCATCATGGTGTTGTCGCGGAAGAAGAGTTCGTTCTCGACGCCGGCATAGCCCGCCGCCATGCCGCGTTTGACGAACAGGACGGTGCCGGCCTTTTCGACGTCGAGGATGGGCATGCCGTAGATGGCGCTGGTGGGGTCGGTCTTGGCGGCGGGGTTGGTGACGTCGTTGGCGCCGATGACGAAGGCGACGTCGCACGAGGCGAACTCGGCGTTGATGTCCTCCAGCTCGAAGACCTCGTCATAAGGGACGTTGGCCTCGGCCAGGAGCACGTTCATGTGGCCGGGCATGCGGCCGGCGACGGGGTGGATGGCGTATTTCACCTCGACCCCCTCCTCCTTCAGCTTGTCGGCCATTTCGCGGAGCGCATGCTGGGCCTGGGCCACGGCCATGCCGTAGCCGGGGACGATGATGACCTTGCTGGCGTTCTTCATGATGAAGGCGGCGTCGTCGGCCGAGCCCTGCTTGACCGGTCGGGTCTCGACGTGGCCGCCGCCGGCCGCCGCCGCGTCGCCGCCGAAGCCGCCCAGGATGACGCTGAAGAAGCTGCGGTTCATGCCCTTGCACATGATGTAGGACAGGATCGCGCCGGACGACCCGACCAGGGCCCCGGTGATGATCAGGGCGATGTTCTCCAGCGTGAAGCCCAGCGCCGCCGCCGCCCAGCCGGAGTAGGAGTTCAGCATCGACACAACGACGGGCATGTCGGCGCCGCCGATGGGGATGATCAGCGTCGCGCCGAGGATCAGGGCGATCAGGAACACGCCCCAGAAGGCCCAGGTGGCGGCCCCTTGCGTGCCGATCAGGACGCCGATCAGGAAGACCATGGCCAGCGCCAGGCCGACGTTGATCAGGTGGCGCGCGGGCAGGAGGATCGGCGCGCCGCTCATGTTGCCGTTCAGCTTGGCGAAGGCGATGACCGAGCCGGTGAAGGTGACGGCGCCGATGGCGACGCCTAGGCTGAGCTCGATCAGAGACAGGGTCTTGATGCCGCCGTCGGCCGTGGCGATGCCGAAGGCGTCCGGCGCATAGACGGCGCCGACGGCGACCAGACAGGCGGCCATGCCGACGAGGCTGTGGAAGGCCGCCACCAGCTGGGGCATCTGGGTCATCTGCACCCGCGCGGCGATCAGGGCCCCCGCCCCGCCGCCGACGATCACCCCGCCGGCGATCAGGCCCAGCGTCAGCGGATCCAGCGCGCCCGCGGCCCAGGTGGTGACGAGGGCGACCGAGGCGGCGATGGCCATGCCGACCATGCCGAGGGTGTTGCCGCGTCGGCTGGTCTCCGGACTGGAGAGGCCGCGCAGGCTGAGGATGAACAGGACGCCGGAGGCCAGATAGGCCAGGGCCGCGACGGAGGCGTTCATGGCGTTGGTTTCATCCCCTCAGAAGACGTCGATTGCGGCGGGCCGCGACGGATCGTTCGTGCCGTCGGAATGGTGGACCCCATCCTTGATCAGGGCCAGCCCGACGGGCCCCGAGCCGCCGGTCTTGGTCAGGGTGCAGCGACCATTGTCGCCCGGCAAGCGGCCCTGATCCGCACCGGACCCCTGCCGCGTCAGGGCGTTGGCCCAGTGTTCGCGGTCGTAACTGCTCATCTCCATGACGACCGGCCGGAACCGGCAGTCCAGACGCCAGGAGGCGCCCTGCGGCGCCGCCACGGCCCACTGGAGCCCGCCATGATGCTCACGACCGACGTTCTGTTGGGCGGCCGCGACGGTGGGGATGGGCAGGACTACAGATAAGGCCAAGGCCGCGACGGAGGCGTTCATTCGGCGTCGCCCTCCAGAAGACGTTCAATGGCAACGATCAGCGGCGGAAGATCTCGGCGGACGACGACCACGACCTGATCGAGATCGACGTTCGCGTAGCCATGGATGAGGGTGTTGCGCATGCCGACGATGGACTTCCACGGCACCTGCGGCAGGGCGGCGCGACCTGCCTCGGATACTTTAGCGGCCGCCTCACCGACGATCTCCACGGCGTGGCGCACGGCGAGTTGGGTTTTGATGTCGCATTGGAGCGTGGCGGCATCCGCATCGCCCAGAATGTCGATGGCATGGTTGCCGTAGACGACCATGTGCGCCAGCCGGTCGCGGTCGAGTTCCGAGATCACAGCGGCACCAGATCGCGCTCGACGGCGGCCCGAAAGCGGGGCGGCAGGGGGTCCAGCTCAACCAGGCTTATGTCGCGTCCCAAGGCTTCGTTGAGCTCGCTCCAGACCCAGCCCATGTCGAACAGACTGACCTCGGGCACGATGGCCTTGATCACGATGTCCACGTCGCTCTCGGGCCCCGCCTCCCCCCGCGCGACGGAGCCGAAGACGCCGACGATGTCGAACTTGTGGGCGCGGACGATCTCGCGCTTGCGGCGCAGGACGTCCAGCACCTCCTCCAGCACCGGCGCGTCCATCATCGCCCCATCCGCGTGCGGTTCAGCCGCCACAGGGCGGCGGCGATGAACAGGGGGCCGAGGAAGACCATGGCCCAGTCGAAGGCGGTCATCGGCTCGGACTTGACCAGCAGCCATGTCAGCACGGCCGAGAAGACCAGCACCACGCCGCAGTCGTACAGCCGCATCTTGGTGATGGCGCAGTCGCACCGCCACGCCATCCAGACCCACAGGCCCAGACCCGCCACGGCGGACAGCCAGGCGGCGCCGACGGCGAGGCGGACGGGGTCCAGCGTCATGCCTTCGGCCGTTCCTTCTTGCGGTACATGGCCAGCATGCGGCGGGTGACCATGAAGCCGCCGAAGATGTTGACGCTGGCCAGGGTCACGGCGGCGACGCCGGCGCCCTTGGCGATCCAGGCGTTGGGGCCCGTCGCGTCGCCGCTCATGGCCGCCGCGGCGATCAGGCCGCCGACGACGATGACGCTGGAGATGGCGTTGGTCACGGCCATCAGCGGCGTGTGCAGCGCCGGCGTCACCGACCAGACGACGTAGTAGCCGACGAAGATCGCCAGCACGAAGATGGCCAGGCGGAAGACGGTGGGATCGACGTGTTCCATGACTTAGGCGTCTTCGCGTCTCAGGTGACGCTCAATCCGCGACAGCAGGCAGACGATGGCTCCCAGACCAACCGTCGTAATGATCGTCGGTACGAACTGAGCCAACGACAGCAGCAGTTGCACGCCAAAGCCGGACTGGTCGATGCCGCCGATAAGTGCGGCCCACTGGATTAGATAAAGCAGCGGGACGACGACCATCAGCAGGAGGCCCACTTTCCACCCCAGCATCGCGATGTCGCGGATCATCCTTGTACTCCTTCATGCACCACCACCCCGCCATGCGTGACAACGGCGGCTTTCAGGATTTCGTCTTCCAGATCGACGGTCAGGGCGCCGTCCTTGACCAGCAGACCGAGGAAGGCGGTCAGGTTGCGGGCGTACAGGGCGCTGGCGTCCGAGGCGATGCGGCCCGGCAGGTTGGCCCAGCCGACGATCTGGACGCCGTTGGGGGTGGTGACGGTCTCGCCCAGCTTCGCGCCCTCGACGTTGCCGCCGTTCTCGACCGCCAGATCGACGATGACCGAGCCGGGCTTCATCGAGGCGACGTGGGCGGCGGTGACCAGACGCGGCGCGGGGCGGCCTGGGATCAGGGCGGTGGTGATGACCACGTCCTGTTTGACGATGTGGCTGGCGGTCAGTTCGGCCTGTTTCGCCTGATATTCCGCCGACATGGGCTTGGCGTAGCCGGCGGCGGTCTCGGCGGCCTTGAACTCCTCGTCCTCGACGGCGACGAACTTGGCGCCGAGCGACTCGACCTGCTCCTTGGCGGCGGGGCGGACGTCGGTGGCGGTGACGACGGCGCCCAGACGGCGCGCGGTGGCGATGGCCTGCAAGCCCGCCACGCCCGCGCCCATGACGAAGACCTTGGCGGCGGCGACGGTGCCGGCGGCGGTCATCATCATGGGGAAGCCGCGACCATAGCTGTGCGCCGCCTCGATCACGGCGCGGTAGCCGGCCAGGTTCGCCTGGGACGACAGGGCGTCCATGACCTGGGCGCGGGTGATGCGCGGCACGAACTCCATGGCGAAGGCGGTCGCGCCGGCCTTGGCGAGGGCGGCGACGGTGTCCTTTTCCCGGTAGGCGTCCAGCAGGGCGACGACGATCGCGCCGGGCTTGAGCGCGCTGATCTCCTGGGCCGTCGGGCCGCGCACCTTCAGCAGGACGTCGGCGCCGTTCAAGGCGGCGTGGGTGTCGGCGGCGACGGTCGCGCCGGCGGCGGCGAACTCGGCGTCGGGGATGGAGGAGCCCTGCCCCGCCCCGGCCTCGACCGTGACGGCGCAGCCCAACGCGGTCAGCTTCTTCACGGCGTCGGGGGTGACGGCGCAGCGGGTCTCGCCGTCGCGGCGTTCGCGGGTCACGGCAAGGGCGACGGCCAAGCGAATCCTCCCCGAATGGTCTTCGGAGACGGACGTTAGAGCATGATCGTTATTGACGGAACCGCTTCGCGGTTCCGACAGAAACGTGAATCATGCTCTCACTTCGAACCGAGAGCCTGATTCACCGCCTCGGCGGGATCGCGAAGCGATTCCACCTCAACGGATCAGGCTCTTGGCCGGATTGCGGAGAGCCGTCAAAGCAGCCGGGCGTCCAGAACGGCGGCGACCTCGGCGCGCCGGTCCTCGGGCACATAGTCGATCAGGCGCAGGTTCCGCGCGTCGCGCGCCTCGGGGTCGGCGCCCCGGGCGAGGAGCAGCCGCATGGGGGCCGCGTCGCCCGTGCGCAGGAAGTGACCCTTGGCGAACATCAGCGGCGTGGTGCCCTTGGCGTTGGCCCCATCCGGACTCGCCCCGGCGTCCAGCAACACGCGCATGGCCTCGATCCGGCCCTCGTAGGCGGCGACGATCAGGGGCGTCCAGCCGTTCGGACAGGGCGTCTCCCGCGCGACGGGATCGGCGGCGAGGGCGCGGACACGGTCGAGGTCGTCGTCCCGGACGGCGGACTGAAGGGCGGGCTGGGTCACGTCCGCCCCGCGCAGGTTCAGTGGGCCGGCTTGTCGCGCAGGGCGAAGACGCCGATGGCGACGAGGGCGCCGGCCGCGATCAGGCCGCCGAAGAGGTTGCCGTTCGGCATGAACCAGATCGTCAGGAGCAGAAGGACCGCGGCGATCGCCAGCGAGCCCCACTTGGTCAGGCCCATGACCAGGTGGAAGGTCGAGACCTGCTCGGAGATCTCCTGCGAACCGCGCTGGTAAGAGGTGTCGCCGGAAGCGTGCGGGTCGGCCATGTCGTCGTGTCCTGGGGCGGAATCCATCGTGTGGGCGCCCTTATAGCGAGCCGCGCCCAAGGCTCAAGCGTGGGCTCAAGTCGGCGCGCCGTCCACCAGCGCCTGAAGGGTCCGGCCCAGCCGGTCGCGCAGCTCACGACAGTGGTCGTCGGACAGGGCCCCCGCCGAGGTGATCTCGCGGCTGATCGACATGCCCATGATGAAGCCGGCCAGAAGGCGCGCGCGCACCGGGGCGTCGTCGCCGCCCAGCCATGCCGTCAGGGGCGCGATGAAGTCGCGCATGCAGCTGGTCTGGATCACGTCCATGGCCTTGGCCGAACCGAGCGAGCGCAGGATGATCAGCAGACCGTGAAGCTTTTCCGCATCCTGGCCCCGATCGACCAGCTGTTCGGCGATGCGGGCGCCGAAGGTGGCGCGGTCGCCCTCCCACAGGTCGTCGCCGTCGAAACAGGCGTCCAGCGCGGCCTCGAACAGCTGTTCCTTGGAACCGAAGTAGCGGACCACCAGGGCGGCGTCGATGCCGACGTCGCCGGCCACGTCGCGCATGCCGACGTCGTCGTAGCCGTCGCGGGTGAAGCGACGCACGGCCGCCTCCAGCAAGGCGGCGCGGGTGGCGAGCGAGTTGCGCATTCGGGGGCCGCACACGAAGGTCAAGGCCGGGGTCTCCGTCCGCCCGTCTTCACCATGACCCAGACGCCCCCGCCCAACAAGCGGACGGTCATGCCGTGGCCTTCGCCGGGACGGTCCATTCGCGGATGACGACGTCGCCTTCGGGGGCGCGGACGGCCTGGATGAAGCGCTCCTCCGACCCGTCGAGGCGCAGGGCGGTCAGGACGCCGGTCGCATAGGCGCCGGTGTCGACGCCGATCCGCCGGTGATCGACGTGCGGATCCTCCGTGGGCGTGTGCCCGTGGACCACGACCCGGTCGAAGGGCCGGTCGTCGTTCAGGAAGCGACCGCGGATCCACATCAGGTCGCGCGCGGACTGCTCGTCCAGCGGCACGCCAGGAAGGGCGCCCGCGTGGCAGAAGAAATAGCCGCCCAGGGCGACGCTGGGCACGAGCGCCTCAAGGAAACGCCGCTGGCGCGGCGTGACCTTGTGACGGAAGTCCTCGGCCAGGTTGGCCCAGCCCTCCTTGCGGTGGCGGATGGCCGGCGGGGACAGGCCCCACGACCGCAGGGCCGCGTCGCCGCCGTACTCGCACCAGGTCGGCCCAGCCATGGGGTCGTCCAGGAACTCCAGCAGCTTGTCCTCGTGATTGCCGCGGATGAAGTGCGCCTGGACGCCCGGCGTCTCGGCCACCTCGACCAGGCGGTCGATCACGCCGCGCGAGTCCGAACCGCGGTCCACATAGTCGCCCAGCATGACCAGAACACGAGGCCGGTCGTCGTCCGAAGCGTCGGCGGCGAGGGCCCGCAGCAGTCCGTCCAGCAGGTCGAGACAGCCGTGCACGTCGCCGATCGCCCAGACGACCTGTCCCTCAGGCCCCGCGCGCCGGATGCGGGCGGGTTCAGGAGACGGCGGGGGCACGGACGATTTGCGGAACAGACTGCCGAACATTTCGGCCCCTCGTCGCACATTCACGACGGGGGATTCAATGCTAGTCGCAGGGGATGCGCCTCATCGTCCGCCTCGCCGCCCTTTCCGTGATCCTGGGTCTGCTGGTCCTGATGCTGACGCCGCAGGTGCATCCGCCGGGACCGGCGGCTTGGGCCGACAAGGTCTGGCACGTGCTGGGATTTCTGGCGATCACCCTGTCGTTGCAGATCGCACCGGTGTGGCGCGACCGGCTTGGGGCGGCGCTGCTGGCGGTGCTGATCGGCGCCGGGGTGGAGGTCGTGCAGGACTGGGTGGGCCGCGACCGCAGCCTGATGGACCTGATGGCGGACGCCGTGGGCGCCGCGATCGGCTGGTGGGCGTCTCCGCGACTGGCGCCCCTGATGACCTGGCTGCACCGTCGCCCCTAGTCCGTCGCCGCCCGCCGAACCTTCTGCGCGGCGTCGCGGGCGCAGACGAGGACGGCGCCGTCCTGAACGACCACCACCACGTCCGACAGGCCGACGACCGCGACCTGCACGCCCTCCGGCGCCTGGACCCAGACCCGCTCCGCGTCGACGAGACGTGCGGGGCCGGACGGGACGCGGTCCGCCACGGCGTCCCAGGCGCCGAGGTCCGACCAGCCGAAGTCGACCGGCAGCACCCAGGCGCGGTCGGTCTTCTCCAGCACGGCATAGTCCATGGAGATGCGCGGCGCCTCGGCATAGGCGGACCCGGTGAGCCCAGGATCGGCGACCGAGGCCGCGACGGCGCGCGTCACCTCCGGCGCGTGGAGCTCGGCCTCGGCCCAAAGCACGTCGGCCCGGCCCACCAGGATGCCGGCGTTCCACAAGCAGCCCTCGGCGGTCAGGCGCTCGGCGGCCGGCAGGTCGGGCTTTTCGACGAAGGCCGCGACCGGAGCGGGGCCGGGCCGGGCGGGACGGATGTGGCCGTAGGCGGACGACGGCGCGGCCGGGATCACGCCCAGCAGGACCAGCCGCCCGTCCTGAGCCAGGTCGGCGGCGCGGCGCAGGGCGTCGCGGAAGGCGGCGTCGTCGGACACGTAGTGGTCGCAGGGGACCAGGGCGACGACCGTGCGCGGATCGCGCGCCGCAGCGACGCGGGCCCCGGCCAGCAGCGCCGGGGCCGTGTCGCGTGCGGCGGTCTCAAGAACCAGATCGACGGCGTCGGGACCTGCGTCGATCTGGGCGCGGACGGGCGCTTCATGCTCGGCCGAGGCGACGACCACGGCCCGGTCGCCGAGTCCCCGGCAGCGTTCCAGAGTGGCGGCCAGCAGGCTGCGTCCCGCCATCGACATCAGCCCCTTGGGGCGGTCGGGCGTGGAGGCGGGCCACAGGCGCGTCCCGCCGCCGCCGCACAGGACGATGGGGACGATGGTCACGCCGCGCGCTCCGTGCGCCGTCCGCTGCTTATCCACATGCGAGGTCTCTCCGTCCGCTGGAGGCTGGCCTTGCGCGTTCCGGCCCGCTAACGAGACGCCCGAACCTGAAGGGGGCGAGCGCATGCGCGTGGCGATGATCGGGACGGGATACGTCGGCCTGGTTTCCGGGGCCTGTTTCGCCGATTTCGGCCATGTGGTCACCTGCATCGACAAGGACGCATCCAAGATCGAGCGGCTGCATGCCGGCGAGATGCCGATCTATGAGCCGGGGCTGGAAGGCCTGGTCGAGGCGAACGTGCGCGACGGTCGCCTGTTCTTCACCACCGACGGCGCCGAGGCGATCCGCCAGGCCGACGCGGTGTTCATCGCCGTGGGCACGCCCTCGCGCCGCGGCGACGGCCATGCCGACCTGTCCTACGTCCATGCCGCCGCGGAGGAGATCGCGGGCCTGATCGAGGGCTTCACCGTCGTGGTGACCAAGTCGACAGTGCCGGTCGGCACCGGCGACGAGGTCGAGGCGATCATCCGGCGGGTCAACCCGCAAGCGGACGTCGTGGTGGTGTCGAACCCGGAGTTCCTGCGTGAAGGCGCGGCCATCGGCGACTTCAAGCGGCCCGACCGCGTGGTCATCGGCATCGACGACCTTGAGAGCGATCGGGGCGCGCGGGCCCGGGCGGTGATGGCCGAGCTGTACCGGCCGCTGAACCTGAACGAGAGCCCTTTGCTGTTCGTCGCACGACGTACTTCGGAGCTGATCAAGTATGCGGCCAACGCCTTCCTGGCGATGAAGATCACCTTCATCAACGAGATGGCGGACCTGTGCGAGAAGGTCGGGGCGGACGTGCAGCAGGTGGCGCGGGGCATCGGTCTGGACAACCGGATCGGGTCGAAATTCCTGCACGCGGGGCCCGGCTATGGCGGCAGCTGCTTTCCCAAGGACACCCTGGCCCTGGTGCACACGGCCAAGGAGGCCGGCGCGCCCGTGCGCCTGGTGGAGACCACGGTCGCGGTCAACGACGCGCGCAAGAAGTCGATGGTCGAGCGGGTGCGCGCGGCCGTCGGCGGCGACCTGACGGGCAAGACCATCGGGCTGTTGGGGCTGACCTTCAAGCCGAACACCGACGACATGCGGGATTCGCCCGCGCTGGATCTGGCGCCAGCCCTGACCGCGGCGGGCGCGACGGTTCAGGCCTTCGACCCCGAGGGCATGAAGGAAGCCGGCAAGCTGTTGCGCGACCTGACCTTCGTCGACGGCCCCTACGAAGCGCTGGCGGGCGCCGACGCGGCGGTCATCGTGACGGAGTGGGACCAATTCCGTGCGCTGGACCTGGACCGCGTCAAGCGGACCATGGCGCGGCCGGTGATGGTCGACCTGAGGAACGTCTATCGACCGGACGAAATGCGGGCGCGAGGTTTCGACTACTCTTCGATCGGGCGGCGCTGATCCCGGGAGGCCCACGCTTTCAGAGATGGGTGAGGGCCTGGGACAGATCGGCGAACAGATCGTCGACGTTCTCGATGCCGACGGACAGACGGACCAGATCATCGCCGATCCCGCACCTGGCCTTCGCCTCCGGCGAATAGTCCGAGTGAGTCGTGCTGGACGGGTGCGACGCAAGGCTTTCCGTACCACCCAGGCTGACCGCAAGCTTGAACAGGCGCAGAGCGTTCAGAAAGCGGAAGGCCTCGGCCTCGCCCCCCGCCAGACGGATCGAGAAGGTCGATCCCGGCCCGGCGCACTGACGGCGGAAGATGTCCTGCTGATCGGGTGCGCTCTCCGCGCCTCCCGCGTCGAGGACGGCGGCGATCCCTTTGAGGCCCCTGAGGCGGCGCACCAGTTCCACGGCGTTGGCCTGCGACCGCTCCATGCGGATGTGCAGGGTCTCCAGGCTGCGCGTCAGCAGCCATGCCGTGTGCGGATCGGTGATCGTGCCGCAGATCGTCCGCATCTCGGCGACCCGCGCCATGAGGTCGGCGCGCCCGAGACAGGCGCCGGCGATCAGGTCCGAGTGGCCGCCTACGTATTTGGTCAGGGAATAGACCACGAGGTCGGCGCCGTGCTGCAACGGCTTCTGCCAGAGCGGCCCGAGGAAGGTGTTGTCGACGACCAGGGGCGGCGGCTCGGCGACGCCCAGCGCCCGGATCGCGGCGGCGGCGGCCTGCAGATCGATGAGCTGGTTGGTGGGGTTGGCCGGCGTCTCGACGTAGACGGCGGCGAGGCGCCCTCCGGCACGCGAGGCCTCCGAGCTGGCGGTCGCGATGGCGGCGGCCAGGGCGGCTCCGCCGTCGCAGTCGGCCACGCTCACGGTGCGCACGCCCATGCGCGGGAGGATGCGGTCGAAGAGGTATTCGGTCCCGCCATAGGCCGGAGCGGTGTAGACGACCACGTCGCCGGGTCGGCTGAGAGCGAGGACGGTCGTCGAGATGGCGGCCATGCCGCTGGAGAAGACCAGGGCGCGCTCGGCCCGTTCCCACACGGCCAGACGGTCCTCCAGGATCTCCAGGTTCGGATTGTTGATGCGGGAGTAGATCAGGCCGAGAGCCTCCTCCGGTCCCCGCTCCCTCAGGCCGTAGGCGACCTCGAAGAAGCGCTTGCCGTCCTCGGCCGAGCGGAAGACGAAGGTCGAGGTCTGGAAGATGGGCGGCTTGATCGACCCCTCCGACAGCGAGGGATCGTAGCCGTGCCCCATCATCAGGGTTTCCGGGGCGAGTTGGACGGAATCTTTGATCGGGGACATGCCCCGCTATGGCACGCCGCCGAACGGCTTTCCAAGAAAACAGGCGCCGGATCAGGCGGGCCGTGCGATCGTCTCTTCGGCCCAGATCACGAACTGGTCGAACAGGGCGTCCCGGTCGAACTCGCGAAGGGCGAACGCCCGACCGCGGTCGCCCATGGCGCGCCGCTCCTGCGGCGACATGCCGACGAGGCGACGGACGGCCGCGCCCAGAGCGGCGCCGTCGCCGGCGGGGGCGGTCAGACCGCCGCCCGATTCGGAGATGACGCGCGCGCCCTCGCCGTCGATCATGCCCAGCACCGGGCGCCCCGTGACCATGTAGCTCTGGACTTTTCCGGGCACGGTCAGGGCGAAGATCGGCTCGGGCCGCAGGCTGACCAGAAGTGCGTCGGCGCCGGCGAAGAAGGCCGGCATGCGGTCGACCGGATGACGGCCGAGCAAGTGAACCCGATCGGCCAGATCCCGCCGCGCGATCTCGGCGCGCAACAAGTCCATGGCCCGCCCCTCGCCCACGATCAGCCAGCGGACGGCGTCCAGGTCACGCACCGCCTCGGCGGCGTCGAGGACGGCGGGCATGTCCTGCGCCTCGCCGACGTTGCCGGCGAACATGACGTTGAAGGTCCCGGCGAACGGCCGCGTCTCCGGGGCCGTCTCGACGTCTTCGAGACCCGCCTGAAAAACCGGCTCGACCCAGTTGGGGAAGTAGCGGATGCGCTCGGCGTCGCCGCCGTCGCGGACGACGCTGGGCCAGAAGGCGCGCGACTGGACCAGAATTCGGTCGCAGCGACGGTAGATGAACCGCACGATCCGGCCGACGGCGCCCAGCACGCGCGAAGACCTGACCGCGCCGACCGCCGACAGGCTCTCGGGCCAGAGGTCGAGGATCCACATCAGCACGGGCGCCCGCTTCGTCCGGCGGAACAGCAGGGCCGGCAGCGCCGAGGTGACGGGCGAGCCCTGGAAGACGAAGATGGCGTCGAACCGGCGGCCGCGCAGCTTCCACGCCCCCAGCAGCGTGCCCGTCAGGGCGAAGCTCAGATAGTTCAGCATCAGCCGAACGGCGCCGCGTCCCCGAGGGATCAGAGGGACGCGCAGCACCTCCACGTCGCCGAAGCGCGCGAAAGCGTCCGGGTCGGCCCGGAACGCCGGAAACACCTCTCCGTCGGGATAGTTGGGCAGGCCGGTCAGAACGGTGACCTCATGGCCCCGCTCGCGCATGCCGACGACGAAGTCGTTGACGCGGAAGTCCTCGGGCCAGAAGTACTGGCTGACGACCAGAAGGCGCATCAGTCGAAGCGGCGCCAGACGACGCGCTGAACGTAGTCGGTGTACGAATGGATGATGCGGACGACCTTGTCCGATACGTTCGGCATCGAATAGTCGGCCACTGGGCGGAAGGCGCGGTCGCCGCCGCGCGGCTGGTCGGCGATCAGGGCCAGTCCCTGCATCACGCGGTCGGGGTTCAGGCCGACCATCATCACCGACGCTTCCTCCATGCCCTCGGGCCGCTCGTGCGCCTCGCGGATGTTCAGGGCCGGGAAGTTCAGGATCGAGCTTTCCTCGGTGATGGTGCCGCTGTCCGACAGGACGGCGCGGGCCGACTTCTGCAGGCGAACGTAGTCGTGGAAGCCCAGGGGTTTGAGCAGGCGCACTTGGCCGTGGAAGGTGGCGCCGGCGGCGTCGATGCGCTTCTGCGTGCGCGGGTGGGTCGAGACGATGACGGGTCGGTCCCAGGTTTCGGCGACGCGGTTCAGAATCTCGACCAGGCGCGGGAAGGCGCGGTCGTCCTCGATGTTCTCTTCGCGGTGGGCGCTGACGACGAAGTAGTCGTGCTCCTTCAACTCCAGCCGATCCAGCACGTCCGAGCCGTCGATGCGGTCGCCATAATGGGTCAGCACTTCGAACATCGGGCTGCCGGTCTTGATGACCCGGTCGGGCGGCAGGTTCTCGGCCAGCAGGTATTCGCGGGCGATGTCGGAATAGGTCAGGTTCACGTCGGCGACGTGGTCCACGATGCGGCGGTTGGTCTCTTCCGGCACGCGCTGGTCGAAGCAGCGGTTGCCGGCCTCCATGTGGAAGATCGGCACGCGGCGGCGCTTGGCCGGGATCACCGACAGGCAGGAGTTGGTGTCACCCAGAACCAGAAGGGCGTCCGGCCGCTCGGCTTCCAGCACGCCGTCCATGGCGCCGATGATGGCGCCGATGGTCTGCGCCGCGCCGCCCTGGGCCGCGTTCAGGAAATGGTCGGGCTTGCGCAGGCCCAGGTCGTCGAAGAAGACCTGGTTCAGTTCGTAGTCGTAGTTCTGGCCGGTATGGACCAGGATGTGGTCCGTCGTCTCGTCCAGCCGCGCCAGGACGCGCGACAGGCGGATGATCTCGGGCCGGGTGCCGACCACGGTCATGACCTTGAGCTTCTTCATCGTCAGACCTTCATCGCGACGGTGTCGGGGCGGGCGCGGTCGAAGATCTCGTTGGCCCACAGCATGACGACCATCTCCTGATCGCCGACGTTGGTGATGTCGTGGGTCCAGCCGGGGATGGTCTCGACGATCCGTCCCTGCCCGCCCTCGGTTTCGAGGTGAAAGGTCTCGCCCGTGACGATGTGCCTGAAGCCGAAGCGGGCGCGGCCGGTCAAGACGAGGAATTTCTCGGTCTTGGTGTGGTGGTAGTGCTGGCCGCGCGTGACGCCCGGCCCGGCGGTGAAATAGCTGAACTGGCCGCAGTCGGGCGTCTTCAGCATCTCCACGAAAACGCCGCGGGGATCGCCGTGCCGGGGCACGTCGTAGGCGAACTGCTCGGGCTTCAGATAGCTGAGATAGGTCGAATAGAGGGCCCGGACCAGGCCCGTCCCCACGCGGTCCGTGACAAGGGTGGAGCGGCTTTCGGGGAAAGCGCGGATGGCGTCGGCGACGGCGCCGACCGTCGTGTCGTACTCAGGACCGGCATGCGCGAAGCCGGGACGGTCGCCATGGGCGCCCGTCGGATCCTCCAGCACCCGCAGGAAGGCGTCGCAGACGTCGTCGACGTAGACCAGCTTCAGAGGGGCCGCCGGGTCGTTGACCGTGATCGGCAGCCCGTTCGCCACGTTGTGGCAGAAGGTGGCGACCGCGGAGTTGTAGTTGGGCCGCGCCCACTTGCCGAAGACGTTCGTCAGGCGGAAGACGTGGACGGGCGCGCCGGTGGCCTCGCCGTGCGCCAGCACCGCCTGTTCGGCCGCCAGCTTGGACCGGCCGTAGGCGTTGTCGCGCTCCGCCTGGGTGGAGGAGGTGATGATCAGGGGCGCGCGGTTTCCGGCCTGGGCCAGGATCTGGCACACCTCACCCGTCAGCCCGGCATTGCCGGTCTCGAACTCGTCTTCCGTCTGAGGACGGTTCACGCCGGCGAGATGAAAGACGACGCCTGCGGCCGCGACGGCCGCTCGCATCGCCGCGGGGTCGTCGCCCAAGTCGAACCCCTGAGCCTCCACGCCGCGCTCCGCCAGGCGGATCATCAGGTTCTGGCCGATGAAGCCCCTGGCCCCCGTGACCACGACCGTCATCGTCAGTCCTCCAGAACGGCGGGCTCGCCCGCCACGATCCGCCGCATGAAATTCAGCTTGAGAAGGAGGGTCTTCATGCCCTCGACGTCCAGGCGTTCGGTGTTGTGGCTGTTGTACTCCTCCCCGCCCGCCGCGCCGGGATCGCCCTCGTCGACGAACTTGTCGTAGTTCAGGTCGCGGGCGTCGGGCGGGACGCGGAAATAGTCGCCCATGTCCTCGGCCTGGGTCCGCTCCTCGCGCCCGAGCAAGGATTCGAACAGCTTTTCGCCGTGGCGGGTGCCGATGGTCTTCACCGGGTGGTTTGGGCGGCCCATCAGCTCCAGAATCGCTTTGATCAGAACTTCGATGGTCGCGGCGGGCGACTTCTGCACGAACATGTCGCCGTTCTTGCCGTGGGCGAAGGCGAACAGGACCAGCTCGACCGCGTCGTCCAGCGTCATCATGAACCGCGTCATCTGCGGATCGGTGACGGTGATGGGCTTGCCGGCCAAGATCTGGCCGACGAACAGGGGGATGACCGAACCCCGGCTGGCCATGACGTTCCCGTAGCGCGTGCCGCAGGCGACCGTCCCCGTGCCCTCGAAGGTGCGCGAGGTGGCGACCATGACCTTCTCCATCATGGCCTTGGAAATGCCCATGGCGTTGATGGGATAAACGGCCTTGTCCGTAGACAGACAGATGACGCGCGACACCTGGGCCGCGCGCGCGGCGTTCAGCACGTTCTCGGTGCCCACCACGTTCGTCTGCACCGCCTGCATCGGATAGAATTCGCAGGACGGCACCTGTTTCAGGGCCGCGGCGTGGAAGACGTAGTCGACGCCGTGCATGGCGGCCTGAACGCTGGTGCGGTCGCGCACGTCGCCCAGGTGGAACTTCAGCTTCGGATGCGCATAGGCCTTGCGCATGTCGTCCTGCTTCTTCTCGTCGCGCGAGAAGATGCGGATCTCGGCCATGTCCGACTGCAGGAAGCGGCGGAGCACGGCGTTGCCGAACGACCCCGTGCCGCCCGTGATCAGAAGCGTCTTGTCCTTGAACATGGCCCCTCTTTCCCCTCCCCGACCCGTCCTCATCGGGCGGCGGCGAACAGGGGCTCCTTCTCGGCGGGTTTCGGATAGTTGATCAGCACGGCCCTGTACTGACCCTTGAAGACGAACAGGCTGCCGGCGGCGGCGCCCACCACCCCGCAGGCGGCGAACAGGTCGGACAGATGCTCCAGCTTGCCGGCGCCGCCCAGCATGGTCATCGGAATCCTGACCCGCTCGCGCAGCTTCCGGGCCAGATCGAGGTCGTAGCCCATCATCCGGCCGTCCTGATCGACCGAGTTCATCACGATCTCGCCGGCGCCCAGGTCGGCGACCTGGCCCGCGAACTCGACGGCGTCCAGCTTCGCGGAGCGCTTGGCGTTGTGCGTGACCACGTCCCAGCCGCGCCCCAGCATCTTCTTCTTCGCGTCGATGACGACGACCACGGACTGACGGCCGATCTCACCGGCGATTTCGGAGACCAGTTCGGGGCGCTCCACCGCGGCGGCGCTGATCGACACCTTCTCGACGCCCAGGCCGATGATGCGTTTGGCCTGATCGACCGTCCGGACGCCGCCGCCGTAGCAGAGGGGCATGCGGCATTCGAGGGCCATGTGTTCGATGGCCTTGTAGTCCGGCTCGACCCCGTTCACCGACGCGTCCATGTCGACGACGCAGAGTTCGTCGGCTTCCTTTTCGTTGAAGATCTTCACTGTGTTGATGGGGTCGCCGACGTACTTCGGATCCTTGAATCCGACGGTCTTCACGAGGCCTCCCTGGTGAACGAGCAGGAAAGGTATGATCCGGGGGCGGAGCATCTCAGACTTCCGCGAAATTCTTCAGCAGGTTGGAGCCGAAGTGATGGCTCTTTTCCGGATGGAACTGGACGCCGTGCACATGGCCGCGGCGCACGGCGCAGGCGAACTGAAGCCCGTAGGAGGTGTGGGCCACGGCGTCGGCGGGGTCAGCCGGCTCGAAATAGAAGGAATGCAGGAAATAGAAGCGGGCGTCGGTTTCCAGGCCCTTGAACAGGGTTTCGCCGGCGATCGGCTGGACGTCGTTCCATCCCATGTGCGGCATCGGCAGGTCGGCGTTGGCGGGCGCATGCGAGAAGTGCCGCACCCGGCCCGGAATCCAGCCCAGGCCCGAACGCAGACCTTCGTCCGACCCCTCGGCCAGCATCTGCATGCCGACGCAGACGCCCACGACCGGGATCTTCTTGTCGACGACCAGATCTTCCAGGGTGTCGCGCATGCCGGACGCGTCGAGCAGGTCCATGGCGGCGTCGAAGGCGCCCACGCCCGGCAGGACGATCCGCTCGGCGGAAGCCAGTTCGTCGGCGGTCCGGGCCGTGCGCACGGGCATGTCCATGCGCTTGTAGGTGTTGGCGAAGGCGCCGACGTTGCCCAGACCGTAGTCGACGATGGTGATCACCGGATGATCGCCCGCTGCATGCCGAGGGTCCGCATGCCCCAGGTGCCGACGTCGATGAAGGTCATCGCGTTCTTGTAGTCGCGGTAGGTCTTGCGGGGCATGTCGCGATAGCCCTCCAGCTCCTCGACCGTGATGCCCAGCTTGTTGGCGATGTACTCGAAGTCCTGCTTCATCTCCTCGACCGGATAGGCCGGCTGGGCGATCTTCTTGAGGGCGTCCTCGCGCGACAGCTGGCCGGTCAGGATCAGGCTGGAGAAGTGCGCCCGGCGCTTGTCGAAGCCGAACCGCGTGGGCAGCCAGTATCCCTCATAAAAGCGCGTGAAGCGGCTTTCGTGGTGCTTGTGGGCGTACTTCTGCCAGCCGAAGCGCTGGACCAGCTCCTCCATCGCCTCGTCCTTGATGTAGGGCACGTGGTTCAGGGGCTTCACCACCTGAACCCCCTTCACGTAGCGATAGTAGAGTTTGAAGGTGAAGATGTCCGACTGAGGGAAGGACTTCAGCGGGATCGTGCCGTGCTTGGCGTGGATGTCCTTCAGGTTCCGCAGGTCCGAGGCGTGGTAGTGCCACTCCAGCGGCTCGCGCACGCACTCGGTGGAATAGTTGGCGCCGGTCAGGATGTATTTTGAGCCCGTACGGGCCGCGTAGTTGTAGAGGCCGGCGAAGAAGGCGTGGTCCTGCGGCGTGTCCAGGTGCGGAACGCCGGACTTGAAATAGGCCAGCTGCAGGTCGCGCATCTCGGGCCAGTTGACGACCTCCGTGAAAAGGTCCAGCCCCAGGCCGTCGACCAGCTTCTCGATGTTGTTGACCGCCTGCTGCGAGTTCCAGCCCGCGTCGACGTGGTAGAGCAGAGGGCGCAGACCGAACTTTTCCTTGGCCAGATAGACGACGTAGGAGCTGTCGACGCCGCCGGACAGACCGATCAGGCAGTCGTGGTCCTTGCCCTTGCCGTCGGCCTTGATCTTGTCGATCTGGGCCATGATTTCGCGCTCGCCGCGCGCATCGGTGTGCCAGTTCGGCAGGATGGTCGAGTGGTAATTGTTGCAGTAGTCGCACCAGCCGCGCTCGTCGAACACGATCCCCGAGTCGGAGGTGTCCATGATGCAGTTGCTGCAGATCTGATACGGCCGATCGTTACGGGGCGCGGTCGACATGGTGTGCGGGCATCCAGATTGAGGCGACAGCCTGATAGCGGCGCTAACAGCTTCATCCAAGCGATGTTTTCACGACGGGCGGGGCGGCTTCGGCCCTGAGACGATCCTGTCCAGCAGGTCGACGTAGGCGCGTGACTGGGCTTCGCGGGACAGGGTCTGCACGAACGGCGTGGGCTCGACCGCGGCCGCGCCCCGGAATTCGGCGGAGTTCAGATGACGGTAGTGGGCGTCGGGATCGGTCGAGACGAAATGAGCCGGCGACGATCGCACGATGAAGGAGCCGGCGGTGGTGTCGGGAGCGATGTCGGCCAGGACAGGCCGCCCGGACGCCACGTATTCGAAGAGCTTTGTCGTCAGTATGCCCGAGGCGCTGGATTCCCGGCCCGGCAAGGGAGGAACCTGATTTTCGCAGAACAGGACATGATCGGCGGTGACGATCAGATTCAAGGCCTGGGCGTAGGGCACGAAGGGGTGGAAACTGAAGATGGGTTTCAGGTCCGGGTGGCGGGCGTCGAGATGCTCCACCATGCCCTGCCATTCGCCGTAGTATTCGAAGCGGAACCGCGTCGCGAGATCGACGCCCTCGTCATGCAGACGCTGCAGGGCCGCGAGCAGGGCGTTGGGGATACGTCCCGGCGTGATGATGCCGAGATAACGGATGACGAGCGGTCGGCTCTCGACGGGCTCGCGGGAAGCCGCGGCAGCCTTGGCCTGGTCCAGGCGCTCGGGGTCATAGCCGTTCATCACGGTGTGAACGGTCGGATAGAGCGTCCGGTAATAGTCGCTCATGGGCTCTGAGATCGCCACGACCGCGTCGGCTCGCTTCAACAGCCAGCGATCGAGGATCAGCTCCAGAGCCTTGGCGATCGGTCCGCCGCGCATTTCATGGCAATTGCTCAGCGGGTCGCGGTAGTCGAGCACCGCCGGCAGGCCGAAACGCCCGCGACAGATGACGGCGGCCAACAACGGCGGCCATGGGGGCGTGGTGCCGACGACCACGTCCGCCGACCGCAACGCCGTCTTCACCCGCTCGTCCAACCAAGGGCTGGCGAAGGCCAGGCCGAAAGGGAGGCGGGGATCGGGCACCTGGCCCAGGAGATCCTGCACGAAGGTCTTGATGCGGCCGGCGAGTCCGGGGGAAGTCGATCGGGCGTCCACGTCGACCTCAACAGGTCGTTCCGACGGACGCACGCGCCCCAGCGCATCGATCTCGATCAGGTCGACGCCGTCCGGGACGGATTCGGTGAAGACGCCGTCGGCCGAGGACTTGCGGGTGGCCACGACGGTGACGCGCCGCCCCCACCGCGCCGCATATTTCGACAGGGCCTCCATGCGCTTGGCGCCGGAGCTGTTGATCGGCGGATAGTAGTGGACCAGCAGCACGATGGACGCCGCGGCGGGAGAAGTCACGGTCGGGCCTCCGCCAAGGCGCGGGCGACCAGGTCGGAGGCATGGCCGTCGCCGTAGACGTCGGCAGGCACCTGACCCTGGGCAGGGTTGGCGATGGCGGCGGCGATCCGGTCGGCGTCGGCCCCCGCGAGGATGTTGTGACCGTGTTCGACCAGTTCCGGCCACTCCGTCTCGTCGCGCAGGACGATGCCCGGCACGCCGTGGAAGAAGGCTTCCTTCTGCACCCCGCCGCTGTCGGTGGCGATGGCCCGGGCCTGGCGTTGCAGGACCAGCATGTCGAAGTATCCCACCGGATCGATCACCCGCAGATTGGACGGCACGTCCATGCCGCTTTCGGCGATCCGCATTCGTGTGCGGGGGTGCAGCGGAAGAAGGACCGGAACGCCGGCCTGGCCGAAGCCGCGCAGGATGGCTTCGAGCCGAGCCGGAACGTCGACGTTCTCCTTGCGGTGCAGGGTGGCCAGCACATAGCCCTTCGCCGCCAGACCCAGCCCGGCCAGAACGTCGGACCGCTCCAGCGCGATGCCGCTGAAGATCCGCACGGCGTCGTACATCACGTCGCCGGTGAAGCGGACGCGGTCGGCCGGCGTGCCTTCCCGTTCCAGATGCGTCATCGCCAGCTGGGACGGCGCCAGAAGAAGCGAGGATATCCGGTCGGTCAGGATGCGGTTGATCTCTTCCGGCATGGCCATGTTGAACGACCGCAGGCCCGCCTCGACGTGCACGACGGGCACGAGTTCCTTGGCGGCGGCCAACGCGCCGGCCAGGGTGCTGTCGGTGTCGCCGTAGACCATCACCCAGTCGGGCTTCGTTTCGCGGATCAGGGACTCGATGCCCTCCATGGCGCGGCCGGTGTTCTGGGCGTGGGTGCCGCCGCCGACCGCGAGATTGTGCGCCGGGGCCGGAAGTCCGAGCTCTTCGAAGAACACGTCGGACATGTTGCGGTCGTAGTGCTGGCCGGTGTGGACCAGGATCTCCTCGAAGCCGCCGTGGCGCGCGAGCGCGGCGGAGACCACCGCCGCCTTGATGAACTGGGGGCGGGCGCCGATGACTGTGATGACGCGGATGGACACTCGACCTGCTCCAGTCTGTTGGGATCGGCGATGGCGGGAGGGGACGTCAGCGAAGGGATCGTCGACCGGGCACGTTGGCCGCCGCATCGGCGCCGCGGGCGCGCAGGGCGCCGGCGATCACCAGGAACAAGGCGACGGCCAGAACGCCGTTGTCGATCAGAGAGACCGGCGTGTCGATGAGATAGAGCGACATGTACAGGAACATGAAGCCGTAACTGAGCGACCGCAGGATCGAGCGAGGCCCTCGCAGATAGGCGCGATAGGCCATGGCGTAGAACAGCCCCAGCGCACCGAACAGGAACACCACGCCGAGAACGTGGGCGTTGTAGTAGGCGGAGCCGATGGACGACACCGGCGCCGTGCCCCGCGTCGTCCCGTACATGATGGCGTAGACGTCGTGGGCGATCATGCTGCCGTCGAACCCGGGGAGAACGCCCAAAAGCGCGCGGCCCCAGTCCGTGAACCAGACGGGATCCAGCGTGGCGATGTAGTCGAAGCCGATCAGTCCGCTTTCCTGCTGGATCGTGGTGAAGCGCATGACGGTGTCGCGCAGCAGAACCCAGGCGCCCGCGTCGGCGCGGCCGTAATAGACCGCCGTCATGGCCACGAAGGCGGCGGCGATCGGCGCGCCATAAAGCGCCACCCGGCCCATGTCGACGCCCCGGCGTCCCGTCGAATGCAGCACATAGGCGGTGAACAGGGCGGCGGACGTGTAGAATAGATAGCCGCGCTGACCCGTCCCGGCGAGGGCCAGGAACACGGCCGGAATGGCGAAGGCGGCATAGGCATAGAGCAAGGGGCGGTTCCGGGCGCGCCAGATCCAGATGCCGATGGCCGTGGCGGTCATCGGCAACAGGACGTTCTTGAACTGGTTGACGTAGCCGGGTGCGAAATACTCGTCCCCGGAATAGGCGTTCACGCGAGCGGTCGAGTAATCCTCAACTCCTCCACCGATCAGAAGTTGAAGGATTATGTTGTAGCCGACAGACTGATAATAAATGACCGTGATCAGAAGGCAAAATGCGAACATCATGCCGGTGAACAGCTTGATGTCCTGATGTTCTTCGATCTCCGGCTTCGCCCCGAACTCGGCCACATCATGCACGACGCCGAAATTATGAAGATAGAAAATCGCGGCCACGGAGAAGACGATGTGTGCGACGAAGAACAGGAACGAATAGAAGAGGTGGCCGCCATAATCGACGTCGATGAGGGAGAAGGTTCCCAGCGCCATCGCGCCCTGGGCGATGATGAACCAGAAGAACGGCGCGCCGTTGCGAAACGGGCGCAACATCCACAGCGTGCCGCCCGCGAGGAACAGGTAGGACAACGACAGGATCATCTTGGTCAGCATTGCGGGGTGACCTACGCGGTGAACCACGACAAGGCAATCGCCGCCGGCAGCGCCAGGAGGGCGCCTGCGACGGCCAGGACGGCCGCTTCGATCCCGACACGGAGCAACTTCGCCCGGTCGGCCCCCACGACGTGCAGAACGACCGCGAGATAGACGGCATAGAAGACCAGGCCGGACACGGCATAGGCCTCGACCGTCCAATTCCGTGCGGCGGCGGCGGTCGCGATCACCGCCCCGACGCGGATCGCCAGGCCCGCCGCCTGAAGCGCCAGCGCCGTCCGCTGCCGGCCGGCGACGTGCAGCGCCGTCGACACCGGCGAGGCCAGGAACTGGAAGAAGAACCACGGCGCCATCCAAGCGACCAGCACGCCGGACCGAGTCCAATCCTGACCGAACACCAGGCCGAAGGCGGCGGGAGACACCCCGGCCAAAAAGGCGATCGGCGCCGCCGAAAGGCGCGCCAGTCGTTGGAGCATGTCCCCGGTGAAGGCGCCCAACCGCCCCTCGCGGTGCGCTTCGGGCGCATCTGACAGATAGACCTGGCCGACGGCCTGACCGACGAGGGCCATCGGGGCCTGAAGCAGGAAGACGGCGAGCGTCAGATAGCCGGCCTCCGGTCCCGCGGCGAGCGCGGCGATCAACAGCACGGGCAGGTGGATGGAGGCCGCATTGGCCAGCGCCTCCCCCACGGAATAGCGGGGAAACCGGTGGTGAATCGCTGCGGCGCGGGCCATTCCGGCCAGACTGATCCGCCGAAGGAGGCCCCGCTCGCGCCATAGCAGGCCGGCGCCCAGGGTTGCGGCGCCGGCGCCGTAGTTGAGCATCTGGCCCACCAGCAACCCCAGCGGAGCGACGCCCGCGGCGCCGAGGCCCAGCTGGCCGGCGGCGGCCGACGCCGACTGCATGACGCGGCTGCGCGCGATGGGCCCGAAAGCCTTGCGCCTCACAAACCACATCTGGAGCGCAAGATAGAGCCCGCCGATCAGGAGCGCGGGCGACAGAAGCCACATGTGCGGGATCAGTCCGGGCTGGCCCAGCAGGGCCAGAACCGAGGTCGGCAGCAGAAAGATCGCCAGTCCCGCCGCCAGACTGATCGCCACCACCGCCGCGACGCTGAGGCCGAGAAGATTCGCCGCCTCCTCGTCGTCTTCGGGCAAGGGAATGGCCATTTCGAAGCGCAGGCACGAAGCGACGACGAGGATTCCGATCAGGCTGGAGAACGCCGCCGCCGCCGCGAAATCCGCCGGTGAATACAGGCGCGTGGCGATCGGCATGGCGGCGGCCGTGATGCCGTGGGCCAGGGCGGTGCCGCCGACCAGGACGCCGATGGAACGCACCACGCCCGCCTGGGTCACCCGGTCCAGCAGTCGGCGGAGCCGGCCGGATCGATCCGACGCCTCCGGCCCCGGAGTGGTCACGACGGGGCTCCGCCCCACGCGAAGCGGGCCTTGTAGGCCTCGAATGCGGTCTCAAGTTCCGCCTGCTTCTCCGCCGGCATGCGCATCCGAGCGGGACGGACCTCGTCGCCCAGGACCGGTCGGGGCGCCGCCAGCAGGGCCTCGAAATCGACCATCATGGCGATCTCGCTCTCGTAATGGCGGCGGGCGAACTGCTGCAGGGTGTCGGTGAGGAAGACGGGGGTCCGGCGGATGGCCAGAACCTCTCCGGCGTCCGCCTCCTCGTCGATCCAGTGCAGGGTGTTGGCGATCGGCATGCCGTCGAGGATGGCCCACTTGAACGCATCCAGCCCGCGGACGAGGGGGATGAGGCCGGGATGCGAGTTCAGCACGCGACCGCGGGTGGCCGCCACGAATCCGGCCGGCAACAGGCCGGCGCCCAGGATCAGGAACAGGTCCGCCGCGTCGGCGGGAATGTCGTCCGGTGAGGCGCAGGCGGTCCAGGGCGCGCCGAGCGCCGCCGCCACGTCGCGCGAGTGCGCGCCCTCCTCCATGTCGGGGCGATGGGCGAACAGGATGTTGCGGGCGGGCCGGGGCGTGAAGGGCAGCGCGTGGAACGACAGCTCCGCCGTTCCCTTCAGCGCCAGCCCCAGGGCGACCTGCTCGGTCTTGAGATGCCGCGCGTCATAGGTGATGAGCCCAAGCCGCATGCGTCAGAGCACCAGCGGCAGGCCGACGCGGGCGCCGTCCCGGGCCGAACGGTAGATGGCGATCAGCGTCTCCAGAGACCGCAAGCCGGAACGACCGTCCGTCTCCGGCTCCGCCTCGCCCTTCAGAGTGGCGATGACGTTCTCGTAGTAGAGCGGGTGACCGAAGCCATAGACCGACGTCGTGGCGTAGCTGGCCTCCGCCACCTTCGCGTCATCCTCGTGCGGCTCGGCGAATTCCCAGGTCTGGACTTCGTTCACGGCCACCCCGCCGATGCGGACGGTTCCCTTCTCGCCCAGGATGGTGATGCTGCCTTCCAGGTTCCGAGGATAGGTCAGCATGGTGACGTTCAGCGAGCCCAGCGCGCCCGAGCGCCAGCGCAGGGCGACCGCGGCGGTGTCCTCGGCCTGTATCCGCCGCTCCAGCGTGGCGGTGTAAGCCTGGACGCTGTCCAACGGCCCCACCAGCCAGTCCAGCAGATCGACGTAGTGGCTGGCCTGGTTCATGAGGGCCCCGCCGTCCCATTCCCAGGTGCCCCGCCACTTGGCGGCGTCGTAGTAATCCTGCGGTCGGGTCCAGAAGACGTTCAGCGTGACCATGTGGATGCGCCCGAACCGGCGTTGCTCCATCGCCCGCTTCAGCAGCTGGAGCGTGGCGTTTCGACGGTTCTGCTTGACCACGAACAGCCGCACGCCGGCCTCGTCGCAGGCGCGCACCATCTCAAGGCCGTCGGCGTAGCGCGTGGCCATCGGCTTTTCCGACACGACGTGGATGCCCGCCCGGGCCACCTGGATGGCCTGCGACGGATGCAACCCGCTGGGCGTGGTCAGGATCACCGCGTCCGCCGTGGTCGTCGCCAACATGTCGGTCAGCGAGGTGTGCGCGGCGGCGCCGGTCGCTTCGGCGGCGACGCGCGCGGCTTCAGGATCGATGTCGCAGACGTCGACCAGTTCGCAGGAGTCGGCGTGTTTGGTCAGGGCGTCGAGGTGGCTCTTGGAGATCCGTCCGCAGCCGACCAGGGCGAAGCGGACCTTGCGGTCCTTGACGTTGGGGCGTGGGGTCATCGGGTTCAGGCCTTCACCACGGCGTCGCCGGCGGCGAACTTGCCGCGGGAGTCCACGATCAAGGCCGAGTGCGCCCGGATCAAGTCATAGTCGAAACGGGCATGGTCGGTCGCCAGCAGGACGCAGTCGTAGGAGGCCAGGCTTTCCGGAGTCAGGTCCACGCTGCTGAGATCGAAGCTGTGTTCGCGCATCTTCGGGAAGACGGGAACGTGCGGGTCGCTGTAGTCGACATGGGCGCCGAGATCGCGCAGCTTTTCCATCAGGATGACCGACGGGCTTTCGCGCATGTCGTCGACGTTTTTCTTGTACGCGATGCCCAGAACCAGGATCCGGCTGCCGCGCACCGGCTTCAGACGCTCGTTCAGAGCGTTGGTCAGCTTGGCCACGACGTAGTCCGGCATGGCCGAGTTCACCTCCCCCGCCAGTTCGATGAAGCGGGTGTGCAGGCCATATTCGCGGGCCTTCCAGGTCAGGTAGAACGGATCGATCGGGATGCAGTGTCCACCCAGTCCCGGGCCGGGCCAGTAGGGCACGAAGCCGAACGGCTTGGTGGCGGCGGCGCCGATCACCTCGTGGATGTCGATGCCCATGCGGTCGGCGACGATCTTCATCTCGTTGACCAGACCGATGTTGACCGCCCGGTGGATGTTCTCGAGCAGCTTGGTCAGTTCGGCCGCCCGCGTGGAGCTGACCGGGACGACGCGGTCGATGACCTGGCCGTAGAGCGCAAGGCCGACCTCCAGACAGGCGGGCGTGACGCCGCCGCAGACCTTGGGAATGGTGTTGGTGGTGAAGTTCGGATTGCCCGGATCCTCGCGCTCCGGCGAATAGACCAGGAAGGTCGTCTCTCCGACCTTCAGGCCGACGGCCTCCAGGCGCGGCATCAGCTCCTCGTCGGTGGTGCCGGGATAGGTCGTGCTTTCGAGGGACATGACCTGGCCTTCGCGCATGTGCGGCGTCAGGCTGTCGACCGTGTCCAGAACGAAGCTGAGGTCCGGCTCGCGGTACTTGTTCAGCGGGGTCGGCACGCAAAGGATCAGAGCGTCCGCCTCAGGCGTTCGCGAGAAGTCGACCGTGGCCTCGAACCCCGTCGAGCGCATCGCCGCGACGTCGGCCGCGGCGATGTGCTCGATGTAGCTTTCACCCCGGTTCAGGGCGTCGACCTTGTCGGGCGCGATGTCCAGCCCCAGCACCCGATAGCCCATCTGCGAGAACCGGATGGCGAGCGGCAGTCCGACGTAGCCGAGTCCGACGATGCCGATCACGGCGGTGCGGTCGTTCAGGCGTCGAACGAGGGTTTCGCGAAGTGACATGGCGTCGAGCCCTTGAATTCATGGGGCGTCGCGTCCGCGGCCGACGGCGGCCGGACCTCCCCCGGGGGGCGCCTTTACGCAATTTCCGGGCTGTCACAAACCCCCAAAGCATTGCCGATTCATGACGCTTTGATCTCAGTCGAAGCTCTTGGACGATCGCCCGGCCTCCGGTAGGGAGGCCCGCGCCGCGCCGGGTGGCCGGGATGAGGGGGCCAGAATGAAATTTCAGTCCGCGTTGTTGCGCCTGATCGACGTCTGCGCGGGGCTGTTCGGCGGACTGGTGGCACTGCCCGTGGTGCTGATCCTGGGCCTGGCGGTGCGGGCGGGCTCGCCGGGGCCCGCGCTGTTCAAACAGGCGCGGCTGGGCCGGAACGAGCGGGTCTTCACCCTCTACAAGCTGCGGACCATGGCGGTGGGCACCCCCAATTCGGCCAGCCACGAGGTCTCGACCAGCTACGTGACCCCGCTTGGCGTGAAGCTGCGCCGATTCAAGCTGGACGAACTGCCCCAGCTCTGGAACGTGTTGATCGGCGACATGAGCCTGGTCGGCCCGCGACCAGGGCTGCCGCATCACGTGGAGCTGACGGAGGCCCGCCGGCGCGAGGGCGTGTTCGACGTCCGCCCGGGCATCACCGGACCCGCCCAGATCCGCGACATCGACATGTCGACGCCCGACCTGCTGGCGCAGACCGATCGGGAGTATGCAGCGAGCCCCAATCTGGTCGCCTATGTGCGCTGCGTTCTGCTGACGGTGGTCGGAAGGGGCCAGGGCGATGCGCTCGGCGGGCGCTGACTCTCTTGTCCTGATCGGGGGCGACGGATTCGTCGGGCCGGCGGTCGAGGCGGAAGCCGAGCGGCGTGGACTGAAGCTCCGATCGACCGGCGTCGACGACCCGCACGTCGAGGCCGGGGACCGGGTTCTGTTCCTGCACGGGCTCGCCGGTTCGCTCTTCTCCGAGGCGAACCTGCGCGCGGCCAACGTCGAGGCGGTGGCCCGCTGCGCCTCCGCGGCGCGCCGGGCGGGCGCGGAACGGTTCGTCCTTCTCGGTTCCATTTCCGTGCACGGGCGGTCGTCGCCCGACCCCATCGATCCCGACTCCGGACTGCGACCCAAGGGGCCCTATGCGCGATCACGCGCAGACGGAGAGACGGCTCTTGCGAAGGCTCTGACGGGCGGCGGCACCGGCTGGGCCGTGGTGCGGGCGCCCATGGTGTACGGCGAACCGGGCGCCGGTTTCGGACCTCTCAGCGCCGCCGTCGCGCGCGGCCTGCCCTTGCCGCTCGCCGGAGCCGTCGCGCCGCGCAGTTTCTGCGGCGTGGAAAACCTGGCGTCCGCCCTGGTCACGGCCGCCCTGTGCGACCGGTCGGGGACGCTGATCCCCGCCGATGCCGACGACCTGGACGCCCGGACCCTGTGCCGGCTCATCGGCGAAACCCTCGGGCGGCCGGCGCGGCTGCTGCCCGCGCCCGGGCCGCTGATGCGCCCGCTGCTGACCGTCCTCGGTCGCGGCGAACTGTACGACAGTCTGTTCGAACCGATGACGGTCGATCGCGCGCACTGGCGCGACTGGAATTGGGAACCGGCGACGTCCCCACGTGAAGCGATCGACGCCGCCCTGCCCCGGAAGGACGGCCCGAACGATGCCGCAAGACCGTCACAAGACTGAGCGCTGCATGTGCGAAGGGCGCTCGCGTCGGGGCTGAGACTTCTTGCCTGTGGTCCCCGCGCCACGTAGGACGGCCGGAGCTGGGAACCCAAGATGCTGTTGAGAACGGGAAAACTGGGAGTCCGGGCCCTGATGCGCGTCGCGGCGTTGACGCTGGCGTTCAGCCTGGCCTCCTTCGACGACATCGCGCCGATCGCTTTGCTGAGGTCGGTCGAGGCCATCTGGCCCTACCTGGGCGTGTTCGCCCTCACCGGCCTCGGCTACGACCTGGTGACCCGCAGCTGGAGGAAATCGTGGCGTTTCACCTCGCTGACCGACATGCTGGTGATGATCAGGGCGTCGACGGTGATCGCGCTGGTTCTGCTGCTGGCCGTCTTCGTGCTCGACCGCGGTCAGGCGCTTCCTCGATCGGCGCTGTTCCTGACATGGGTTCTGGACATCGGTCTGTTCGGAGCTTTCCTGATGGTCCGGCGCGCCGCGCACGAGAACACTCTGTCCGCGGTCCTCGCCCCCTTCACGGGCAGATCGGGGGCGACGGCCGTTCCTGTGCTGCTGGTCGGCGGCCTGGACTCCGCTGACTCCTTCCTGCGCGAACTGGCCAGGGATCCCGCGTCGCGATATCGGGCGACCGGTCTGCTGACCGCGTCCGAAGCCGACGTTCGTCATGAGGTTCGTGGCGTCAGGGTGCTGGGCGCACTGGGCGACGCCGACCGCATTCTGACGGAGTTCGCGGGCGACGGCGGCGAACGCGCCGTCGTCTTCCTGGACGACACCGTGGTTCCCGCCGACCTTGAGGGAGACCTGCTGGCCCGGCTGCGCGGCGCGGGCGTGACGCTGCTGCGAATGAACCGGCTGTCGTCGCTCGACACGCCGCTGGGCGGCCTCTCGCTGCGCGAGATCGACTTCAACGAATTGCTGGCGCGGCCGCCCGTGCACCTTGATCACGATCGTGTCCGGCGGCTGATCACAGGCAAGCGCGTGCTGGTCACCGGCGCCGGCGGCAGCATCGGGTCAGAGATCGCCCGACAGGTCGCATCCCTGTCGTGCGCGCATCTGGCGCTGGTGGACCATTCGGAGTTCTCGTTGTTCTCCATCGAGCAGGAGATCGGCGCCACCTACAGCACCCTGTCGCGCTCGGCGCGCCTCTGCGACGTCCGCGACGCGGCCCGCATCCGAGCCTTCATGGCGGAAGAGCGGCCCGAGATCGTGTTCCACGCCGCCGCCCTGAAGCATGTCCCGCTGATGGAGGCGCATCCGGCCGACAGCGTGCTGACCAACGTCATCGGCAGCGCCAACGTGGCCGACGCGGCCGTGGCGGCCGGCGTGCGGAATTTCGTCTTCATCTCCACGGACAAGGCCGTCGATCCGCCGAACGTCATGGGCGCGACCAAGCGCCTGGCGGAACGGACCGTCTGCCAGCGTCGGCGCGCCGACGGCCCGAGGTTCAACGTCGTGAGGTTCGGCAACGTCCTGGGCTCCGCCGGATCGGTCGTTCCGACCTTCCTGGACCAGATCGCGCGTGGGGGGCCGGTGACGCTGACCCATCCGGACATCGAACGCTTCTTCATGACCATTCCGGAGGCCGTGCAGCTGGTGCTCCACGCCACCGCCAAATCGGCGTTCGATCAGGTCGAGGGCGTGCTGGTCCTCGACATGGGCAAACCGGTCAAGATCATCGATCTGGCGCACCGCCTCATAGAGCTGAACGGCAAGATACCCGGCGTCGACGTCGAGATCCGTGTCACGGGTCTGCGTCCCGGCGAGAAGATGACCGAGGCCCTGTTCGACGTCACCGAGACGGCCCGGCAATGCGATCCCGGGGTGCTGGAGGTCGTGGACGACAACGCCGGCGTCGGTCTGTCGGAAGCCGAAATCCGGCGTCTGGAAACCGTCGCGCGCAACGGCGACGACGACGGCGCGCGGGATCTGCTGTTCAAGCTGCTCGACAAGCTGCGGACCCCCCGGACGGACAACGTCCGCACCCTGAGGGGCGCCTCTTGACGCCCCATGCGGCGCGCCCATCGAGATTTCGCCCCTGACGGGTCGCAGAGACGCGAACTATCGGCTATTCGCCGGAACGAATTGCAGGCGTCGGCCGACGCCTGGGCATCAGTGGACGACCTATGACTGACGAGATCTTGACCGGGAAACGGGACCTCGCCCTGCAGGGTGAGGCCGGTCAGCGCTTCGCCCCGGCCGCGTCGTTCGACGTCGCCGAGTACTGGCGCATGGCGGTCAAGCACCGCTGGGTGATCCTGGGCGCCTTCGTGGCCTGCATCTTGGCGAGCGTGGCGGTCACCCTGCTGATGACGCCGATCTACAGCGCCAAGGCGACGCTGCAGATCGATCGGGAGAGCGCCCGCGTGCTGAACGTCGATGACGTGCAGCCGCGAGAGTCGCAGGCCTTCGGCGAGGAGTTCTTCCAGACGCAATACGGCTTGCTGCGCAGCCGCTCGCTGGCCGAGCGTGTGGTCGACAGCCTGGGCTTGGCCGCGTCCGACGCCTTCATGGAGCAGATGGGCGCCACGCCGCCGGCGCGCGGAGACCGTACGGCCGCGGAATACAGCCGCGTCCGCCGCGAGATGGTGATCGGACTGGTTTTGGCGAACTTCTCGGTCGCGCCCGTCCGGGGATCACGGCTGGTGGAGATCAATTTCGACAGCCCCGTCCCCGCCCTGTCCGCGCGAGTGGCCAACGCCTATGCCGAGAACTTCATCCAGGCGAACCTCGACCGCCGGTTCGAATCCTCGTCATTCGCACGGGAATTCCTGGAAGAGCAGATCGCGCAGACCAAGGCGAAGCTGGAGGAAACGGAGCGCGCGCTGGTCGACTATGCCAGCGCTCAGGGCATCGTGAATCTGTCCGAACCGGGGCCCGACGGCGTCGGCCAGACGCAGTCGCTGGCCGGAACCAATCTGTCTGCGCTGAACGCTTCGCTGGCCAACGCCAGGGCGGCCCGGATCGCGGCTGAGCAGCGGTGGCGCCAGGCGCGCTCGGCGCCGCTGCTGAGCCAGCCGGAGGTGTTGCAGAACCCGGCCATCCAGCGCCTGACGGAGCAGCGCGCCCAGTTGGACGCTCAATATCAGCAGCAGGCCCGCATCTATCGCGAGGACTGGCCCGGCCAGATTCAGCTGCGCGGCCAGATCGAGGAACTGGATGCGCAGATCGCCGAGATCGGCCGCGGGATCCTGGCCTCGATCCAGGGACAGTATGTGGTCGCCGCCAACAACGAGCGCGCGCTTCAGGCGCAGGTCGACGCACTCAAGGGCGAGGTGCTGGACCTGCGCGACCGCAGCGTCGACTACAACATTCTCCAACGCGAACTGGACACGAGCCGCGCCAGCTACGACGCCCTTCTGGAGCGTTACAAGGAGGTGAGCATCACCGGCACCGTGGCGTCCAACAACATCTCGATCGTCGATCAGGCTCAGGTGCCCACGGCCCCGTCCAAGCCCAATCTCATGGTCAACCTGATGCTGGCGGCCCTGCTGGGTCTTGGCCTGGGCGCGCTCGCCGCCTTCGTCCTGGAGGCCCTGGACGAGACCCTGGCGACTCCGGACGACGCGGAGACCAAGCTGGCCGTGCCGGTGTTGGGCGTCGTCCCCTTGCTGGCGCGCGACCAGACTCCGCTGGAGGCGCTGGCCGACATCCGGTCGGCCTTCTCCGAGGCCTATTACTCGCTGCGGACGGCCCTTCAGTTCTCGACGCCCATGGGGGTGCCCCCCACCCTGCTGGTGACCAGCGCGCGACCGGCGGAAGGCAAGTCCACGACGGCCTATGCGACGGCGCTGACGCTGGCGCGGATCGGCAAGCGAGTGCTTCTGATCGACGGGGATCTGCGCAACCCGTCGATGCACCGCATCGTGGGCGTGGAGAACGCCGTGGGCATGAGCAACCTGCTGTCGGGCGCCGCGGTTCTTGGCGACGCGGTCCAATCGACGCGGGAGCCGAACCTGGGGATCGTCACCTCGGGCCCCCTGCCGCCCAACCCCGCCGAGCTGTGGGGCGGCGACAGGCTTCGGACCCTTCTGGGTCAGATGCAGGAGTCGTTCGATCACGTCGTGATCGACGGGCCGCCGGTTTTGGGCTTCGCCGACGCGCCCCTGCTGGCCTCGGCCTGTTCCGGCAGCGTCTTCGTGCTCGAGTCCCGCGGCACGCGCCGGGCCCAGGCGCGCGGCGCGCTGCGTCGCTTGACGATGGGCGGCGGAAGGCTCCTGGGCCTCGTCATGACCAAGTTCAACGTCAAGTCGACCCAGTACGGCGGCTATGACTACGCGTACGACTACTCGTACGGCGACGGTCCCGCGCGGCGGTCGAAGGGCGGGGCCGGCTGATGCAGCCTCGGGCGGTCGGCCGGACCGGCGGCGGGCTGCGGGCGTGGGCGCCTCATGTGCTGACGGTCCTGCTGATCTGGCTGGGCTGGCAGATGGTCGTCGGCCTGCTGGTCCAGAGGTCGCCGGTGGAGACCGCGATCCGGGTGGCGCCGTCATCCGGACAGGTGCTGAGCCGGGCGGCGGAGGCCGAGATGGTGGCGGGGCGCGTGGACGCGGCCCGCGACCTGGCGGGCATGGCGTTGCGCGCCGCCCCCTTCGACGTCCGGGCCCTCCGCGTGCTGGGCCTGGCGGTCGCGCGCACCGATCCCGACGCGGCCGACGAGCTGTTGACCTTGGCCGGCAACTGGAGTCTGCGGGACGACCCCTCTCACGCCTGGCTGATCCGGCGCCGACTTGAGCAGGGCGACTATGCCGGCGCCTTCGGACACGCCGACGCCCTGGCGCGCCGTCGTGAAGACGTCCATCCCCGCATTTTCCAACTGTTCACCGTCGCGGTCGCCGAGGATCCCCGCGCCGCGCCGCATCTGATCGCTCGGCTGGCGCCTTGGCCGAATTGGCGGCCGGCCTATCTGGAATCGCTGCGGACGGGACCGCAGGCCGCTCAGGTGCAGGCGACCCTCGCGCTGGGCCTGCAGCGGACGGACGGGCCGCTCAACGACGGCGAACTTCAGACCGTCTACGGCGAATGGCTGCGCCAGGGCCGCCTGCCCGGGCTGCGCGAACTCCGCCGCCGCCTGCGCCGCCCTCCCCCGGCGACGCTGCACGACGGCGGCTTCGAAGGGCGGGCCGGACCCACGCCGTTCAACTGGATCCTGGAGGCCGGCCCCGGCGTCCATGCGGAGATCTCGGCCGGTCCGGAATCCCAGGGCAAGGCCCTGTTCCTGGAGACGGACGGATTCTCGACGCGCACCGTGGTGAGCCAAGTTCTGCTGCTGGATCCCGGACCTTACCGGCTGGACGGGCGCTTCCGATTCGAGGCGGGGGGACGCGATCCGCGGTTTTCCTGGTCGATTCGCTGCCTGGAGACGAACGCGGTCATCGCGGCCTGGTCGCCCACCGCGGCGCAGGATCAGTCGGACTGGGCCGACGGACGAGCGGAATTCACCGTCCCCGCCGCGAACTGCTCCACCCAGTGGTTGGAGCTGAAGACCCGCAGGGGCGCGCGTCGCAGCGCCGTCGTAGCCTGGTTCGACACCTTCGCGCTTGTTCCGGTCACGGCAAAAACTACAGGAAACTGAGGCAGTTGCCGATGACGCAGTCGGCCCGTGCAGGCCGATTGTTCTTGCAATGCGGGAAAGAGAGGGTATGAGGCGGGCGAGCGTCGCGCATTCAGGCGGCGCCGGTTCAAACCTGAGGGGATACTCATGCGCAAGACCGTCGCCGCCGTCACTGTCGGCCTTCTGCTCGTCGCCGGCCAAGCCGCCGCCGCCGGCTCCAACACCGCCGTCGCCCGCGTGGGTGACCGCGTCGGCGCCTCGGCCGACGCCTCCAACGAGTTCGCCGGCATCCCGCTGGCCGTCCTGCTGATCGGCGGCGCCGTGCTGGCCACCGCCATCGTCGTCGCCACCGACGACGACTCGGACAGCAACTGACGCATTCCGGCGCCTGGAGGCACAGGGCTTCTTGCGCGCTTGGTTGAGACAGAATGGCCAGTGGGACAGGGTCGCGATCGCGGCTTTCGTCCTGCTGGCCATTTGCTTTTTGATCGGCGGAGCCAGCCAGAAGAACGCGCTGCGACTGACGCTGATCGAGCTGGCCGCCCTGCCCGTGCTGGGTCTCGCCCTGCTTCGCGCCTGGGACCGCACGGTCTGGACCACGAACGGGTTCGCGATCGGCATTCTCGCGGCCGCGGCGGCGATCCCTCTGATCCAACTGATTCCCCTGCCGCCCGGAATCTGGGGCGCCCTGCCCGGGCGTGAAGGCGGCGTTCTGGCGCTGGAGATCGCCGGCCTGTCGCCAGGATGGGCCCCGACGTCGGTGGCCCCCGACATGACCTGGCGGTCATTCCTCGCGTTGATTCCCGCGGCGGCCCTGTTCCTGGCCGTCCTGACGACGGGCCCGTCGACGCACCGCGGATATGTGCACCTGATCTTCGTGGCGCTGGCGACCAGTTTCCTGCTGGGTCTGGCCCAAGCCATGACCGGCGACCCCTTTCATCCCTGGCCGACCACCGACCGCGGATCGGTCAGCGGTCTTTTCGCCAACAGGAACCATCTTGCGACCCTGTGCCTGATCGCCCTGCCGCTGGCCGCCGCCATGGTCGGCACGGGCGCCCGTCGAGGGTCCGAGGGGCGAACGGCCTTCTGGATCGGCCTGGCCGTCGTCGCGGTGGCCGTCGTGACGGTGGCGGCGACTCGATCGCGCGCCGGCGTCGGCCTGCTGGGCCCCGCATTGGCGTTCTCGGCCATGATCATCTGGACGGCCGCCGGCAAGGCCCGCCTGGGACCCGCGGCCCTTGGCCTGGCGGGAGTCGCCGGGGCCGCCCTTTTGCTGGTCGCCACTCTGGGGCTGGGGCCGATCCTGGACCGGTTCGATTCCTCCGCCCCGCCGGAAGCGCGGTTCGAGCGCTGGCCCACCGTGGCCGAGGCCGCCCAGGCCTATCTGCCCACAGGGGCCGGCTTCGGATCGTTCGAACGGGTCTATCGCTCGGTCGAGACGCTGGAGGAACTGGACGCCACCTCCTTCAACCGGGCGCACAACGAATACCTCGAGACCTGGCTCGAGGGGGGATGGCTGAGCGTCGGCGTGCTGATCGCCTTCCTGATCTGGTTCGGACGGCGCGCCTGGGCGGCGTGGCGCGCGCCGGCAGGGTCGACGGCGGACATGGCGCGCGCGGCGTCCGTGGGCATACTGATGATTCTGATGCACAGCGCCGTCGAATTTCCGCTGAGAACCGTGACCGTGACGGCGGTCCTCGCCGTGCTGGCCGCGATGCTGGAATTGAGCGGCGGAGATCCGCCGGAGACCACGCGACGTCGGTCGAGAAGGCCGGCATGAGCGACGACCGACCTGTCCTGGTCACCGGCTCGGCCGGCTTCATCGGCTTCCACACGGCCCGCCGGCTGCTTTCGCAAGGCCGGCGCGTCATCGGGCTGGACGACCTGAATCCCTATTACGACCCCAGACTGAAGGAGGCCCGGCGTGCGCTTCTGATGGAGCACGGGGGCTACGTCGATCACGTCATGGACCTGGCCGACCGCGAGGCCGTGGCGGGGCTATTCGAGCGCCATCGCCCGGTTCGGGTCGTCCACGTCGGAGCGCAGGCCGGCATCCGCTACAGCGTCGAAAGCCCCGAGACCTACGTGGACTCCAACGTGGTGGGCTTCCTAAGCGTCCTTCAGGGCTGCCGGGCCGTGGGGGTGGAGCATCTGGTCTATGCCTCGACCAGTTCCGTGTTCGGCGCGAACGGAGCCCTGCCCTATTCGGTCGAACAACCCGTCTCGCACCCGTTGAACCTCTATTCGGCGACCAAGCTGGCGAACGAGGCCATGGCGCACGCCTTCGCCTATGTGCACGGCCTGCCGTGCACGGGGTTGCGGTTCTTCACGGTCTACGGGCCCTGGGGCCGGCCCGACATGGCCCTGTTCAAGTTCACCCGGGCCATCCTGGAGGGGACGCCGATCGACCTGTACGGCGACGGGGCGATGGAGCGGGACTTCACCTACGTCGACGACGTCGTCGACGGCGTCCTGGCCGCTCTGAATCTGCCTCCCGCGCCCGATCCCGACTGGGATCCGGCCAATCCGGATCCCGCGACCAGCGGCGTGGCGCCCTGGCGCATCCTGAATCTGGGGGCCGGCCGGCGCGAGCCCCTGGCGCGATATCTGGAAGTTCTGGAGCGCAAGCTGGGACGCAAGGCCGCGATCAACGCCCTGCCCGTGCAGCCCGGCGAGATGGTTCGAACCGAGGCGGACGTCGCCCGCACGCGGGCTCTGCTGGGCTATGATCCGAAAACCTCGATCGACGACGGGGTCGGACGCTTCGTCGATTGGTATAGACAATTCTATGGTGTCTGAGGCCACGCTGGACGGCCGTCGGCGGCCCTGTTAGGGCCAGACGCGGCATCGTCGGCATGCATAAGGCGGCTGATGCCCGCAACGTGGAAGGTAACCTGGACATGCGCGCTTTTTTGATCGCCTGCGCCGCTTTTCTGGTCGCCGCGTGCGGCGGCGGCGCGACGCGGGACGCCAGCCTGGTCACGGCCGCCGCGCCGATAGATCCCGTGATGCTGATGCAGTCGGCGCGGGGCGAGGCCAGCGGCGACTATCGCATCGGCGCGACCGATCTTCTGACCGTGTCCGTCTTCCAGGTGCCGGACCTGTCTTTCGACGAGATCCGCGTCGACGCCTCGGGCAATCTTCAGCTGCCCATGATCGGATCGGTCCAGGCCGCGGGCCTGACGCCGAACGAGCTGTCGAACGACATCGCCCGCCGTCTGGGCGAGCGCTACCTGCGCAATCCGCAGGTCACCGTCACGGTCAAGGAGGCCGCAAGCCAGAAGGTCACCATCGACGGCGCCGTGACCCAGCCGGGCGTCTATGAGATGCGCGGCCGCACCACTCTGATGCAGGCCGTGGCCATGGCCAAGGGCCCCACCCGCGACGCAAACGTGCGCAGCGTGGCGGTTTTCCGGGAGGTCGGGGGCCAGCGCATGGTCGCCGTGTTCGATCTGGCCGACATCCGCAACGGTCAGGCCGAGGATCCCGTCATCCTGGGCGACGACGTCGTCGTGGTGGACATCAGCCGCACGAACGCCCTGGTGCGGGATGCGGTCCAGGCTCTGCCTGCGCTGGCCATCTTCCAGGTGTTCTGACGCCTTGGCGCGTCGACACGCCCTGACCGTCTGCCTCGCAGCGGCGCTGGTCGCCGGGTGCGGCGGCGGCGGGGATGGGCTGAACGTCCCCCACGCCGCCTCTGCCGAAGCCCAGGGCCCCGCCGCCCGTTATGCCGCGCTCCAAGCCCTGGACGCGCGCGTGGCGACGGTTTTCCACCGACTGGTCACCGCCAACGTCGACCTGTGCGGGGCGCCGGGCCGCAGTTCGGGATGGAGCCTGCACGCCGCAAACCAGTACGGAGCCGAGATGCGGCCGGTCGTGGCCGCGACGGGCGATCTGAAGGGTGACTTGCCGGCCGTTCTGGCCGTCGTCCCCGGCGGTCCCGCGGCGCGCGCCGGACTGGAAGTCGGCGACGTGATCCTGTCCGTGGACGGAACGGCGCTTTCCATCGGCGCGATCGACGCCGCCGAGAGCTGGGACGGCGTGGCGCGCAACCTGGCCGCGATGGACGCCGCCCTGGCCGACGACGGTCCCGCGATGCTGGAAATCAGTCGCGGCGGCGCCGTACGGACCGTGCGGCTGACCGCCGATCCCGCCTGTCCCCATTCGGTCCAGCTCGACGTGTCGGACGAGTTGAACGCCCGGGCGAACGGGACCGGCGTCTTCATTTCCACGGCGCTGGCCGGCTTCGCCGCCAACGACGACGAGCTGGCGCTGATCCTTGCGCACGAGCTGGCCCACAACATCCTGAAGCATCGGGAGCGGTTCGATCGCGAGGCGCCGGCCCGCCGGGTCTTCGGCAATCTGGCCGTCGCGCCGTCCAGTCTGGCGGCCGCCGAGCGCGACGCGGACCGCTGGGGCTTGTATCTGATGGCGCGCGCAGGCTTCGACGTGGACGTCGCGGCCCCGTTCTGGAGACGGTTCGGCGCGGCCAATTGGCGCGTGCGTTGGGCCCAGTGGGGACATCCCTCAGCCGAAGTCCGCGCGCGTCAGCTGGAGGCGGTTTCGGCCGAAATCGCCGACGCCCGTGCGCGTACCGGGCGCATCGATCCGCGCTGACGCAACCTTCCGTTCACGGTGAAACCGCGTCCACCGGGCCACAGGTTCGCGCGACGGGCTGGCGACGTGCGGCTTTTTCGCTTGCAATCGGCAACGGGGTTGGCCTAGAAGCATTTCGGGAAAGCGCGGGGAAAACCGCGTCAACCTCATAACATGAAGGGGATTCTGATGCGTAAGACGATCGCCGCCGTTTCGGTCGGTCTGCTGCTGGTCGCCGGCCAAGCCGCCGCCGCCGGTTCCAACACCGCCGTCGCCCGCGTGGGTGACCGCGTCGGCGCCTCGGCCGATGCCTCCAACGAGTTCGCCGGCATCCCGCTGGCCGTCCTGCTGATCGGCGGCGCCGTGCTGGCCACCGCCATCGTCGTCGCCACCGACGACGACTCGGACAGCAACTAACTCGGGTCGCCGCGCGGCTTCGGCCGCGACGTGGCGAGAGTTTGAGCCGGCGGATTTTGGTCCGCCGGCTTTTGCTCGTCTGGAGTTCGGGCGCGTCCGGTGACGGTCAACCGCCCTCGAACACGGCGCCGTAGTCCTCGTTGGCCCGGGCGAAGTCCGCCATTCTTCCGACATCGACCCAATAGCCCTCCGCGCGGTGAGCCCGCACCGATCGCCCCTCATCGATCAGGGATTGAAGGAGCTGAGGCATGTCGAAAGATCCCTCGGACGGAACCAACTCCCGCGCGGACGGAGACAGAACATAGACCCCGGCGTTGATGCGGTAGACCTGACTGGGCTTCTCCTCGATGCCCAGAACCCGACCCTGGTCGGCGTTGATCACGCCGAACGGCACCTGCATCTCATAGTCGCGCACCACCACCGTGGCGGCCGCCCCGGCCACGGCGTGATCGTCGGCCACCCGGCCGTAGTCCATCTTGGTCAGGACGTCGCCGTTGGTGACCAGCACGTCGCCCGTCACGTCCGTGGGCAGGAGGCTCAGCGCGCCGCAGGTGCCGCGCGGGCCGTCCTCGCGCAGGTAACGGATGTGCAGACCTCGCTCTGACCCGTCGCCGAAATGCGCCTCGATCTGCTCGCCGCGATAGTTGATCGACAGGAAGATGCGACGGAAACCCTGGGCGGCGAAAGCGTCGACGACCGTGTCCAGCATGGGCCGAGGCCCGACCTTCAGCATCGGTTTGGGCGTGTTTGCGGTCAGTTCGGCCAGACGGGTTCCGCGGCCCCCGGCCATGATGACAACCGCCTCGGTGCGCTCCGGCATCTCGAGGAAGTCGGAGACGGTCGAGAGGCCCACCACGCGTCCCTGATCGTCGATCAACGGCAGTTGACGCAGCTTGCGTGAACGCAGAAGGCCCAGGCGCGAGGCCGGGTCCATCTCGGCCGAAGCCGTCGCGGGCGCGACGTTGGCGAAGGCGCCGCACGGGCCGTCCAGATTCTCGCCCCGGATCAGGGCTCGACGGATGTCGCCGTCCGACAGGGTGCCGACCAAGCGCCGATCGGGGTCGACCACAAGGGCGATGCCGGCGCCCGTGGCGTCGATGTTGCGCAAGGCGTCGCGCAGGGTGGCGTCCGGCGCGATCAGGGCGCGTTCCCAGTGCTTCATGACGCTTCCTCCGCATCCAGGGCGTCGTCGATCCCATAGGCCCGGCGCGCGGCGGCGCCCTTCACGTCCCACCACCGCATGGGCGACAGTCCGTCGGCGGGGCGCTTGGCCGTGACCGCGGCGTCCGACCAGATCTCGCCGGCCGCCATGGGCCGGGCCGCGACCAGAGACCGACGCGCGATCGGGCGATTGGGCAGTTCGGCCGCCGACGGCGTCTTGATGCCGTCGCCCATCGCCGTCTCGACCTCGCGGATCGCCCTGACCAGAGCCGCCAGTTCGTCCGGCTCCAGAGAAGCCGCATGGTCGGGTCCGGGCCGACTGCGGCTCAGCGTGAAGTGCTTCTCGATCACGCGCGCACCCAATGCCGCGGCGGCGGTGGCCACGGCGATCCCCAGCGTGTGGTCCGAATAGCCGACGGGCACGCCGAACTCGGCCGCCATACTGGTCATGGCCCGTAGGTTCGCCGCCGAGGCGGGCGCCGGATACTGGGTCGTGCACTGAAGAACCGTGACGCGTTCGGCCACCGCCGAACTGCCCTCGGCCGAAGCGAAGGCGGCCTCGCAGTCGGTCAGGCCCGACGGCTCGCCCGGGCGGGTGAGGGCGAAGGCGATCACCCCCAGCGCCCGGCGCACCTCTTCGAGGTCGGCCATGCCGGTGGACACGAACAGAGGCCGTCCGGTGCGCGCCGCGGCCAGCAGCATGGGCCCCCAGGTCAGATCCCCGGACGGAATTTTCAGAGCCGGAACGCCCAGACGGTCCAATAGGGCCAGGCCCTCCATGTCGAAGGCGGTGGACATGAAGGCGACGCCGCGGGCCCGGCAGCGGTCGGCGATGAGATGATGCGCCTCCTCCGACAGCTCGAGCCGGCGCAGCATGTCGGCCTGGCCGCCGTCATGACCGGTGTTGGCGACCTGGTAGGCGGCCTTGCCGGCGCGGCGAGTGACCAGGGCCTCGGCGCGGAAGGTCTGGAACTTGACCGCATCCGCCCCGGCCTCGGCGGCGACGTCGACCATCGTCAGGGCGTCGTCGACGGAGCCGTCGTGGTTCACGCCCGCTTCGGCGACGATGAAGATGCGGTCAGCCATGCCCGGCCTCCAGATCGACGAACGGCTTGCGCAGGAGAGCGTCTCGCGGCCGCGCGGATTTCAGGATCGAAATGATGCGGGGCACGGACCGCCCGTCGCCATAGGGATTGGACGCCCCGTCCGGACGGAACGTGAAGGCGCGATCGAGTGCGGCGAGGATGGCGTCGGCTGAGGCGGCCGCATGAAAGACGCTGGGACCCGCGAGCCTCCCGCCCTGTCGGTCTCCGACGTCGATCGTGGGCACGCCCAGGGTCGGAACCTCGGCCAGACCGGAGGAAGAGTTGCCGATCACCGCCGCACAGCGGGCCGCGAGCGGGGCATAGGCCCGGCCCAGAGCCTCGCGGAAATGTGCGCGGGGCCGGAGGGCGGACCAGGCGCGCAGGCGGGCGTCGAAGTCCGGACCGCCCGGGTCGGCGTTCGGGGCGGTGATCCAGAGGGTCCAGCTGTCGTCGAGCCGACCCAGCGCCCCCAACAACGCCTCCAGTTCCGCTCGGCCGCGATCGGGCTGAAGGGTGACGGGATGGAAGGTGAGGAGCAGGTTCCGCTCGCCCAGCGGGGCGTCCAAGCGGCGCTCAAGCTCCGCGTCCGGCATACGGGCCGACTCCACCAGATCGTCCAACGCCGGATTGCCGACGACGTGCACGCGGTCGAACGCCTCGCCCATCTGGCGCAGGCGACGCGCGGCGGGCTCATGGAAGGCCAGGTGCAGATGAGACAGCTTGCTGACGGCGTGACGGAAGGCGTCGTCCATGGCCCCTTCGGTGACGTCGCCGCCGGACAGGTGGACGATCGGCACGCCGACGAGGCTCGCCCCCTGCGCCGCGGCCAGAGTCTCGAACCGGTCGCCGAGCAAGATCAGCATGTCCGGCGGATCGCTGGTCAGGACAGCCGCCACCCCGTCGAGAACGCGGGCGGCGCGGCTGGCGGGCGTCCCCTCGCCCCAGGACAAGCGTGCCGCGATGGGCTGGCCCGTTGCCTCTACGGCCCGCACGGTCATTCCCTGATCCACGTCCAGATGGCCGCCCGTGACGATCAGGCCAAGGTCGAAGTCCAGATCGGCGTGCAGAGCGCGCGCCAGCGGCGCCAGGATGTTCCAGTCGGCGCGGCCGGTGGTCAGCAGGCGGAGACGGCGCGCGGTCACCCCAATCCCTCCTCGACGCGTCGGGCGTCGTGGGCCAGCGTAGCCGAGGCGGCCGATTCGCCCCACGGCCGCCGGGAGAGCCGGACATGCGCATCGCCATTGTTGGAACCGGCGGACTGGGCCGAGAAGTGGCGGCGCTGGCCGTCGAGCAGGTCCGCGACCAGCTCGGCGACGTGAGCGACGCCGTCGTCTTCGTGCCGAAGAATCCTGCGGACGACGCACCCGTGGCGGGCTTCCCCACGCGCGCCCTGGCCGACATCGAGGACGATCAGGCCCTGGTGGTCGCCGTCGGCGATCCCGAGGTGCGGCGGCGCATCGTGGAGGAAGAGGCGGCGGGCCGCCGCTTCGGCAGCGTCATGGCCGACACCGCTCGCCGTCGAGGCCGCAGCGAGATCGGCGAGGGCGCCGTTCTGTGCGACGGGGTGGTGATCACCGACGACGTCCGCATCGGTCGGCATTTCCTGGCCAATCCGCATGCCTGCGTCATGCACGACTGCACGATCGGCGACTTCGTCACCCTGGCGCCGGGAGCGACCGTGAACGGAAACGTCGAGATCGGCGACGGCGCCTATGTGGGCGCGGGCGCGGTGATCAAACAGGGCGCGCCGGGGCGGCCGCGTCGCATCGGGGCCGGCGCGGTGATCGGCATGGGGGCAGTGGTGACGCGCGACGTCGCCCCCGGCGAGACCGTCGTCGGCAATCCGGCGCGTCCTCTGAAGCGCTGAGGTCAATCGGCCAGCGCCGCGCTGGAAGGCAGGTTGATCACCGAAGCTTCTAGCCTTTCCGCGACGGGCAGCGGCGCGCGGGGGCAGCCGGCGTACATCGGCAAGCGGTGCATCAAGGTCCAGATAGGCCGAGCCTGAATGCCTGCGGCGTTGAGCGCGGCAAGAAGGTCGTCGCGGACAGCGCGGTCGGGGCGGTCGAGGATCAGGCCGTTCAGCCAGTTGTTGGGTCGCGTCCCGGTCGGCGACGAGAGCGGCCGCACGCCTTCGACCGCCGCAAGGGCTTCGGCGTAGCGATCGGCCAACGTCCGCTTGCGGGCCAGCATGTCGCCCAGCCGTTCCAGCTGAGCGACGCCGAGCGCGGCGTTGAGGTTCGGCAGGCGGTAGTTCCACCCGACCTCGTCATGGTCATAGACCCAGCCGGAACCACGTCGCGCCGTGGTGGTGAGATGTTTCGCGCGGGCGGCACGTTCAGGATCGCAGGTCAGGATGGCCCCGCCGCCGCCCGTGGTGACGATCTTGTTGCCGTTGAAGCTGAGCGTGCCGACCAGCCCCTCGCCGCCGACGTGGACGCCGTCGCGGAACGACCCCAGCGCCTCGGCCGCGTCTTCGACGACCGTCAGGTTCCAGCGCCGGGCGACGGCCAGGAGACCCGTCATGTCGGCCGGGAAGCCGAACACATGGGTCACGGCCAAGGCGCGGATCACGGCGTCGGTCGCGCGGTTGACGCAGACGCCGTCGCGCAGCTCCGCGACCTCGGTCAAATGGGCTTCGAGCGACGCTGGGTCGACCGCAAGGGTGACGGGATCCGCATCGACGAAGTGCGGCGTCGCGCCGGCATGGCTGACCGCGTTGGCGGTGGCGACGAAGGTCAGGGCGGGACACAGCACTTCGTCGCCCGGACGGACGTCCGCCAGCAGATACGCCATGTGGAGGGCCGAGGTGCCGTTGCTGACGACCACGGCGTGGGGGATGCCGGTGACGTCCTCCAGCATACGCTCGAACCTGTCCACGTAGGCGCCCACCGACGAGACCCAACCGGAGGTGACGCAGTCGCGGACATAGGTCTCCTCGTTCCCGCGGAACTCAGGCGCATGCAGCGGCAGGTCGCCGGGCCCGGCGACGTCTCGGACGACGGCGATCAGCCGGTCGACCAGATCGGTCACAGGACGTACTCCCCGGGCCGATAGGCCGCGAGGTTGGCCGGGTCACGGAACCAGGCGACAGTCTTCTCCAGCCCACGTGCGAAGCCGTCTCGTCCGGCGTGTGCCGGGCGCCAGCCGGTCAGGGCGCGCATCTTCGAGGAATCGCTGAACAGGCGTTCCACCTCCGAGAGGGCGGGGCGCAGGCGGGCGTCGTCGGCCTCGATCCCCACGTTCCGTCCCATCACCTCGGCGATCAGGGCGGCGAGGTCGCCGATGGAGATTTCGAACTCGGAGCCGACGTTGACCACCTGCCCGATCGCCGCATCGCAGGCGGCAAGGGCCGGGAAGGCGGCGGCGGTGTCGTGCACGAAGGTGAAGTCGCGCGTGGGGTGCAGGGCGCCCAGCCGCACGCGGTCGGCGCCGGCGGCGATCTGGGTGATGACCGTCGGGATCACGGCGCGGGCGGACTGGCGCGGGCCATAGACGTTGAAGGGCCGGATCACCGTCACCGGCGTGCCGAAGGCGGCGTGGAAGCTGAGCGCGATCTGGTCCGCGCCGATCTTGGTCGCCGAATAGGGCGACTGGCCTTGAAGCGGATGATCCTCGGTCATCGGCACGAAGCGGGCGGTGCCGTAGACCTCGCTGGTGGAGGTGACGAGCACGCGCTCGGTTCCCAGTTCGCGCGCCGCCTGCACCACGTTCAGCGTGCCGCGCACGTTGGCGTCCACATAGGCGTCGGGCGAGGAATAGCTGTAGGGAATGGCGATCAGGGCTGCCAGGTGCAGCACGACCTCGCAGTCGCGCATGGCGTCGCGCGTGCCGTGCGGATCACGGACGTCGCCGGCGACGAATTCCACACCGTCCAGCGCACCCGGCGCCGACCGGTCCAGCCAGCCGCGCGTGCCGAAGCTGTTGTATTGCGTCATCGCCCGCACGCGATGGCCGTCGGCCACCAGCCGCTCGACCAGATGCGAGCCGATGAAGCCGTCTGCGCCGGTGACGAGGATGCGCTTGTCGTTGAGGTCCATGGGCGTTCCGCGGGCCTGACTGTCGACCCCGGCCCAATGGTGACCCGACATGGTAAACGACCCGCGAAGACGGCCGCGTTGCGCGGCCTGATGCGCGCTGCTTCAATGGTCGTCCGGTTTGCGTCCCGAGAGGCCCGCTTGAGCTCCGAACACTCGCTTCCGTCGGAGCGCCTTCACGACTGGCTGCTGCGTTTCGCCTATCCGCTTTGGGCCGGCGTCGGGATCGACGTCGACGGCGGATTCTTCGAGCGGATCGATGCGGAGACGAGGCCCGTTCGAGGTCCGCGTCGGGCGCGGGTTCTGGGCCGTCAGATCTACAGTTTCGCCCGGGCGCCGCTGCTGGGTTGGAAGGGCGACGCAAGGGCGCTGGTTCGGCATGGTCTCGCGACCCTTCCCCGGTTCCTTCGTGACGACGGCCTGGCGCATGCGCGCATCGACGACATGGGACGTCCGATCGACGAGCCCATCGACCTGTATGACCAGGCCTTCGTCCTGTTCGGTCTGGCTCACGCCCTGCCCTTCGCCGACGATCCGGCGGAGATCGCGGCGACGGCGCGTCGGATGCGCGAAGGACTTCTGGCCCACGCCCACCCGAACGGCGGGTTCGAGGAGGCCGTCCCGCGGACCCTGCCGCTGAAAGCCAATCCACACATGCACCTGTTCGAGGCCGGGCTGGCCTGGGGCGAGGTCGAGGGCCGGCCGGACGGCGCGGCCTGGGACGCTTTCGCGGACGGGCTGGCGGAGCTGGCGCTGCGTCGGTTCGTCGATCCGGACACGGGCGCGGTGCACGAGTTCTACGACGGCGACTGGAAAAGATTGGCGGGCGAACGCGAGATCATCGAGCCGGGCCACCAGTTCGAATGGGGCTGGCTGCTGGTGCGATGGGGCGCCGCGCGTGGACGGCTGGACGCGGTGCGGGTCGGCGAGCGCCTGATCGCGCTGGGTGAAGCGCACGGGCTTGATGCCGCCACGGGCGTGACCGTCGGCGAACTGGACGGCGCGCTTCGCCCTCGCCCCTTCCATGCTCGGCTGTGGGCCCAGGGCGAGCGGGTCAAGGCGTGGGCGCAGGCCGCTATGCGGGCGACGGACCCCTCGCGTCGCGCCATGGCGCTGGACCGGATGGAAGGGGCGGCGGAGGCTCTGGAACTGTTCCTGAAAGGCCCGCCGCCGGGGGCCTGGCGCGACCGGATGGGGCCGGACCGGGCGATCATCGAAGAGGCCGCCCCGGCCAGCAGCCTGTACCACATCGTCGGCGCGGTGGAGGAAGCGGCGCGCGCCCGAGGACGGCTCTAGGCTGCGGGAACAGGCGGCGGCGTGGGCGCCGGCAGCAGCCCAGGGACGCTGCCCGGCGGGTTCATGCCCACCATGTCCTTGAGGAACCCGTTCGGACTGAGCGTTTCGTGCGACGGCGTGCGTAGGCCCAGGCGCTGGGCCACGTCGGCGACGAAGGCGATGCAGTTGCGCTTGTTGAGATTGTAGCGCGAGCCCTCGGGCGTGCCCCACCAGTCGATGCGGCCCGTGATCTGGTGGAACGCCTCGTCCGAGATCTCGACGCTGAGATAGGGGACGCCCTCGGCCAGATAGGCGGGCTCGGGCTCCTTCAGGATGCCGGGGCCGGAAAACAGCAGCAGCTGCGGGCCGGGACTGCGGGCGGTGAAGCCGACGGCGCGATCGACGGTCTCGCCCGTGTCCAGCGTGCCGTGCAGGCGCAGATAGGCGTGCGGGAAATAAAGCCAGCCGCCACGGACCTGGGCTCCTTCGTGGCCGTAGAAGGTCACGGTGACGGCGGCCGCGACGGGGCCGGCGATCAGCCACAAGGCGAGGCCGGCGAAGAGGACGGCGAAGCCCCGTCGGGTCAGGTCTATGCGCATGGCCCCACCCTGCCCCGATCGCCGGAAGCGGGGAAGCCCCCGGCTCAGTGGCCGGCCGGGGTTCCCGCGCCGGCCAGTCCGTGAGTTCGGGCCCGCGAGGCGGCGAAGGCGAAGATCACCAGCAGCAGGTATCCGACCAGGGGCACGAAGAAGACCGGGTTCAACGTCGCGGAATTGTCTGCGATCTGGCCCGCGATCAGCGGCAGAATCGCCCCGCCGATGATGCCGAAGACCAGCAGGCCCGACGTGGCGGGCACCGGAGCGGTCGATCGCTCCAGCGTCAGGGTGAAGATGGTCGGGAACATGATCGAGTTGAAGAAGCCGATGGCGATGGCGGCATAGGCGGCCGTGACGCCGCTGGTCTGGGTCACAACCAGGCACAGCGCGGCGGCGACCGCGGTGTTCACGACCAGGATGGTCGCGGCGGGAATCCTGGTCAGCATCAGCAGGCCGCCGACCAGACGCCCGACCATGGCCCCGCCCCAATAATAGGCCACCATGCTTCCGGCCGCGGCCAGGGGAATGTTCAGGATTTCCGGGCTGTGCAGGAAGTTGGTCAGAAGGTCGCCGATCGTGACCTCCGATCCGACGTAGACGAAGATGGCCAGGGCGCCGAACACCGCCCAGGGCGACTTCAGGGCGACCAGCGGCGACATCCGGTCCTCGGAGGTCGGCACAGGGGCGGCCGCGGTGATCGTCTTGCGCGCCGAGAAGATGAAGCCGGCCACGACCGCGAAGAACAGACCCACGGCCAGGAAGGCAAAATCGATGCTGCGCAGGCTCTCGGCACGGCTGGCCGCATCGGCGATGACGGCGTCGGCGGCGAAGACGCCCCCGGTCAACAGGATCGGCGCGGCGATCAACGGCCCCAGGGTGGTGCCCAGCGAGTTGAAGAACTGCGAGAAGTTCAGCCGCGCGTGCGAGCTCTTGGCCGAGCCCAACGCCGCGACCAGTGGGTTGGCGCCGACCTGCAGCAAGGTGACGCCCGAAGCGATCACGAAAAGCGCGATCAGCACGCCGGGATAGAAGTCCGCCAAGGTGGCGATGGGCACGATCAGACAGCCGGCGACCATGGTCACCAGGGCCACGATGATGGCCCGACTGTAGCCCAGACGGCCCAGGATGGCCGCCGCCGGGATCGAGGCGATGCCATAGGCGATGAACCAGGCGAAGGTCGTCAGGGTCGCCTCGGTGTAGCTGAGCTCGAACACGCGCCGAACGGCCGCGATCAGCGGGCCGATCAGGGAGGTCACGAAACCCCAGGCGAAGAAGAGCGTCGTCACATAGGCGAAGGCCAGGCCCGTGCCCTTGGTCACGGGCGGCGTCTGGCTGGGCGTGTCTGTCATGTCGGCGTTTCCCCCTTGCAGGTCCGGCGCCCCCGCGCGCGATCCGCTTCCCGCCCTTGGTTCCACGACGGCGCGGCGGGGTCCAGCGCGTTTCGGCCGTCGGTAACGAAATGTGGCCGCACGCGCCCGAGGCCTGTCCGGCGGTGGGCGTGACGCGGCGGCCACAGGGCGCGACGACGCGACTTCATGGCCGGAGCCCTGCGTTCGAGAATTCGCCTTCCTAAACGGCGGACAGCGGCCGCGCGGAGCGAGGAGAGCACAGAAAACCTTGATTTCGCGAACGCTTCCGGCGGAGGCCGCGCCGCGCGCACATCGCCGGATCGTGACGATTAATCCGAGTACGATATAATCTCCACATCTTATTCATAAAGTATTTGACCCAGACCTTATGACCAATCATCAGCACTCGGATCAGTCTTCGCAGAAGATCACATAAGCGTCACGCCAACATCGCAATGCGTGACTAAGCGACCCTCCCGGGGTTGCTGGGCCGAACCGGTGCGCGGGTGACCCGTCCATTCATTCCGAGGGGTTACCCAAGATGCGTTTCACCAAGATCCTGATGGCCGGCGCGGCCACCCTGGCCCTGGCCGCCTGCGGCTCCGCGGAAGTCGCGTCCCCGGGCGAAGGCGACTTCGGCGGCGGCACCGGCGGCGGCACGGGCGGCGGCGGCGGCACGGGCGGCGGCACGACCCCGGCCACCTGCCCGACCGGCACCACCAACGTCGGCACCATCACCGCCGCGGGCGGCGCTGTGCTGCGCAACTGCCAGCTGCCGAACCTGATCGTCGGCGGCCTGTCGCTGGATAACCTGACGGGCGTCATCTACTCGGTCTCGGGCCGCGTCGACGTCGGCTCCGACCGCGGCGCCAACCCGGCCGCGCCGATCGCCGGCTCCCAACAGGGCATCCTGACCGTCGCGCCGGGCGTGCGCGTCTTCGGCTCGGGCGGCCTGGACTACATCGTGGTCAATCGCGGCTCGCAGATCTTCGCCGAGGGCACCGCGACCAACCCGGTGATCTTCACCAGCCGCCAGTCGATCGAAGGCACCACAAACGCCGATTCGATCGGTCAGTGGGGCGGCCTGGTTCTGCTGGGCCGCGCGCCGATCGCGGCCTGCCCGGCCGGCGTCACCGCGCCGAACGTCGCCTGTGAGGCCCAAGTCGAGGGCACGAACGCCTTCTACGGCGGCAACACCGCGGCCGACAACACCGGCCGCCTGCGCTACTTCCGCCTGATGCACTCCGGCTTCCAGATCCTGCCGGGCAATGAGTTGAACGGCATCACCGTGGCGGGCGTCGGCAACGGCACGGTCATGGAATACATCCAGGTCCACAACTCGTCGGACGACGGCATCGAGCCCTTCGGCGGCACCGTGAACTTCAAGTACGTGGTTCTGACCGGCAACGACGACGACAGCTTCGACACCGACACCGGCTATCGCGGCAACGCCCAGTTCATGATCATCCGTCAGGCCGCCGCGCGCGGCGACCGCGGCTTCGAGTTCTCGGCCGCCGGCAGCTCCAGCGCCACGCTGTTCACCCGTCCGACCATCTCGAACCTGACCCTGATCGGCCGGACGGACAACGGCGGCGGCGACGCCATCGTGCTGAACACGGGCAATGCCCTGCGCCTCTACAACTCGGTGGTGACCAAGGCCGGCACGGGCACCTGCTTCGACATCGACGACGCGGCGACCGTGACAAACGCGCCGACGTTCAACTCGGTGTTCCTGACCTGCGGCACGCTGTATCGCGTCGACACCAACCAGGACGCGGCCACCGCGGGCATCTTCACCACGGGCGCCAACAACGCTTCGGGCACGTCGACGCTGAACGGCGTGGTCAACGGCGCGAACGAGACGGCCCGTCCTGCCACCGCCGTCGCCGGCCTCGACCCGTTCTTCGTCAACACCACCTACATCGGCGCCGTCCGCGACGCCGCCGACACCTGGTACAACGGCTGGACCTGCGGCATCGCCACCGGCTCCACCTGCTGATGATGCGCCCTGGGGGGCGACCGCGACCGCGGCCGTCCCCCACGTCGTTCCGTGTCGAAACCATAGGACCAAGGCGCCGATCATGAAGACGCTTACCAAGACTCTCAGCGGGCTCCTGCTCGCCGGCACCGCCCTGACGGCGCCTGGCCTGGCGCTCGCCCAAACCCCGCCTCAGGATCCGGTACCGGCGGAAGCCCAGGACCCCGAATCCCAGGAGCCCGAAGAAACCCAGGTCGACGAGATCGTCGTTCTGGGCCGCTTCATTCCCGAGCCGCTGCGCGAAACCTCCGAGGTCGCGGCCTTCCTGACCGAGGAAGACCTGGAGCGCACCGGCGACGACAACGCCGCCCAGGCCCTGACCCGCGTGACCGGCCTGTCGATCGTCGAGGGCCGCTTCGTCTATGTGCGCGGCCTCGGCGAGCGCTATTCCTCGGCCCTGCTGAACGGCTCGCCCCTGCCCTCGCCCGAGCCGCTGCAGCGGGTCGTGCCGCTGGACCTGTTCCCGGCCTCGGTGCTGGAAGGCGTGACCGTCCAGAAGACCTATTCGGCCAACTATCCGGGCGAGTTCGGCGGCGGGGTCATCGACCTGCGCACCGTCGGCGCCCCGCGCGAACCGTTCCTGAACTTCCAGGTTTCGGTCGGCGGCAATCTGGAGACGACCGGTCAAGAGGGCTTGATCTATTACGGATCGCGCACCGACTTCACCGGCTTCGACGACGGCACGCGCGACGTGCCGGGCCTGCTGGGCGACGCCATCGCCACCGGCAACCGCGTCGCTGCGGGCCCGAACTTCACCCAGGCCCAGCTTCAGGCGATCGGCCGCGACTTCGTCAACGCCCCGCTGAACCTGCTGCAGACGCAGGACTACATCCAGCCGAACTTCGGCGTCGAACTGTCGGGCGGCCGGTCGTGGCTGGTCGGCGGCGGCGACTTGGGCGCGGTGTTCGTGGCCAGCTACGACAACGACTGGCGCACGCGCCAGGGCATCCAGCAGGAAGGTCGCCTGGACGTGAACCAACTGGTCGTCCAGACCGATTACGACGTGCGCTCGACCGAGAACGACGTCGGTCTGAACTTCCTCGGCGGCCTGAGCTGGCAAAACGAGTTCCACGAACTGAAGTGGACGAACCTCTACGTCCGCCGGACGACCAAGGAGGCACGCTCGCGGGAAGGCGTCGACTTCGCCGCCCCCGGCACGGGCGAAGTGCGCGACGACTACACCGAGTGGTTCGAGCGCACCCTGTTCTCGACCCAGCTGGCCGGCGAGCACGACCTGATGGACGGCGCTCTGGAGCTGTCGTGGCGCGGGGCCTACGCCCAGACCACCCGCGATTCTCCCTACGAGAAGGTCATCCGCTACGGCCTGGGCGCCGACGGCGTCTACCGTCACGACGGTGAGCAGTATCGCAACTCCACCAGCTTCTCGGAGCTGGAGGACGAGATCCTGAGCGCCGGCGCGGACTTCGCCTGGACCACCGCCCTGTCCGACGCCCGGGATCTGACCGTGCGCGGCGGCGTGGCCTGGATGGACAACACCCGCGACGCCGAACGCCGCGATTTCCGCTTCTACGCAGCCGGCGGCTCCATTCCGCTGGACGTTCAGGACAGCCGCGTCGACTATCTGTTCTCGGACTTCAACATCGGCCCGCTGCTGTGGGAGCTTCAGGAAATCACCCCCTCGGGCGGCGCCGCCGCCTATGAGGCGGGACTCGAGACCCGCGCGGCCTATCTGCAGGTCGAGGCCGAGGTGGTGCCTCTGGTCAGCGTCTCGGGCGGCGTCCGCTACGAGGACGCCGAGCAGTTCGTCAGCCCGCGCGACCTGTTCGGCGGCGCCCTGGTGTTCCAGCCGACCGCTCTGGAGAACAGCTACTGGCTGCCGTCGGCGACCCTGACCTGGAACTTCGCGGAGGACAGCCAACTGCGCCTCGGCGCGTCCAAGACCATCGGCCGGCCACAGTTCCGCGAACTGGCTCCGCAGCAGTACCTGGATCCCGACAACGACCGTCTGTTCTTCGGCAACCCCTATCTGGTGGATACCGAAATCCTGAACCTGGACGCCCGCATCGAATACTACTTCGCGCGCGGCCAGTATCTGACGGGCGGATTCTTCTACAAGGATCTGGAGAACCCGATCGAGTCGTCGATCAACGATCTCGGCTCGGTGACCCAGCAGACCTACCTCAACGCTCCGCAGGCCATCCTGTACGGCGCCGAGTTCGACGTGAAGAAATACTTCGAGTTCCCGGACTCGGAGTGGAGCTTCATCGCCGACAAGCGCTGGCTGGTTCAGGCCAACTACACCTACACCGAATCCGAGGTGCAGGTGGACGCGGGCGACGTGGTGTTCCCGCTGTCGGCCCAAGGCGTCGCCCGGCCGGCGTCGGACTACATCATCGACGGCAGCCGCCTGCAGGGTCAGTCCGAACACCTGGCCAACGTGCAGTTCGGTTGGGAAGACGACGTGGCCCGGTCGCAGGCGACCCTGCTGGTCACCTATGTGTCGGAGCGCTCCTCGGCCCGCGGCCGTCCGGGCGAGCCGGACCTGATCCAGGAGCCCGGCGTGATCCTGGACTTCGTCTACCGCAAGGACTTCGAGTACGCGGGCCGCGACATGGGCCTGGCGATCGAGCTGCGGAACCTGCTGGACGAGGACTATCTGGAATACCAGGAGCTCGGCAACCGGATCACGGCCAACGGCTATGACCTGGGCCAGAGCGGCTCGATCAGTCTGACCACCCGCTTCTGATCCCGATCAGAACGACCTGAGACGCGGCCGGTCCCTCGGGACCGGCCGTTTTCTTTGGTCAGGCGAAGACGTAGGCGGTCTGGGTCCAGGTGTAGAAGTCGGCGGCGGCGTAGCCCTGCTCGCGCGGGCCGAAGCTGGACTTCTTCGTGCCGCCGAAGGGCACGTGATAGTCGACCCCGGCGGTGGGCAGGTTGACCATGGTCATGCCGGCGCGGATGCGGCGCTGGAAATCCGTCGCAAGCTTCAACGACGTGGTCACGATGCCCGACGACAGGCCGAACTCGCCCGCGTCGGCGACGGCGAAGGCTTCCTCATAGTCCTTCACGCGCACGACCGAAACGACGGGCCCAAAGACCTCGTTCGTGTTGATCCCCATGTCCGGGACGGTGTCGACGATCAGGGTCGGCGGCACGTGCCAGCCGCGGGGCGAGAGGCTGAGGCGCTCGCCGCCGGCGACGATGCGGCCGCCCTCGTCGCGGGCGGTCTCGATCCAGCGGTGGACGGTCTCCATCTGGTCGTCGGTGGCGGCGGGGCCGACCTGGGTCTGGGGGTCCAAGGCGTGGCCGACGCGAAGGGCCGTGGCCTTTTCCGCCAGCGCCGCGACGAAGCGGTCGTGAATGCCGTCCTGCACGATCAGGCGCGAGGAGGCGGTGCAGCGCTGGCCGGTGGAGAAGAAGCCCCCGTCCAGCGCCACGGTCACGGCGCGATCGAGGTCGGCGTCGTCCAGCACCACCAGCGGGTTCTTGCCGCCCATCTCCAGCTGGCAGCGGGCCTGGCGCGCGGCGCAGCCCGCGGCGACCCCCGCGCCGACGCTCTGAGAGCCGGTGAAGCTGACTCCGTCGACGTCCGGATGGTCGACCAGCGCCTGTCCCACCCGGCCGCGACCGATGACCAGGTTGAAGACGCCGTCGGGGAGACCGGCCTCGTGCAGGATGGCGGCCAGAGCCTCGGCCGTCGCGGGCGTGGGACCGGCGGGCTTCATCACCACGGTGTTGCCGAAGGCCAGCGCCGGCGCCGCCTTCCATGCAGGGATGGCGATGGGGAAGTTCCAGGGCGTGATCAGGCCGAACACGCCCACGGCCCGACGCCGCGTGCGCACGGAGACCCCCGGACGCACGGAGTCCAGCGCCTGACCGTGCAGGCGCACCGCTTCGCCGGCGAAGTATCTCAGGATGCGCGCGGCCCGCCCAGTCTCGCCGATCCCCTCGGCCAGGGTCTTGCCCTCCTCGCGCGACAGCAGGCGGCCGACGGTCTCGCGACGGTCCCACAGGATCTGGCCGGCGCGATCCAGCACGTCCGCCCGCGCCTCGGGCGACGCCTCGCTCCAGGCCGGGAAGGCGGCGCGGGCGGCGGCTACGGCGGCGTCGACCTCGGCCTGGCCGGCGTCCGGGAGACGGGCGACGACCTGGTCGAGATCGGAGGGATTTCGCCGTTCCGACGGGCGGTCGACCGCGACCCGCTTGCCCCCGATCCAGTGATGGAGGTCCAGCGGGGCGTCGGTCATGGCGAGGGTCCGTAAGGGCGGGCGACCCGGCCGGCGCGAACCGACCGGGTCTGGATGCGCCTTACTGGACCGGACGGCCGTAGACGTCCACCACGCGGACCTCGCCGATGTTGAGCGCGCGCAGGCGCGGCTCCAGCACAGCGCGGTCGCCGACGACCACCCACACCGTCGGCCCATCGCCCACGATGGTCCGGGCGGCCTCGGTCACCGTCGCGGGCGTGGTGGCGGCGATGCCGGCGGTGGTGCGGTCGAAGTAGTCCTCCGGCAGGCCGTACACCACCATTTGGGTGAGATCGCCCGAGACGGCGGCGTTGGTTTCCCACTGACCGGCGGCGCCCAGGATCAGGTTCGACTTGTGCGCGGCCAGTTCCTCGTCGGTGATCGGACGCCCGGTCAGGACCTCGGTCAGCTCGCGGTCGATTTCCAGAACGCTCTCGGCCGTCTTGTCGGACTGCACCCCGGTCGAGACCAGGAACAGACGCTCGCCGCGGGTTCCGCGGACGCCGGAACCGGCCCCATAGGACCAGCCCTTGTCCTCGCGCAGGTTCATGTTGATGCGGCTGGTGAAGGCGCCGCCGAGGGCGGTGTTCATGGTCGTGATCGCCGGTTCGGTGGCCGGATCCAGAGCCGGCACCAAGCGGCCCGCGGTGATGGTGGACTGGGGACCGGCGCGGTCGACCAGATAGATCACCGGGCCCGTCGATGCGGCGGCCGGGGCGGCGGTCTGGCGCTGCGGCACAGGCGCGGCCGGCGCGGTCCAACCGCGGAACCGCGCTTCCAACAGCGGCGTCAGTTCGGCGCGGGTGACGTCGCCGACCACGACCAGGGTCGCGTTGTCCGGACGGAACCAGGCCGTGTGATAGGCCTCGGCGTCGGCCGGCGTCAGGGCCGCGACCGTCTGTTCCGTGCCGGCGCTGGGCCGACCGTAAGGGTTTTCGAACCCGTACAGCGAGCCGGCCAGGACGCGGTTGGCCACCGCGCCGGGGTTGCGGTCGGCCTGCTGGATGCCGGCCACCTGCTGCACGCGCGCCCGGTCGAAGTCTTCCTGACGGAAGGCCGGGTTCAGGATGACGTCGGCGTAGAGGTCGAGCGACTCCTCCAGTCGCGAGTCGATGGCGGTCATGGAAATGCTGGTGGCATCGACGCCCGAGCTGCCGCCCAGGGTGGCGCCCAGCAACTGCAGCCGGTCGCTGATTTCCAGGGCGTCGAGGTCGTCCGTGCCGCTGGTCATGACCTGGGGCGTCAGGACGGCCAGGCCGGCCTTCTCCGCGCCCTCGCCGGCCGTGCCCGAGTCGACGATCAGATTCATCGAAACGGTCGGCACCCCGGTGCGCGTGGCCAGAACGACGTCCAGGCCGTTCGACAGTTCGAACCGCTCGAACGCGGGGAAGTTGGCGGTCGGCGTCGCGCCCGGGGTCGGCATCGCCGAACGATCCGCGCCCGTCGCGGCGGCGGCGTAGTTCGGGAAGGGACGCACTTCCAGGGTGTAGGACCCGTCGGTCAGCCACTCGCGGCCGGCGGCGACCAGATCCTGCGGACGGGTGGCCAGCAGGCGCGCATAGCTTTCGCGCCAGTGGTCGGGATTGCCGTGGAACACCTCGCCCTGGGCCAGACGATCGGACTTGCCGCCGAAGCCGCCGATGCGCTCCAACCCGCGCACAAGGCCGGCGCCGGTCGAGGTGCGGGCCCGCTCCAGTTCATTGGCCGTCGGGCCGTCGCGCAGCAGGCGGCCCAGTTCCTCGTCGACCACGGCCTCCAGCTCGGCCAGGTCCTGGCCGGGCTTGCCGGTGATGGTGATGATGAACTGGCTGCCGACCTCGCCCTCGTTGACGAAGGCGCCGACGCCGGTCGCGGTCTGGTCGTCGAACACCATCCGTTTGAACAGGCGCGAGTTGCGGCCCGACGTCAGGACCTGGGCGATCAGGCCCAGGTGCTCGGTTTCCGGGTCGCCCGCCGGCGGCACGTTCCAGACCTTGTACAGGCGCGGCTGACCGACGCGGTCGTACATGACCTCGCGCTGCTCGCCGCTCATGCGCGAGATCATGCGCTCCGGCTGGGTGACGGGCGGGCCGGGAGGGATGTCGCCGAAGTAGTAGGTGACCTTCTGCAGGGCCTCTTCCGGCGAGATGTCGCCCGCCAGCACGATCACGGCGTTGGCCGGGCCGTAGTAGTCGCGGAACCACTGCTGCACGGTCGGCAGGTCGGCGGCGTTCAGGTCGTCCATCGAGCCGATGACGGTGTGACCGTACGGATGGTCGTCCGGATAGGTGGCGTCGGTGATCTCGTTGAAGACGCGGCCATAGGGCTGGTTCTCGCCCTGACGCTTCTCGTTCTGGACGACGCCGCGCTGCTCATCCAGGCGCTCCTGCGAGACGGCGCCCAGCAGGTGGCCCATGCGGTCGCTTTCCAGCCACAGGAGCGAGTCCAGCGCCGAGGTCGGCACGTTCTGGAAATAGTTGGTGCGGTCGCGGTTGGTGGTGCCGTTCTGGTCGGTGGCGCCCAGCAGTTCGGTGGCCTTGAAGAAGTCCGAGTTGAAGTTCTCCGACCCGTTGAACATCAGGTGTTCGAACAGGTGGGCGAAGCCCGAGCGGCCGGTCGGCTCGTTCTTGGACCCGACGTGGTACCAGATGTTGACCGCCACGATCGGGGCCTTGCGGTCCTCGTGCACGATCAGCGTCAGACCGTTGGGGAGCACGTACCGGGTGTAGGGGATCTGCACGTCCGGCAGGGGCGGCAGCTCCTGCAACGCCGGCTCGGCCTCTTCGACCGTGGCGACCGGCACGATGGAAGTGGAGTTCGGATCGACCTCCTGGGCCACGGCGGCTCCGGACAGAAGGGCGGTGGCGCAGACGCCGCCGATCAGCAGGCGGCGAAGGGTGGGCAGGCTCATGATGATCCCCCTGGACAAAGGCACGGCGTGAAGGGCGCAGGACGCGCGCGGTTCCGCATTCATGCCGCCGCGTCGCGCCCGCGCAAGGCCTCGAACATTGCGATTTCGTAACCAAGACGATTGCGGAGGTGCGACCGCGAATGGCCGAGGTGCGCTCTTGCCGAGGAGCGACCGAACGACCGGCCAAGCTGCAACGGTGCGGACGATTGTGCGCCGCACACGAAATGATTTGCCTGTTGCGCCGCGATAGGCTCCATTCCGGTTCCGCGGCCCGCATCGACGGCGCGGCCGACCTTTCCGCCCTCGCCTTCGGAGACGTCGCCGCCCATGACCCCCGCCGCCCTGCTGCCGCATCAGGCCGTGCTCGAGATCGACCCCGCCGCGACGGGCTGGATCCTGACCTCCACCGCCTTGGTGCTGATGATGACCCTGCCGGGGCTGGCGCTGTTCTACGGCGGCATGGTGCGGCGCAAGAACGTGATCGGCGCCGTCGCTCACTCCACTGCGGCCTTCATGGTCGTGACGGTGCTTTGGTTCTTTATCGGCTATTCGCTGTCGTTCGGCAGCGGCAACGCCCTGATCGGCGGGCTGGACGTGGCCCTGCTCAACGGGGTCCGGATCGACACCGCCCACTCGCTGGCTCCGGCCCTGCCGGAGTTCCTTTGGGTGGCCTATCAGCTGACCTTCGCCATCATCACGCCGGCCCTGATCGCCGGGGCCTTCGCCGAGCGCATGAAGTTCTCGGCCTCGCTGCTGTTCTTCGCCCTATGGCATCTGATCGTCTATGCGCCGATCGCGCACCAGGTCTGGGGCGGCGGCTGGATGGGCGCGGCGGGCGTGCTGGACTTCGCCGGCGGGGCGGTGGTGCACGTCAACGCGGGCGTGGCAGGCCTGGTCTGCGCCCTGGTGCTGGGGCCGCGGCACGGCTTCGGGCGGGACAATCTGGCGCCCCACAATCTGGCCTTCACGGCGATCGGCGCCGGACTGCTGCTGGTCGGCTGGATGGGGTTCAACGCCGGCTCGGCCTGGGCGGCGGACGGGATCGCGGCGGTGGCGGCGCTGAACACCATCCTGGCGGCCGCAGCGGCGGCGCTGGGCTGGCTGGTCGTGGAGTGGATCGATCACAAGCGCCCCACCCTGCTGGGCATGCTGTCGGGACTGGTCGGCGGCTTGGTGGGGATCACGCCGGCCGCCGGCTTCGTCGATCCAAAGGGGGCCATGGTGATCGGCGTGCTCTCCGGGGCCGCCTGCTGGTTCGGGGCGGTGAAGCTGAAAAACTGGCTCAAGTACGACGACAGCCTGGATGCGTTCGGCGTGCACGGCATGGGGGGCATCGTCGGCGCCCTGCTGACCGGCGTCTTCGCCACGGCGTCGATCAACGGCCTGGCGGACGGCGCCACGATCGCCAAACAGGCGTTGGGACTGGCGGCCGTGATCGCCTGGAGCGCGGTGGGCACGGGGCTGATCCTGCTCATCTGCCGCTTCACCACCGGACTGCGGGTGGACAAGGAGCAGGAGATCGAGGGCCTCGACTCCGCCCTGCACGGCGAAAGCCTGCACTGATCTGCCGCTGTTCCGCCGACTTCGGCGGGTCTATGGTGGAGCGTAAGGCCCGGACGTCGGGCGGCTGACGGATGCGTGCGTGTTCAAGCTGTTGCCGGACCGACCGGGCGTCGAGCCCCTGGCCGAGGCGCTGAAGGCCTGTCGGACCCACCTGATCTGGGCGGCGGCGTTCAGCGCCCTGGTCAACCTGCTGTACCTGACGCCCACCATCTACATGCTGCAGGTCTACGACCGCGTGGTGCCGACGGGCGGGATCACGACGCTGCTGCTGGTCACGGCGGTGGCGGTGTTCGCACTGGCGACGCTGGCGACGCTGGACTGGCTGAGGACGCGCATTCTGGTGCGCGCCGGCTTGCGGCTGGATCGGCAGCTGGCCGACCGCATCCTGGCGCGGATGATCGACCTGCCGGGCAAGGCGGGCGGCAATCAGGCCCTGCGAGAGTTCGACGCCGTGCGCACCGCCGTGTCGGGTCAGGGCGTGCTGGCGCTGTTCGACGCGCCGTGGACGCCGATCTATCTGGCGGCATGCTTCCTGCTGCATCCGCTCATCGGCGTGCTGACGCTGGTCGGGGCGATCGTGCTGATCGTTCTGGCGGTGATGAACGAGCGCGACGCGCGGCCGCGGCTTAAGCACGCCCACGACGCCCAGGTCGAAGCCTATTCCGCCCAGCAGGCCGTGGCGGAGCAGGCGGAGGTAGTGCGGGCGCTCGGCATGCGCCGCGCCGGCATCGCGCGGCAGGTTCGTCAGCGTCAGGCCGCCGCCGATCGCCAGGCCGACGCCCAGTTCACCGGCGGGCGCTACACCGGGGCGATCAAGTTCCTGCGCCTGCTGCTGCAGTCGCTGTCGCTGGGCGCTGCGGCGTGGCTGGCGGTCGAGGGGCAGCTGTCGCCGGGGGCCATCATCGCCGCCTCGGTGCTGTTGACCCGCGCCGTCGCGCCGATCGAGCTGCTGGTCGGGGCTTGGCCCTCGCTGGTGGCCGCGCGGACGGGGTGGAACACGCTGACCGACCTGTTCGAGGGCACGGCCGACGTCGACCGCCCGGTGACCGCTTTGCCCGCCCCGGCCGGTCGGCTGGCGCTGGAGAACGTCGCGGTGCGCCTGCCCGGCACGGAGCAGCCGCAGGTGCGCGGCGTCTCGCTGAAGCTGGAGCCGGGCCAGACGCTGGGCGTGGTCGGACCGTCGGGGTCGGGCAAGACGTCGCTGGCGCGCGCCATGGCGGGGGCGTTGAAGCCCACGGTCGGCACGGTGCGCCTGGACGGGGCCGAGTTCGACGCCCGCGAGGGCGACGAGCTGGCGCGCTACATCGGCTATCTGCCGCAGGTGCCCAGCCTGTTCGCCGGCACGATCAAGGACAACGTCAGCCGCTTCGCCGCGGCTGTGGGGGCCCCGCCCGCCGAGGTCGACCGGCTGGCGGTGGCGGCGGCGCAGGCGGCGGGGGCGCATGAGATGATCCTGCGCCTGCCCGAAGGCTACGACACCGTCCTGGGCCCCTACGGCGCCGGGCTGTCGGCGGGTCAGGCGCAGCGCGTCGCGCTGGCGCGGGCGCTGTACGGCGATCCGGTCCTGCTGGTGCTGGACGAGCCCAACTCCAACCTGGATCAGGAGGGCGAGGCGGCGCTGATGGCGGCGGTCAAGGACGCCGCGGCGCGCGGCGCGGCCGTCGTGATCGTGGCGCACCGGGCGGGCGTGCTGGCGCGCGTCGACCGCCTGCTGATGCTGAACGGAGGCCTGGTGGTGGCCGAGGGGCCGCGCGAGGAGGTGCTGGCCCGCATGCGCGGCCCGACGACGCAAGAGACCGCGGGCCGATGAGCGACCTGTCCTTTCCCCCGCTGAAGCCCGGCCCCACCACGCCCCCGGCCCCGACCGCCGACGCCCCCCTGCCGGACGCGCCGCGCCTGGAGATGCGTATCGGGCTGGCGGTGATCGTGGCCTTCTTCGTGCTGTTCCTGGGCTGGGCGGCCTTCTTCCCGCTGGACGCCGGCGCCTATGCCACCGGCCAGGTGGCGGTGTCGGGCAACCGGCAGGCCGTGCAGCACCGCGACGGCGGCGTGGTCAGCGCCCTGCGCGTGGCCGAGGGCGACACGGTCAAGGCCGGGCAAATTCTGATGGAAGTCGCCGGCGGCGAACTGCAGGCCACGGAGCGCGGTCTGGCGGGACAGGTGCTGGCGCTCCTGGCCCAGCGGTCGCGGCTGATCGCCGAGCGCGACGGTCTGGGCTCGGTGCCGACGCCGCCGGAGTTCGCGACCCTGCCGCCCGAGGACGTGCCCCTGGCCGAGGAGGCGCTGAGCCTGCAACGCCGCCAGTTCGGCGCGCGCAGCAGCGGTCGCTCGACCGAGCGCGGGGTTCTGGCGCAGAGGGTCAGCCAGTTGGAGCAGCAGCAGGCGGGCTTTCAGCGCCAGCTGACCGCCAATGCCGAGCAGCGCCGCCTGATCGAGGACGAACTGGCCGACGTGCGCCGACTGGCGGAGCAGGGCTATGCCCCGCTCAGCCGCGTGCGGGCGCTGGAGCGGCAGGCGGCCCAGCTGGACGGCGAGGACGGCAGTCTGCGCGCCCAGATCGCGCGGGTCGGCGAACAGATCGGCGAGACGCGATTGCAGATGACTTCGGTCGGCACGACGATGAACGAGGACGTCGCCGACCAGCTGAAGACCGTCGAGGTGCAGTTGAACGAGCTTCAGCCGCGCCTTGTCTCGGTCCGCGCCCAGATCGCGCGGAACCAGGTGCGCGCCCCGGTCGGGGGGCAGGTCGTGGGCCTGACCATCTTCACGCCCGGCGGGGTGATCCAGGCCGGTCAGACGCTGATGGAGATCGTGCCGGAGGACGCCAGCCCGGTGGTCGTGGCCGAGGTCGATCCGACCTTCATCGACAATCTGGAAGTCGGCCAGTCGACGCAGGTCATGTTCCCCGGCTTGCGCGAGGGCAATCCGCCGAGACTGGTCGGACGGGTGACCCGCATCTCGGCGGACGTGCTGACCGACGAACAGAGCGGGCGGCGCTGGTTCCGCACCGAGATCGTGGTGCCCGAGGCCGAGGTGGCCAAGCTGGGCCGGGCCGCCAGCGCCGTGCGGCCCGGCGCCCCGGTCGAGGTCGTGGTCCTGACCCGCAAGCGGACGGCGCTGCAGTATCTGTTCGAACCGCTGATGCGCGGCCTGTGGCGTTCGGGCAGCGAGCAGTAGGGTGAGGGACTAGGGATGAACGGTTCCGCTGATAGCCCGCCTTGTGATCCGCCCCCTCCCTGTTCCCTAATCCCTAGTCCCCGGTCCCTCCCTTCGCCTCCCGTCTGAACCGGTGCAGCAACGGCTCGGTGTAGCCGTTCGGCTGGACGGCGCCTTGGAACACCAGGGCGCGGGCGGCCTGGAAGGCCAGACTGGCGTCAGGGTCCGGGGCCATGGGGCGGTAGAGCGGGTCGGCCGTGTTCTGGGCGTCGACCTTGGCCGCCATCTTGAGCAAGGCCGCCTCCACCTGATCGCGCGTGCACACCCCGTGCGTCAGCCAGTTGGCCAGATGCTGGGACGAGATGCGCAGGGTGGCGCGGTCCTCCATCAGGCCGACGTCGTGGATGTCGGGCACCTTGGAGCAGCCCACGCCCTGATCGATCCAGCGCACGACGTAGCCCAGCAGGCCCTGGCAGTTGTTCTCGATCTCCTCGATGACCTCGGCCTGCGCCCAGTTGCGGCCGATCGCGAGCGGCGGGGTCAGCAGGTCGTCGAGCGACGGCACGGGGCGGGCCGCGATCTGGTCGCGCAGGGCGAAGACGTCGGTCCGGTGGTAGTGCAGGGCGTGCAGGGTCGCCGCGGTGGGCGAAGGCACCCAGGCGGTGTTGGCGCCGGTCTTCGGGTGCGCCGCCTTCTGATCCAGCATTTCGGCCATACGGTCCGGTGCGGCCCACATGCCCTTGCCGATCTGGGCCCGACCCCCGAGCCCGCAGGCCAGGCCGATCGCCACGTTGCGCGCCTCATAGGCGGCGATCCAGGCCGAGGTCTTGATGTCTGCTTTGCGCACCACCGGGCCGCCGCGCATGCAGGTGTGGATCTCGTCGCCCGTGCGGTCGAGGAAGCCGGTGTTGATGAAGACGATGCGGTCCTTCACCGCGTGGATGCAGGCCGCGAGATTGGCCGAGGTGCGACGCTCCTCGTCCATGACGCCGACCTTGATCACATGGCGGGCGAGGGCCAGCAGATCCTCGACCCGGTCGAACAGATCGTCGGTGAAGGCGCACTCGTCCGGCCCGTGCATCTTGGGCTTCACGACGTAGATCGAGCCGGCTCGGCTGTTTCGGAACCGGCCGAGACCGCGCAGGTCGTGTAGGGCGCACAGGGCGGTGACGATCGCGTCCAGCGCCCCCTCCGGCGCCTCGGACCCATCCGGAAGCAGAATTGCCGGCGTCGTCATCAGGTGCCCGACGTTGCGCACGAACAGCAGGCTGCGGCCGGGCAGGGTCAGGATCGAGCCGTCGGGGCGGGTGACGGCGCGGTCTGCCGCCAGCTCGCGCGTCAGGGCCTTGCCGCCCTTGTCGAAGGTCTCGACCAGATCGCCGCGCATCAGGCCCAGCCAGTTGCGATAGGCGGCCGTCTTGTCGGCCGCGTCGACGGCGGCGACGGAGTCCTCCAGATCGACGATGGTCGACAGGGCCGCTTCCAGCACCACGTCGGCGATCCCGGCCGGATCCGTCGCGCCGATGGGGTGCGAAGCGTCGAAGATCACCTCGACGTGCAGGCCATGGTGGCGGAACATCCGGCCCCGGTCCGTCTGGCCCACATACTGAGACGGGTCGGCGAGAGCGATCCCGTTCAGGTGCGGGTCGCGCAGCTCGGCCCAGGATCCGCTTTCCAGCGGCACGGCCTCGTCCAGAAACGCCTTGGCGCGGGCCACGACGCGGGCGCCGCGCGCCGCGTCGTAGGGCCCGGACGGCGGCAGATCGCCCAGCGCGTCCGTGCCGTAGAGCGCGTCGTACAGACTGCCCCACCGCGCATTGGCGGCGTTCAGCACGAAGCGGGCGTTCAGCGACGGCACGACCAGCTGCGGCCCGGCCAGGGTGGCCACTTCGGGATCGACGTCGGTCGTGGCCACGGTGAAGGGCGCCGGCTCGGGGACCAGATAGCCGATCTGCGTCAGGAACCGCCGCGTCTCCGCCGGATCGTGCGGCGCGCCCTTTCGCGCCTCATGCCAGGCGTCGATGCGCGCCTGCAGGTCGTCGCGCATCCCCAGCAGTTCGCTCCCGCGCGCCGTGGCCCACCCGAGGATGTCGGCCACGCCGCGCCAGAAGGCGTCGGGATCGAGTCCCAGCCCGACCATCGCCTCCTGCTCGACGAAGGCGGCCAGTTCGGCGTCGACCTGAAGTCCGGCGCGGTCGGGGGTCGGCATGAAGGCTCCATGGCTGGCTCGGCTGAAACATTCCGTGATGACGTGGGGGAAGTCGAGGGGTTCTGCGCCGCGGAGGCGCGCGGACGTCGCCGTCCGCGGCGTGCGGTGGGGGGCTTCGCGGACCTGGAGGTCCGCGCTCCTTTCTCGCCGACGCGCAAGCGGAGGTGCCCTCGGCCGAATGGCGGAAGGTGGGGCGGGCGGGCGGAGCGCCGGGCGCGGAGCCCGGATGAGGATTGAGTTTACCGTTTCGGCTTCGCGACGACGCTCCGCGCGGCTCGTCTGATCAGGAGCTGTCCGAGGTGGCCGGAACCACCGC
>JAESFW010000042.1_pt1 | contig 99278 bp, 78 predicted proteins | sample 9269481 | NCBI WGS metagenome assembly JAESFW01 (sample SAMN14515350, study PRJNA621654) | algae metagenome | isolation source: Lyngbya sp. HA4199-MV5 and co-occurring heterotrophs from soil with... | place: USA: Ahupuaa O Kahana State Park, Hawaii | collected 2009-07-21 | reverse complement strand
CACCGAATACCACAAGCGCCATGTGCTGATGGCCGACGCCTTGCGCCGCGAGAATTTGACAGTCGCCGGCTCCTCGGCCTTCGGTGGCACCTCCTTCTGGATGGAGGGGCCCGACGGGCTCGACGCCGACCGGCTGGTCAGCGCATTGCGGCAGGATGGGGTGCTGGTCGAATCCGGTTCGCCCTTCTTTCCAAGGAGCGATCAGCCCTGCCGGTATTTCCGTATGGGTTACTCGTCCATACCAGGCACGAGCATCGCCGAAGGCGTCGCCCGCGTTCGCGCCGGCATCGACCGCCAATCCGTTTGATAGCCCTCACCTATGATTGAAATTGGCGCAATAGCCGCTATCAATAGCACATGACCTACCGACCCACCCTGCGTCAGCTTGAATACATAGCCGCACTCGACGACCTCAGGCACTTTGGCAAAGCCGCGAGGCGCTGCCATGTTTCGCAGCCGACCCTGTCTGTCCAGATCGGGCTCGTCGAGAAATCGCTTGGTGTGACACTGTTCGAGCGCACCCCGACAAGTGTGATCGCGACCCCCGCGGGCCATGATGTCGCGCGCAGCGCCCGAATGGCGCTTGCAACCGTCGACGAGCTTGTCGCGAGCGCGCTGAAGGACACGCAAAGCCTTGGCGGCCTGGTTCGAATGGCCACCGCGCCGACCTTCGGTCCCTATTTCCTTCCCGGATTTCTGCCGGGCATCCACCGCAAGTTCCCGGATCTGAAAATCTACATCCGGGAAGATCGACCGGCACGGATTGAAATGGAGGTCTCGGACGGCGCTGTCGATTGCGGTCTGGGGCCCGCCCCCGAGCGGCCCGGCCTCCGGTTTCGGCGACTGGGCCATGAGAGGATTTTCCTCGGCGTTCCGGCCGACCATCATCTGGCATCTCAGGCGACCGTCAAGGCAAGCGCCCTGCGCGGAGAAAGGCTTCTGGCGCTTGGCAGTGGCCATCGGCTGCTTGAAAACGTGCGGCAACTTGCAGCCGTTGCCGACGCCCGGGTGATCGACGACTACGAAGGCACAAGCCTCGATTCCATCCGGCAGATGGTGTCGATCGGCATGGGCTGCTCGCTGTTTCCGGAGCTTTATGCCCGTGCCGAATTCCGCCGGGATGACGACGTCCGGTTGATCGAGATCGAGGACTGGACGGCACGCCGCGAAGTCGGCTTCTACTGGCGGGAAAACAGCGGGCGGGAGCGTCATTACGAGATCCTGGCGCGGGAAGCGGATGCGGTTGCCCGTGATAAGGGGATAGCCTGAAGCGACCGCTATCCGTTTCGTCTTCCCCCGCCGGCAGCTGGCCACCGTCTACAGCGCAAGGAGCCCCGCCGCTGAAATGTAGAGCGGCAGTCCGATCAGCAAATTGAGCGGGAACGTCACGCCGAGCGCCATGGTCAGATAGATCTCGGGCCTGGCCTCCGGCGCCGCCATGCGCATCGCTGCAGGGGCAGCGATGTAGGACGCGCTCGCGGCAAGGGTCATCAGCAGGGCCGCGTTGCCCTGTGACAAACCGAAGGCCGTTGCCGACAGGAATGCGGCGACCGCGCCAAGGACCGGCATGCCGGCCGCAAACAGGATCAGTGGTGGGTTGAGCGAACGCCAGCCATTGCGCAATCCCTGCCCCGCCACGGCCCCGAGATCGAGAAGAAACAGGCAGAGGACACCCCGGAAGGGATCGACCAGAAAGCCGGATACGTCCGAAAGGCCATCCTTGCCTGTCACCGCTCCAATGGCGAAAGCCCCGAGAAGAACGACGATCGTCACGTTGAAGAAGACCTCCTGCATGACCGACCGAGATGCCTGTTTGCCCTGTGTTTGCTTGCCGTGCGACTGGCACCCGGACCCCGTTCTTTGCAGCAGATAGACGGCGCTGACGATCGCCGGCGCCTCCATGGCGGCAGCGACGGCCGCCATGGAGGCGCTGAAGTCGAGACCCAACCGGGTCAGCGCATCGGTCGCGGCCGTAAACGTGACGATTGAAATCGAGCCATAATGCGCGGCGATCGCTGCCCGATCGGCCGTTCCCAGCGGCGACAGGAAGCCGAGAAGGCGGAAGGCGGCAAACGGCATCGCACCCGACAAGACCACCCCGGCGAAAAGACAGAGGAGCACCTCGGTCGAGATCGCATCTGTGACGAACGCCGCCCCGCCTTTGAAGCCGATCGCCAGCATCAGGTAGATCGCGATCATCTTTGAAACACCGCCCGGCAAAGCGATCGAGGCGCCGAGGACAGACGCGCCGAAACCGAGACAAAAAAACAGGACGGGCGCCGAGAGAAGGTTGTGCTCGACGATGGAGAGGTAGAGGGTCATGGGAGGCCGCCAGATTGATGTTCTCAAAAAAAGGAAGCGGCGCGACGTCCGTCGCACCGCTTCAAATCGCGTCCAAGGATACGGCGCCCCAGACGTTTGCTTGCTCCCGGAGACACCCCGGGGAACGCGTGCGTTCGCGTTCCATTGACGCCAGCATTGTCATCGCCCGATCGATAGAGCAAATTCATAGTCTCTATATCAGCAATAGAGGAAAACTATCGTCCACCAGGCCGGCGCAGTTGGAGCTGAGAGCCACGCCTGCCTTGCAAGCGACCTGAGCACATGTGGCCGGTGGACAGGTCGTGCATCGTACGAGAACACGCGATCCCTCACCGCGTCGGCGCGGTTCGGCTGGCTCGAATGGCCCTTTGCCGGCGCGCAAAGCTGGAAGCTGAAAAAATCATCGCGTCGCGAATCCTTTTTCGCGTTCCGCGCCTCTTTGCGGTTGAGACGATCGGTCTCGGTTTTATATCAGAGGTGCGGCATGGCATTTTTTCGCAGGAACATCGGCAAGGCGCAGCAGGCGATCCGTCTCGGGATCGGCGTTGGAGCTGCTCTGCTTGGGTACAGTTTTCTTGCCGGGTGGCCGGCCTGGTTGGTGGTTGTGTCAGCTCTTTCATTCGCCCTCAGTGGTATCATCGGCTATTGCCCGGTTTGCACCGTTGCCCGGTTCGGCGATCGGACAAGGTCATGACGTCTGCAGCGATTACGCCTGAGACCTTCGAGGCCGCCCGTGATGGCGATCGCAACGCGATGGTCGTCTTGCTCGGGCGGACACAGCCCGATATCCGGCGATATGCGCGCGCGACGTGCCGAACGGCTGCCGATGCGGAGGACGCAACTCAGGAGGCGCTCTGGTTGCTGTCGCGGCACGTCGGCACGATCCGTGCGCTGGCGGCATTGTCAGCCTGGTTGTTCAGCGTCGTCCGGCGCGAATGCTACAGGCTGGCCCGGCGAACCCGGCTGGTCGCCGACATCGACGACGAAACGATCGCGGCGCAGCTGGTCCAGCGGCCCGAGGACGACCTGCGGCTCGACCTCGCTGCGGCGTTCGTCGCCCTGCCACCGCACTATCGGGAGGTGGCCCTGATGCGTGATTTCAAGGAGATGACAATCAGCGAGATTGCCGATGCGCTTGATCTCTCGAGGCAGGCGGTGAAGGCCCGCCTGCATCGCGCCCGGTTGCTGCTGCGCGAGTACCTGGCCGGCTGATCATGCCTATCGCTACGAGTAGCGCGCATGATGTGCGCCAGCCGCGAACCGCCCGACATCGTCGCTCTGTTGTCCGGGCCATCGTGGTTGCTGCGATCGACCAGTGTCGACCGATTTCGAACGCGCAGGTGGTCGAGTTGTTCCGAGCGACGCGGCTTGAACGCCTGCGCGCAAAACCCCTCAAATTAACCTATTTTTAAGCACTCACTTTAAAATTGAGTTCTTCTGTAATAAGATGTTCAGGATGTGAAGGGGGTGGGCCTGAGCAGGTGGCCCGACGAAAAAAAGCGCATCACAACCGCGAAACCGCCACCAAAATTGGGTCATTCGCCAAAACCACGTGGATATATTAGAATTTTATTGTAGAATTTTCGGATATTGCCGCCGATTTACCAAGATACATACATGATAACTGATGTCATGGGGCTATTATTATTATGGGAATTTCAGTTGCTTTTGTTGACGACCATCCCATTCTCCTTGAAGGACTGGTCAGTATCTATTCCGGCAAGAGCGACCTCGACATTGTCGCCAAGGGCGAGAACGCGATCGATGCCCTGAAAATCGTGGAGGAATTCGCGCCGCATGTCCTCGTGCTCGACCTGAGCATGCCCGGCGATGCGGTCGCCGCCATCGAGCTGATCGCCCAGAAATACCAGCAAACGCGGGTCATCGTGTTCACGGCCAACTCGAGCATCGAGACGGCGATCCAGGTGCTGAACTATGGTGTTGCGGGCTATGTGCTGAAAGGCAGCACGGCGAGTGACCTGCATCAGGCGATACGCACTGTGCACGACGGCGAGACCTTCATCACCGCAGGCTTTGCCACCAAGGTCATCATGGCGATGAAGACCGCTGAAATGCGCCGGCGCCAGCAGGCGCAACAGCGCCTCAGCCTGCGCGAGGAGCAGATCGTCCGTCATCTGATGCGCGGCAGCACCAACCGCGAGATCGCGCACTGTCTCGATATCAGCGAGAAGACCGTGAAGCACTACATGTCGGTGCTGATGCAGAAACTCGACGCCCGAAACCGTCTTGAGGTCGTACTGGCCGCCCAGCGCCTCGATGTGCTTCCGGAACGCGCCGCAGACCGTACGCGGGTCAATTAGCGGGATCGACCGCCAAATCTGAGCAATGGCGCTGTATCGGGTGGCGCCCCGCCGCGCCGCGACCACCTATCGATCGACGGGCCCCTGGCTTTGATCCAGCGGCAGGACGGCGGTCACGACCGTACCGTTGTCCCGACGCACCGTCCGCATCCTCCCCCCGAACGCTCGAACCCGCCGCCTCTGGGCGATGGTGCCGATACCCGACCGGCCGGCGCTGCCGCCACGGGGTGGCACTGCGGCCGGAAGCCCCACATCGGACACGCGAACGAACAGAAAACTGCGTCTCGTTGCGAACTGCACGCGCTGTCGGTTGCCGGGTGCGTGGCGCTCGGCGTTCATCAACGCTTCCTGGATGAAGCGGTAGACACAAATGTTCAGGTGCGCGTCGATCCTTGACGACGCGATCGAACCGACGACCTCGACGTCACGCCCGGTCAGATCGACATGCCTGGAAACTGCCAGCTGTATAGCCTCGGTGAGCGGCATGTCGTCGAGTTCCGGCAAGACGAGATCCGACGAAATGCTGCGAAGATCCTCGAGCACGGCCGTCACGATCGCAACGAGTTTTCCGCTGTCATGGCGGCCTTCCGATTGGCGGCCATCGGCACCGGCGAGATCGCTCAAGCGCAATTTGACGAGCGTGAGCAGTTGCACGGGGCCGTCATGCAGGTCGCTGCCGATCTGATTGAGGATCATCTCGTTGAGCTTTCCGGCCTCGAGCCGCGCGCTATCGGCCGCCGAGCGCAGCCTGCGGTTCTGGTTGGAAAGCTCGACCGCCCGCGCGAGGCTGCGCCTGATCGCGTCGTGCTGCTGGTCGATGAGGCGACTGCCCCGGCGCACGATCAGGAAAAGCAAGGCGAGCATGGGAACCGTGATCAAAAGGACGGTCCTGACCGTCGACAGCCACGCGTCCGACAGTTCCTGCACGAGCACGTCCGGCCGCTCGTAGAATTCGCCGACGAGAATGACCCGCCCGGCCGGGTCGCGAAGCAGCGGGGCATAGATCTCGATCGAGGTGTCGCGCTTTTCACCATTGGCATATTGGTGTTTCTGGAATTCGGTTCGTCCGACGACGACTTCGCCTGAAAGCGCCCGCTTCAACTCGTCGAAGACGACCGTCTCGGTGACGCTGAGGCCGGAGCTGGAATAGAGGATGGAGCCATCCGGCTGCCAGATTTTCAGCTCGTGCACATGCTGTCCAAGGGCGCTGGCTGCGACCAGGTCTCCCAACTGGCGCTCGACGTCCGGCGGCAGCGCGCCGCGCTCGATATCCCCGGGTGAAATCAGCGGTGCGACAAGGGTTTGCAGAGAAGCAGCGCCGAGCGAACCCGCGGTGTTCAAGACCGCCTTTTCCAGCCGGTTCGTCGTCAGGATGGCGAGCGTGACCATCAGGGCCAGGACGACAAGCGATGCAATCAGGATGAACTGCGTTTCCAGCCGCAGGCGCCGGAACAGAAAGACGAGCCTCATCGCAGCCGTCGATCGAAACGGGTTCGATAAGGGAATTTCACTCTCCGCCCGACCGGCTTTTCCTGTGTTGTCCATCGTTCCGCCTGGATGCCTCAACCATGGCTCGCGGGCCTACGCGTGGGGTCGAAAACATGTCTCACGCTTTTGGTGCCGCCGAGGGCTTCAAGTGACGCTGCGCCAACAGGGCCGCCTCGACGCGGTTCCTTGCGCTCAGTTTCGTGAGCAGGCGGCCGACATGGAATTTGACCGTCTTTACCTGCACACCCATTTCCTCGGCGATCATCCGGTTGGTGCAACCCCGCCCCAGCATCCGGAAGACGAGCGCTTCCTTTGGCGTCAGCTTGTCGACCAGGCGCTCCACCCTGTGGCCTTCGGTGCGATTGCGGATGACGCCGAACAGGCGCATGCCGAGCGCTGGCGACAGATAGGCCTGACCGTCGGCCACGGTTGAGATCGCGGCGATCAGGTCAGGTGCGGGTGCACCCTTGAGCACGTAACCCGCCGCTCCGGCATCGAGTGCTTCGAGAACGTCATCGTCCTCTTCGGATACGGTCAGCATTACCACCCTCGTCTTCGGCCACCGGGCGGAAATCTCGCGTGCCGCATCGATTCCGTTTCCCGGCATGGAGATATCGAGCAGAGCCACGTCCGGCAGCAGTGTCTCGACCAGCCTGAGCGCGTCCTCCTTCGATCCTCCCTCGCCGACCACGGCAAAGTGCTTCTGCAATCCAAGCGCCTGCAGCACGCCCATGCGAAAGAGCGAATGGTCGTCGACGACGATGACTGACGTCGCTTCACCCATCGAGCAAGCCTCCCCCGAGATCCAGCGTCATCTTGAGTTCCGCACCGCCCTCCCTTTGGACGAATCTCAACGTCCCACCCAGGCTCTCGACCCTTTGCTTCAAGCCATGGATGCCGAGCCCACCACCATCCGGCCTCGCGACGGCACTGTCTTTCCCAGCCGTCTGGCCCCGGTCGGCGACCGTGAGCACCAGCGTCGAGCCATCGACGCGGCACAGCACGGTCTGCCCCCTTCCTCCCGCATGGCGATGGGCGTTGTTCAGCCCCTCCTGGACGAAGCGGTAGACGCAGGTCTTGATAACAGGCGGCATGACCATCCTGCTGCCGCCGGGCGCAATCTCGACCAGCGTTCCGGTCCGCGCTTCGTGCAGTTTGACCACCCGCGCAATGACCTGGTCGAGATCGAGGCTCTCGATATCCGGCAGCAGCAGCGAACGCGCGATCAGGCGGATCTCCTTCAAGGCTTCGTCCAGGGTGCCGCCGATCGTCTGCAACGCCTCCTCGCGCTCGGCTTTCGAGCGCGCAAGCCGCAAGGGTTCCATCTGCAGGACGGCAAAGCCGATGAGTTGGGCGGGACCGTCGTGAAGATCGGCTCCGATGCCACGGGTCAGGCGTTCGTTGAAATCCGTCATGCGCAACGAGGCGATCCTTGCGCGGTCGCGCAGGACGCGTATTTCCTGCGACACGCGTTCGGCTTCCTCCGCGCGCTGTTCCAGGCGCAGTCGTTGCCGTTCGATCGTGGCGCTGCCGCGGTGCACGATGACAAACAGGCCGAGCATGATGAGCGTCGAGGCGCCGGCAACGACAGTCCAGCCAATCAGGCGGACCTCGAAGATCTCCCAGTGCAGGATGTCGGTATCCTCGTGAATCTCCGCAACGGCGACAACCTCTCCGGTGTCCGCCCGACGCACGGGGCTGTATATCTCAAGATAGCGCGCATCGAGGCTGCGCAGCGTGTGCTCGCTTGCGGTGAGATCCGTGTACTCCGCCGCAACTTCGCCGCTGAGAGCCCGGATCAAGCCCTGCGGCGGATTGAACCGGCGGCCGATGAGCTCCTTGGACGTGGAATAGGCGACCGTTGCGTCCGGCAACCACAACTCGAAATACGGAAAACGGTCCCGGAATTGCGGTTCGGCGAATAGCTGGTCGAGCCGTGTACGGCGATCCGGGGAAAGCTGACCGGTTTGTGCCAGTTCGTTACCAACAGGCTCAAGGATGCTCTGCATGAAAAGGGCTGTCGCGGCGGCCCGGTCGACCGCCGCATTCTGCGAGACTTCGCGCGAAATGAGATAGCCGGAGACGGCCGCCACCACCAGGATGAGCACACTGCTTGCGAGCAGGAACTGCACGGAAAGGGTTTGCCGGCCGAACCATTGGCGTATCGGCGGGAGGCCGCGGCGGTCCGCGACCTTCGATCCCATCGGCATGGCGGTCTTGCAAAAAATGCCCCGTGAATGCTCCGTCACGCTCAGCGTTTTCCTCTGGCTCGCGGCGGAAACGCACTCCCCAATCGATCCGCCCAGGAGATGATCGCACTATTCTGGCAAATTGAAAGACCTTCTCCAGTTAATATCCAGGGGTCAAAGAAGAACTGGTCTTAGGTCCAGAGTTTCTATTGGCCCAATGACACAAACGTCACCGCCGCTAGTCGGAAATGTGATCAGCCATTCGTCGGCAAACTCGCCCGACCTTCCGCCGTTTCTTTGTTCGGCGCGGGCGCTCATCCTACGACCATCAACAGGAATGCGATCGGTTCACGAACCGGGCAATCGAGACGCAGGCAGCCGGCGCGCCAGGGAGGACAACCTTGCCGCCGGTCGGTGGAACTTTGTTTGAAACGGGCGGCCGCAATTTTGAGCGCCCGCGCCGATGGAGGGTAGAATGGTAAAGCTCAATCGAAACGACCTTGAGTTCATCCTCAAGCAGATCAAGATCGCAGAGGCCCACACGGCCGCCATCAATGGCGGCGCCGACCCGCGTGCCGCTCTCGAACAGCTGGTATCGAGCCCCCTTCTTCCCTACGGCCTGCGCACGGTCGATGGCTCATTCAACAACTTCCAGCCGAACATGACACAATTCGGCTCATCCGATGAAACGATGGTGCGGTTGCTGACGCCGAACTACGCACCGGCCGAAATCAACCCGCGCAACGGCCAGCAGACGAGCTACGCCGATCCGACCGGTTCCGTCTATGACAGCCAGCCGCGCCTGATCTCCAACATCGTCGCCGACCAATCGCTCAACAATCCGGCGGCGATCGCCGCAGCCCTTGCCTCCGTCGATATCAAGGGCGCCGAAGCGCTCGGCATCGTTCGCACGGTCATGGACCTGCAGGCGGCCGCACGCGCTGCCCATGCCGCCGTTGCCAATGCGGCGGCGAACGCAGCCGCGGCGGTGGCCGCAGCCGACATCGTGGTGGCGAACGCGCAAGCCACGCAAGCCACGGCACAGTCGACCTATGACGCAGCGGTCAACACACAGGCCGCCGCAGTTCAGACGCTTGCCTCAGCCAATGCCGCCCTGTCCGCAGCGGTGGCAGCGCGAGACGCGCATGCGCCTGTCCTCGCCAACGCCCAGGCAGCAGCCGCTACGGCGCTTGCCGCAAGCCAGGCGGCGGCCGCCGCCGTTTCGCTCGCGACCGATGAACGCGATGTCGCCTTTGCCAATCTCGCCTTGGCGCAGCAGGCGGAAAGCGCAGCTCTTGCAACCTTCCAGGCCAACCCAACGCCGGCGAACGGCGCCTCCTATCTCGCAGCCGTCGACGCCCGCCAGGACGCGCAGATCGCCTACGATACCTCGGTCGAAAATCTGGAGGACGCTTCTGCCGCACTGAGTGCCGCGCAGGCGGGGCACGCAACCGCCGTTGCCACCTTGCAGGACGCCGTCGCCGAGCAGCAGACGCTGACGAATGCGGTGGATGCAGCCCAGGGCACCGCGTCGAGCGCCACGGCCGCACTTTCCAATGCTGACGCCGCGCTGGGCGTCGCCGCCGCCGATCTGGCGAATGCCACGACGGCCCTGGACGACGCCATCGACGCGCGCGCGGCGATCCTGACCGGCAATGCAGCGACCGCGGCTGCGCAAGCTCTTGCGGAAGCCGCAGACGCCGCCGTCATCGACGAGCTTTCGTCTCATGGCGTGACGATGGATGGCGACAACGTCTTCATCAAGAACATCGCGGCCGACCTCGGCGATACCGCCTCCTTCAACGGCTTCATGACCATCTTCGGCCAGTTCTTCGACCATGGCCTTGATCTCACAACCAAGGGCGGCAGCGGCAACGTCATCATTCCCCTGCAGCCGGACGATCCGCTCTATGTGCCTGGAAGCCCGACCAACTTCATGATCCTCACCCGCGCGACCAACGACCCGGGCCCCGACGGCCAGCTCGGGACGGCCGACGACATCCGCGACCATCAAAACGAGACGACGCCCTGGATCGACCTCAACCAGGTCTACACCTCCAATCCCTCGCACCAGGCGTTCCTGCGCGAATACGTGCTGGTCGACGGCAAGCCGCTTGCGACCGGCCAGATGCTGCAAGGGGCGACCGGCGGTCCACCGACCTGGGCCGACATCAAGAACCAGGCGCGCGACCTGCTCGGCATCGAGCTCAGCGACATGAATGTTCACAGCGTGCCGCTCTTGGTGACGGACCTCTATGGCGAGTTCGTCCGCGGCCCCAACGGCCTGCCGCTGATGATGACCGCCACCGGGCCGGTCGAGGGCAATCTGGCGGCTCCGGTCGCCGGGCTCACCTCCTTGAGCGCCGGCCGCGCCTTCCTCAACGACATCGCTCACAGTGCCGTACCGAGCGGCCCGGTCGATCACGACCGAAACCCGATGACGGCGCCGGTTCCCGTGCTGGCGGACGCCGACGACATCACCGGCAACCCGATCCTTCCGAACGCATTCGGCGTCAACACCACCTATGACGACGAGCTTCTCGACGCCCATTTCGTCGTCGGCGACGGTCGCGGCAACGAGAACATCGCGCTGACGGCGACCCATTCCGTCTTCCACAGCGAACACAACCGCCAGGTCAATGCCATCAAGGCGACGGTGCTGGCCGAAGGCGACCTAGCCATGCTCAACGAATGGCTGCTCGTCGACGTCGCTGCCTTCCCGAGCAGCGCGGCCGGTCTCGTCTGGGACGGCGAGCGTCTGTTCCAGGCCGCACGTTTCTCGACGGAAATGGTCTACCAGCACCTCGTCTTCGAGGAGTTCGTCCGGGCCGTCGCACCGCAGATCGACGCTTTCGTCTTCTCGCATTCGGTCGAGCTCGACGGCGCGATCTTCGAGGAATTCGCCCAGGTCGTCTATCGCTTCGGCCATTCGATGCTCGCCGAAAACGTCGAGATGCTGACGCTCAATGCGCAAGGGGTGGCGACCCCGCAGGAACTCGGCCTGATCGAAGCCTTCCTGAACCCGGTGGCCTTCAACAATGCCGGCGTCGATGCCCATGCCGCCTCCGGCGCCATCATTCGCGGCATGACCTACCAGGCCGGCAACGAGATCGACGAGTTCCTGACGAGCGCGCTACGCAACAACCTCGTCGGCCTGCCGCTCGACCTTGCCGCCGTCAACATCGCCCGTGCCCGCGAAACCGGCATCCCCTCGCTCAACGAGGCGCGCCGCCAGATCTACGAGCAGACGCAGGACAGCTACCTCAAGCCCTATGAGAGCTGGGCGGACTTCGCCCAGCACATCAAGAACCCGCTCTCGATCGTGAACTTCATCGCCGCCTACGGCACGCACGAGACAGTCGTCGCCGCGACCACGGCCGAAGCCAAGCGCGATGCGGCCTGGGATCTCGTCTTCGGCGCTGCCGGCGAGACCACGGCCGAGCGCCAGGCGCGCCTCGACTACCTGAACGCGACCGGCACATGGGCCGCGCGCGAAACCGGCCTCAACAAGGTGGATTTCTGGATCGGCGGCCTTGCCGAAGCCCTGATGCCGTTCGGCGGCATGCTCGGCTCGACCTTCACCTTCGTCTTCGAACTGCAGATCCAGAACCTGCAGAACGGCGACCGCTTCTATTATCTGAGCCGCACGCAGGGGCAGAACCTGCTCAACGAACTCGAGGCCGACAGCTTCGCCGACCTCATCCGCCGCAACACCGACACCGAGGACACGGGCCTGCATATCAACGGCTCGGCCTTCCAGACGGCGGACTACATCATCACCATGGATCAGACGAAGCAATGGAACCACGGTCTCGGCAACGCCGACCCGACCCGTGAGGCCGATGTCATCTCGGCCGTCACCGGTACCGACTCGCTCGTCGTCCGCGGCACCAACTATCTGCGCTTCACCGGCGAGGAACACGTAGTGCTCGGCGGCACCAATGCCGGCGAAACCCTGATCGGCGGCGCAGGTGACGATACCATCTGGGGCGAAGGCGGCGACGACCGCATCGAAGGCGGCTTCGGCGTCGACCACCTGCACGGCGGAGACGGCGACGACATCATCACCGACAGCGGCACCGACATCGGCGCCGGCGACGTGATCAAGGGCGAAGGCGGCGACGACGTCATCAATGGCGGCATGGGCCTCGACCTGATCTTCGGTGGTGCCGGCAACGACGTGCTGGCCGGCGGCGAGGACGTGAAGACCATTTCCGGTGGCGAGGGCCACGACTTCATCCGCGCACCCACCGGCGGCGGCACGCTTCTCGGCAACGAGGGCGATGACTGGATGGAAGCCCAGGGCAACATGACGACGCTCACTGGCGACAATTCCGAACTGTTCTTCAATTCGCGCATCATCGGTCATGACGTGATGATCGCCGGCGAGAACGATACCGATTTCGACGGTGAATCCGGCGACGACATCATGGTCCAGGGGATCGGCATCAACCGCTCGAACGGCATGGCCGGCTTCGACTGGACGACGTTCAAGAACAACAACTACGACGCCGATGCGAACATGAACATCAGCATCTTCGTCAACCAGCAGAACAACATCCTGCGCGACCGCTACGATCTGGTGGAAGGTCTTTCAGGGTGGGACCGCAACGATACCCTCACCGGTCGCGACGTCGTCATCGGCGGCTATGACCCGAACGGCAACGCCGCCCAGGTCGATGTCGACGCTCCGATCGAGAGCTTCTCCAATGCGCTGCTCGAAAAGAACGTCGACCGGATCGCCGGCCTGCGCGAGCTCGTCGCCCACCTGCAGCGCTTCGACCTCTACAACCCGCACAACCTCGATGCGAACGGCGCACCGATCAATCCGGCGGGGCCCAAGGAAATTGCCGTCATGGATACGTCCGACGGCTCGGACATCCTGCTCGGCGGCGGCGGCTCGGACACGATCCGCGGCATGGGCGGCAACGACATCATCGACGGCGACAAGTGGCTGAACGGGCGCATCCTGGTCTCGCCGCGCGAGGGCCAGGCATGGTCCGCCTTCAGCATCGACTCGATCGCCCAAATTCAAACCCGCCTGTTCTCGGGCGAGATCAAGCCGAGCCAGTTGCAGGTCGTCCGCGAGATCATCGACGGCGGCAATGCAGGCGATGTCGATACGGCCGTCTACTACGACAACTTCGAGAACTACGAGATCACCTTCAATGCCGATGGCAGCGTCACGGTTGCGCACACCAACCCGACCGTCGGCGTCATCGATCCGGTGACCGGACGCAATCTCGAGGCCGAGGGCACCGACCGCCTCTTCAACATCGAACGCATCCAGTTCGCCGATCGGATCCTCGACCTTCGCGGCCCATCGATCGACCTGCATGCCTTCGAGCGGGCAAACTATGTCGATGCGTTCGGTACGGCGAACTACGCCAACTCCAACGGATCGGCGAGCTGGGCTTCGGCCTGGACGGAGACGGGCGACCGCACGACCAACGTGGCGACCACCGGCGAAATCCGCATCAACGGCGGCCAACTCGAATTCCGCCAGGACACGGGCGCCGGCTCGACGCCGGCAGGCGCCACGATCACCCGGGCGGTCGACCTCTCGATGGTCGGCGCCGGCACCGCGACGCTGAGCTTCAACTATGAAGAAAGCGGCCTCGACAACGGCGAAACCCTGCAGGTGCAGTTCTCGGGCGACGGCACCAATTTCTCCACCATCATGACGATTACCGGCGCATCGAACGACGGGACGGCAAACCTGTCGCTTGCCGGGCCGTTCACGGCCACGTCCGCGATCCGCTTCGTCTTCAGCGGCGTCAACGCCAACACCGAAACCGTGCGGATCGACAATGTGAACGTCGAATACACCACGCCCGTCGACGACGGAACGACGGCCTGGAGCGCAACCTTCACGGAAAATCAGGCGGCTGTCGGGATCTCCAGCCTCTCGGGCATTACCACCGACGAAACGATCGTCTCGGCCCGTGTCGTCCTGAAAAACATGGCGGCGGGCGACACGCTCACGGCGACGACGGCCAACGGTCGTCCCGCGGCAATCGCCGTATCGCAGGCGGTGATCGCCGGCGAACTCGTGCTGCAGCTCACCGGTGCGGCAACGGCGGCAGACTACCAGCGCGCGCTGGACGCGGTTCGCTTCTCCAATACCTCGGATAATCCAGGCACCACGCCCCGGACGATCGAGGTGACGGTGAACGATGGGATCCGCAACAGCCAGCCGGCGACCGCCACGATCAGCGTCGTTGCCATCGATGATCCGATGATCGCCAACAATGATCGCGTCGTGACCAACTGGACCAACGGCAACCCGTTCACGATCCCGAGCTGGGCGCTGCTCGCCAACGACGTCGATCCCGACAGCGCGCTGGCGATCTCGGCGATCACCCAGGCCACCAGTCTTGCGGCCACGCTTGGGCCGGATGGCATCACGGTCAACGACAACGGCGTGCTCGTCGGCGGCAGCTTCACCTATCGCGGCACGGGCACCGATACCGCGACCGTCGATGTGGTGCGCGATATCCTGGGCACGATCGACGGCGGCACCGGCAACGACATTCTCGTCGGCGACGATGCGGCAAACACGCTCAACGGCAATGCGGGCAACGACATCGTCTTTGCCGGCGGCGGCAACGACACGATCAACCAGAGCAGCACGCAAGGGCGCGATATCATCGACGGCGGCGCGGGCAGCGATACCTATGTGCTTTCGGGCAGCGCCGGCGCCGAGCTGTTCCGCATCTACGCGGTCACCGCCGGCCAGAACGCCACCCTGGCAGCGAACCTCAACACGACGTTCCTGACATCGACGGAAATCGTCATCACCCGCACGGTCGGCGGCGTCGAGAGCGTGATTGCCGAGCTCGACAACATCGAGGAGATCACCGTCAACACCCTGAACGTGACGAACAACAACAACAATGGCGGCCCGGACCAGGGTCTGAGCCAGGGCGACACGATCCAGGTCATCGGCAACTTCGATACCACCAGCCTGAACTACTCGACGATCACCGTCGAAGGGTCCGCCGGCAACGACGTGATCGACATTTCGAGCCTCTCGTCGGCCCATCGTATCGTATTCCGCAGCAATGGCGGCCAGGACACGATCGTCGGCGCCCTGCGTCCCCAGGACGTGATCGAGATCCCGACAGGCGCCAATCCAACCGACTATGCCGAAAGCGACAACGGCGACGGCACCAGGACGCTGTCGAACGGAGATCACTCCATCACCTTCGGCGGAGATGCGCCAACCCTCGTCGTCGGCGACCACGACGATGATGATGATGATGACGACGATCATGGCGGGTCGGATGACGACGGCAACGACGACAGTTGCGGCTCGGGTGACGGGTCGGGCTCCGGCGACGGGGATGGCACACCCTTGCCGGTCGCAGCGCGCACGCTGGTCGGGACCGCGGCTTCCGATGTTCTCATCGGCGGCGCGGTTGGCGACATCCTGCTTGGCGGGGCATCGGCCGACATTCTCTCCGGTGACGCCGGCGACGACGTCCTGCGCGGCGAGGATGGTGACGACGTGCTGAGTGGCGGGGACGGCAATGACGTCGCCTCGGGCGGCGCCGGCGACGATGAGATCCACGGCGGGGCCGGGGCCGACATGCTCTTTGGCAACAGCGGCGCAGACCTGATCTATGGCGATGCCGGCAACGATATCATCGAAGGTGGTGCAGGATCGGACAGGGTCTGGGGCGGCGGCGGTGACGACGTCGTGCTTGCGACCAAAGGTGACGGCGACGACAGCTATTGGGGTGGCGACGGTAACGACACGCTCGACTACTCGGTCGCCACGGGCAACCTCAAGGTGGATCTCGGCAACGGCTTCATGGGCCGCGGCCACGTGGTCGGCGCCGAGACCGGCAACGACACGATCTACGGCTTCGAGAATGTCATCGGCGGATCGGGCCACGACCAGATCACCGCATCGACGGCCGTCAACATCATGGACGGCGGCCTCGGCGACGACGTCTTCCGCTTCACCTCGGTGGCGGCGGCCGACGGCGATACGATCTACGGCTTCGCGCCGGGCGACCGTATCGATTTCTCGGCGATAGATGCCAACACCGGACAGGCCGGCAAACAGGCCTTCACCTTGTCTAGCGGCACGACGCTCTCGGGCGCCGGTCAGATCGTGGTGACGCATGAGACACGAGACGGCGCCGATGTGACCGTCATCCGCGGCAGCGTCGATGCGGGTCCGGATGCCGAGTTCTCGCTGACGCTCGATGGCACCCATAACCTCAAGCTCGCCGACTTCAACGGCGTCTCCTGAGCGTGAAGCGATACTCCCGGCCGGCGATTGACCGGCCGGGACACGATGCGCGGGGCAAAAAGGGGCACTCATCATGAGCAAGAAAAAAGAGCCGCAACACAAGATCGGCGGCATGCGCGGTATCCTGATCTATCTCTTCGGACTGTCGGGCATCATCAACATCCTGGCGCTGACCGGCGCCTTCTACATGATGCAGATTTACGACCGGGCATTGACCAGCGGAAGCATCTCCACCCTGGTGGCGCTGTCGGTGCTTGCCGTCGGGCTCTACCTGTTTCAGGGGCTCTTCGACGTCATCCGGTCCCAGATCCTCGTGCGGCTTGGCGCCCGGCTCGACGCGGAACTCGCGCCGCTTGCCCACAAGGTGGTCATCGAGATGCCACGGTTCGGCTATTCGACGGCCGAAGCCACGGAACGCGGCCGCGACGTCGATACCCTGCGCGGCTTTCTCGCCGGCCAGGGACCGGTAGCGCTGTTCGACCTGCCCTGGATCCCGATCTATCTCGCCTTCGTCTGGCTGCTGCATCCGATGCTCGGCTACCTGACGCTCGGCGGCGCACTGCTGTTGGCATTGCTCACCGTTGTTGCCGAGGTCCTGACGCGTCGCCATTCCAATCCGATGATCAAGGCTTCCGTCGCGCGCAGTTCGATTGCCGAGAGCAATGCCCGCAACAGCGACGTGCTGCACGCCATGGGCATGACCGGCCGTGCCGTCGCCCGCTTCGAAAAGGCCAATCGCCGCCATCTCGACTGTCAGACCAAGACGTCCGACGTCGGCGGAACCTTGTCCGGCCTGTCGAAGGTGCTGCGCATGATCCTGCAGTCGGCGATCCTCGGGCTCGGCGCCTATCTCGCCATCCGCGGCCAGATGTCGGCCGGTTCCATCATCGCCTCGTCGATCGTGACCGCGCGGGCGCTGGCGCCGGTGGATCTGGCGATCGCGCAGTGGAAGGGCGTGGTTTCGGCGCGCCGCAGCTACCACCGCCTCAACGAGACGCTCGGCGTGCTCGACGAGCGCGGCGGCAATCTCGACCTTCCCACCCCGCAAACCAGCCTCGCCCTCGACAAGGTGACGACGGTCGCTCCCTCGACCGGTGCGGTGCTCCTCAGCGAAGTGAGCCTGGAACTGAAGGCCGGCCAGGCGCTCGGGCTGATCGGCCCCTCGGGCGGCGGCAAGACGACGCTCGCACGCACCATGCTCGGCATCTGGCCGGTCCTGCGCGGGGCCGTGCGCATCGACGGAGCCGATCTCAACCAGTGGCCGGAAGAATTGTTCAACCAGCATGTCGGCTACCTGCCGCAGGACGTGGCGCTGATGGACGGCACGGTCTCCGACAACATCTCGCGCTTCGCCGAAGCGCCGAATGCGCGGGCGATCATCCGCGCCGCCAAGGCAGCCGGCATTCACGAGATGATCGTGCATCTGCCGAACGGCTACCAGACCGAGCTTGGTCCCCATGGAACCGCCCTGTCCGCGGGCCAGAGACAGCGCATCGCCTTGGCACGCGCACTCTATGGAGACCCTTTTCTCGTGGTGCTCGACGAGCCCAACTCCAACCTCGACGCCGAGGGCGAGGAGGCGCTCAACCATGCGATCCTCAAGGTCCGCGAACGCGGCGGCATCGTCGTCATCGTCGCGCACCGCCCAAGCGCGCTGCAGATGGTCGACATGATCGGCCTGGTGCAGGCCGGCCGACTGGTCGCCTTCGGTCCTAAGGAGGAGATCCTGCCGCAGCAAAAGACGCGGCCGCTGGTGGTCGAGAAGTCAAGGCGCCCGGATGCCGTCATGGCGCAACAGCCGCGCGTATCGGCGGCGGCCGAGTAAACACACCGAAAGGTCAGGCACCAAGCCGAGGAGGATGTCATGGACGACACGCTCATCCTGAAGCGCCCCGACAGCCAGAAAGCGTTCGCACCGATGAACCGGTACGAGATCGCCGAAAGACCTGAGCGCAAGCGCGGGCGGCTGGCGCTGTCGGCCCTGTTCCTCGGCGCGCTCGGGGCCGTGGTCGGCAGCAAGGACGGGGAAAGCGAGCCGGTGAACGATGGCCGGGCGCGCGAGCCTGCCGGCCCTCACCAACCGACCGACGGTGCGCCCGACATGTCCGGCGCAGTCGACGCAATCGAGAATGCCGCCGCCTACATCCAGGGCCTGCTGCAGGACCTCGCCTTTCCCGAGGATGTCCTGTCGACCCGGCTCGGGCGCCTGCGGTCCTCCGTGCGGCTCGCCTTCGACGATGGCATGCCCGGCACCGATTTCGTCGACGAGCGGCCGTTCAAGACGAGCACCCGGCCCGCCAATGACAACAATCTGCTCACCTTTGATTTCCCCGGACTGACCTCGATCGGCGGTGCGCCGCCGGCGCCTCCCGGCATCGACGATGAGGACGACGACGATGACGATGACGATGATGGCGGTTCCAACGGCCCTGATCCGGATGACGACGGCGATGATGACGACGACGACAACGGCAATGCGCGCAGCAACCGCCTGCCTGTCGTCACCGGTCGCAACGCGCTCGCCAACGGCCTGATGAACCTCTCAGCCGTCATCCTGCTGGATGACCTGCTCGCCAACACGATCGATCCCGACGGCGACCGGCTCTCGATCGCCAACCTGACGGTCTCCTCCGGTTCGATCCGTTCCTATGGCAATGACATGTGGCTCTATACGCCGGACCGCGGGGTTCTCGGTGATATCACCTTCACCTATTCGGTCACGGACGGCGCCGGTCGCGCGGTCAACGGCGCGCTGATGACGCTGCTCGACTGGCCGGCGCGAGAAATGCGGGGAACGGAGGGCGACGACGTGATGCTCGGCACGCCGCAGCCCGACATCATTGCAGCCCTTGGCGGCGACGACATCGTCTACGGCCGCGAGTCCGACGACATCATCCTCGGCGGCACGGGCGACGACACGTTGATCGGCGGCGACGGCAACGACACGCTTTATGGCGAGGCCGGAAACGATCGGCTGTTTGGCGGCAGCGGCAACGACATCCTGTTCGGCGGCGATGGCAACGACCACCTCTACGGGGAAGATGGCAATGACATCCTCATTGGCGAAGCGGGCGACGACTATCTGTCCGGCGGCCATGGCGACGACCGGCTGTTCGGCGAAACCGGCAACGACAGTCTCGACGGGGACGCCGGCGACGACCTCGTCGACGGTGGCGAGGGTGACGATCGGCTGACGGGAGGATCGGGCGACGACACGGTGCTCGCCGGAGCCGGCAACGACACGATCGTGACAGGCCCAACCGCGGAAGAAGCCCGCAACGATGCCGCACCGGCCAGCGATGGCAACGACCATTATGCCGGTGGCGAGGGTGAAGACACGCTCGATGCCAGTGGCAGTACGGCCGCCATCGTCGTCGATCTCAATGCCGGCACGGCAACCGGTGAAGAGATCGGATCGGACACGATCGACAGCATCGAGAACGTCATTGCAGGTTCGGGTGACGACCACCTCTCTGGCAACGCAGCCGACAACACGCTGATCGGCAACGACGGCAACGATGTCATCTCCGGCAATGCAGGCGACGACACGCTCGTCGGCGGCAACGGCAACGATGTCGTCTCGGGAGGCGCCGGCAACGACACCGTCGTGGTCGTCGCGTTCGAGCGAAGCGACGATGAAGACGACGACGGCGACGACGTCTATAGCGGCGGCGATGGCATCGACACGCTGGACCTTTCGGCGCTGGTGCAGGCGGTTCTGGCCGACATGGAGGCCGGGATCGCCGAAGGCGAGGAAATCGGCGAAGACCGCATCGACGGTTTCGAGATCATCGTCGGAGGTCGCGGCGACGACCGCATCTCGGGCAGCCGGGACGACGACATGCTGTTCGGCGGACTCGGAGACGACCGCCTGCGCGGACGGGACGGTGACGATGTGCTGGTGGGGGGCGCCGGCGACGACGAGTTGAAGGGCGAGGACGGCGACGATGCGTTCGTGGTCGTCGTGGTGTCCGGCTCTGACGACGGCGATGATACGATCGACGGCGGCGACGGTGTCGATCGCTACGACGCATCAGCGACCACGCAGGCGATCGTGATCGACCTGGACCACGGCATCGCCACCGGCGTCGAGATCGGCACCGACATGCTGGATTCCATCGAGGCTGCGGTCAGCGGCAAAGGTGACGATGTCATCGTTGCGAGCGACGCCGTCAACTTTCTGGCAGGTGGCGCCGGCGCCGACATCTTTGTCTTCCGCAGCCTCTCAGCCCTTGCCAATGGCGGCATGGGGCGGGACGAGATCCGCGACTTTCAGGTCGGCGATCGCATCGACCTGTCGAAGATCGCCGAAGCGATCGGCGGCCTCGCCTTCGTACCGTTCGACGACGATGGCAGCCCGTCGCCCGTGAACCGCATCACCTTCTATCACGAGACGTTCAGCGGGACGGAACGCACCGTGGTGCGGGCGATCGTCGATCTCGAGCGCGACGAGGATCTCGAGTTCCTGATTGCCGGACGCCATGCCCTCAGCGAGCAGGACTTCATCCTTGCCGCGCTCGACGGCGCAGCGGAGCAGGCAAGGGACACCGTGTAGGCGGCCGCAGTGCAGCCTCTTCGCATCGACCACATTCATTCAAGTGAAAATCGGGCATTCAAGCAAAATCGGGGAAGAAAACGATGAGCAACACCGACGACAAGAACCCGGCCAAGTCCGCCAGCCGCACCGGCAAGGATGCCACGCATTTCGGCATCACCTCGCGTGTGGTCGTTTCCGCGGTATTTGCCGCCACGCTGGTTTTCGGTGTTGGCGGCTGGGCCGCCCACGCGCGCCTTTCGGGCGCCGTCATCGCCCAAGGGCAGATCGCCATTTCGCAGCAGGTCAAGCTCATCCAGCACCGCGACGGCGGCATCGTCTCGGAGATCACGGTGCGCAACGGCGACCGCGTCAGGAAGGGTGACGTTCTCGTTCGTCTCGACGAGACGCAGACCAGGGTGGAACTGGCGATCGTGCGCGGCCAGCTGCAACAGTTCCACGCCATGCGCGCGCGGCTCAAGGCCGAACGCGACGGCGAAAGCTCGGTCTCCTTCGATGGGTTCGATGTCGGCGAGGTGCTGAAGGTCAGCGAACTGAAGCTGTTTGAGGCGAACCGCCGCATGATCGCCAGCCAGGAAGATCAGCTGCGCCTGCAAATCGACCAGCTGGAAGAACAGATCGGCGGCCTCAAGGCGCAGGCCGGCTCAAGCGACGCCGAGAAGGAAATCGTCGAAAAGGAGATCGCCAAGCTTGAGACCTTGCTGAAGAGCGGTCTTGTGCCGGTCTCCGAGCACCGCGATCTCTTGCGCCAGATGGTTCGCATCGACGGCACGAAAGGCGAGCTCGTGGCCCGGATCGCGGAAGCGGTCGGCCAGATCAGCGAGTTGCGGATCAAGCTGATGGCGATCGACCAGACCACCCGCAAGGAAACCCAGACCCAGATCGTCGGCATCGAGGCGAAGATCGCCGAACTCAGCGAGCGCGAGGTCGCGGCCCGGGACCGGCTGGCGCGCATGGACGTGCGCGCCCCTGTCGACGGCCTCGTCTACGACCTGCAGGTCCACACCATCGGCGGCATCATCGCGCCCGGCGCTAGCGTGATGTCGGTCGTGCCCGAAGACGACGACATGACGGTCGAGATCCGCATCCCGCCGATCGATGTCGATCGTGTCGCTCCGGGCCAGCCGAGCCGGCTGCGCTTTACGACCTTCAACCAGCGAACGACGCCAGAGCTCATGGGTGAAGTTGCCGTGGTCGCTGCGGCAACCACGCTCGACAGGGCCACAGGGCAGCCCTACTACCTCGCAACGATCAACATCGCCGAGCCGGTGGAAAATCTCGGCAAGCAGAAGCTCATCCCTGGGATGCCGGTGGAAGTCTACGTCCAGACCGACGAACGCACCGCCATTTCCTATCTGACAAAACCCTTCACCGACCAGATGCTGAGGGCATTCAGGGAGGAGTGAGAGGCAAGTGCCCGGGCAAGCCCGGGCACCCGTTGGCTGATCTTATCGCGAATTGACGATCCAGAAATCCTGCCAGTCCTGCAGCTTGGCAAAGTCGCTCTTCGACGTCTCGGAGTGCGGGACATGCAGCTGGTGCAGGACGTCGATCACACCGGAAGCTTCCTCCTTCGGGATCTTGGCCTCCTGGTTGGACGAGATCTTGCCGTCGGCGAGCTGCGGCGCCATGCCCTCTTCCGTCATCATGAAGTGGACGAACAGCTTGGCCGCATTCGGGTGTTTCGTGCCCGACGCAATCACCGCCACCCGCGGCGTCAACTGACCGACCCAGGGCTTCAGATCGGTGCAGATGCCCATACCGTAGCCGTTCTTCTTCGCGTCGCGGAAGATGGCCGAGCTCAGGAAGCCCATGAACGGTTTTTCCTGCCCGGCCGCCCCGATGATCGGACCGACATCGGTGTCGCTGCGGGTCACGCTCGGCTTGTTCTTGGCAAGGCCCTTGACCCACTCGGCGGTGGCGCTCGCCTCCTTGGTCTCCAGCGGCTTGCCGAAGTAGGCCTCATAGGCCTTGCGCATCGCCTCGTCGTCGTGGGTTTCGATCTGGTTGAACCAGAACATCGTCTCGTTGCGCAGCAACGGATCCGGAATGGCGACACGGCCCTTCCACTCCTCGGTCGTCAGCGCCCAGACGTTGTCGATCGGGCATTTGTCGCCGTGCACATCGGTGTTGTAGGCCCAGACCCAGGGGTTGAGGCTGGTGATGGCAGGCGTCTGGTACTGCGCCGGCACGACGGTCTTCAGATCCGGCGGCATCCAGCTGACGCCCGCGCCCTGCGCGATGATCTCCTCGGTGACCGACGGCAGGTTGCTCATGTTGAAGACGTCGGAGCGAACGCTGCCGGCGGTGGCTTCGCGCACGATCACCTGCTGCTGGTCCTGGCCGCTCAGCTTCACGCCGGTCGCCTGGATGCCGTACTTCGCTGTGAAATTCTCCGCCATCGAGACGATCTTGCCGGTCGCGTCGACGACGGTGATCGGACCTTCCTTCTTGGCCGCCTCGATCAGCGCCTCCAGCGAGTAGTCGGCATCGGCGATGCCGATCTCGGCTGCATCCTGCGCTGCAGCGGGAGCGGCAAGCGCCACCAGCGACACGCCGGCCAGAATGGCGCGACGGACGCTCTGGGACAGGCTACCTTCATGTATTGACAGCATTTTTTCCTCCTTGGTCAATTGCTCTGTCGGTAATGGGTGGGGTGCGGTCAGGCGGCGATCCGCCTGCCTTCGATATCGAAGACGTGCAGATGCTGCGGCTCGACGTGGAAGAAGACGCTTTCGCCGCGAACGGCCTCAGGCAATTCGCCGGCGATGGCGAAGAAGCGCTCGCCTTCGACCGAGAGCTCGACGATCCAGCTTCCGCCGGTCGGCACCACCTCGACGATCCGGGCCTCCCGGCCGCCATCGACGCTTGCGCGCGACAGGCGCACGGATTCGGGGCGGATGCCGACGGAACCGACCGTCTGCTGCAACGCCTTTTGTGCCAGAGAGCCGCGCATCCAGTCGACCAGCGCCCCGGATCGCTCCTTGCCCAACTCGATGATGTTGATCGGCAGGTTGCCGACGAACTCGGCAACAAAGCGGTTGGCCGGGCGGTCGTAGATATCGTCGGGGGTGCCGAGCTGCTGCAATTCGCCCTCGCTCATGACGGCGATCGTGGTTGCGAGCGTCATCGCCTCCCATTGGTCATGGGTAACGAAAACGATGGTGGAGCCCAGTTCCTGATGGATCCGCTTCAGCTCCGCCCGCATGTCGAGACGCAGCTTGGCGTCGAGGTTCGACAACGGTTCGTCAAGCAGGATGACGTCCGGCTTCAGCGCCAGCATGCGGGCCAACGCCACGCGCTGCTGCTGCCCGCCGGACAGCTGCGACGGCAGACGTGTGCGGTAGCGGGCAATGGCGAGCTTTTCGAGGACTTCGCCGATGATCGCTTCGCGCTCGGGCTTGGCGACCTTGCGCAGTTTCAGGCCGAACTCGACATTCTGCTCGACCGTCATGTGCGGCCACAGCGCGTAATTCTGGAAGACGAGCCCCATGCCGCGCTTTTCGGCGGGCACATAAACGCCGTCCTCGACCGACACGATGGTGCGGTCGCCGAGCTGGATCTGGCCCGCTGTCGGATGTTCGAGGCCCGCGATCATGCGCAGCGTCGTCGTCTTGCCGCAGCCGGACGGCCCGAGAAGGCAGAGAAAATCGGACTGCGGAATTTCGATGTTGAGCCGTTCGACGGCGGCCTGTGCCGTGTTGCCGTAGCTCTTCCTGACATCGCGGATGCTGATGCTTGACATTATTTGCCTCCCAAACCGTCGGACAATTTGCTTTTTGTGAGTTTCTGGACGATCAGCGTGCCGCCGAAGGCGATGATGCAGATCATCAGCACCACGGCGTTGGCCGCCTGGCTGTAGCCGTAGTCGACAAGCCTCAGCGCGTAGGTCGTCAACACGTCCGTTCCGGGGACTGCGAGTACCACCACGAGGCTCAATCCCTTGATCCCGGAAATGAAGGGCAGCAGGATTCCGGTGACAAGCGCGCCCTTCTGGATCGGCACGACAACCGAGGTGAGCCGCCGGAACCACCCGGCGCCGGCGATCCGTGCCGCCTCCTCCGGGTCGCGCCCGAGCTGCATCATCGCGGAGATGCCGGAGCGCGAGGCAAAGGGCATCTGGTCGGCAAGGATCGCCAGCACCAGGATGATCGGTGTGCCGTAGAGGGCGGGCACCGGACCGCGCTGGACCGCGAACATCGACAGATAGGCGGCGGCAAAGGCTATTCCCGGCACGAGATATGGCAGGAACGTCACCTGTCTCAGGAACGTCGAGATCATCGTCGACGACGTGCGGGTGACGGCATAGCCGACGAGCAGGCCGAGGAAACCGGCGCCGAGGGCGGCCGAACCGACGATCCAGAGCGTGTTCCAGGTCGCCTGCCAGAACTCCGGCGTCAACAGGATGCCCTGCTTCAGCGCCGTGGTGCCGACATCGGACCCGATCCAGTAGGCGAGCGTGAAATTGTCGAGCGTGAACACGCCGGGCGACTTCATCACCGTGGTCAGGGCCAGCGCCAGAAGCGGAATGACGGCGCTGACGAGGAACACCAGCATGGCAAGGCCTGCTGCGGGAAACCTGTAGCCGCGCAGCGGCGTCGTGCGGTTCATCGAGCCCTTGGAGCCGATGACGGCGAAGCGGCGCGCTTCCTTCAGGAGATACATGTCGAGCATGATCGAGATGGTGCCGAGCACGACGATGGTGAGCGCGATGATCGCCCCCATGCCGGTCTGGCTGGTGGAGATGGCGCGAAACAGCGAGGTCGCAAGCACATCGAAGCCGACTGGGACGCCGAGGATATAGGCGACGCCGAAGTCGCCGAGGCACTTGGCAAAGATCAGCGTGCAGGCGGAAACCAGCGACGGCAGCATCAAGGGCAGGATGATCTTGCGGGCGATCACGCCGTTTCCGGCGCCGATGATGCGGGCCGAATCCTCAAGCGTGGAATCGAACTGGCGCAGCGCATTGCCGAAAAGAAGGATGACGAACGGCGTATAGTGCAGCGCCAGGATGACGGTGATCGGGACGGCGCCATAGGCAAGCCAGTCCGGCGGGGAAAAACCGAGCGCCTCCATCCAGCTCGGCTGTCCGCCGGTGGTCCTGTTCTTGAAGAGCGTCAGCCACGCAAGCGCAAAGGTCCAGGACGGCAGCATGTAGGGGATGATCAGCACCGTGGCGAACCACGACTTGCCCGGCAGGTCGGTGCGGCTGATCAGCCAGGCCATCGGTATGCCCACGGCCAGGGCGACCACGATCGCGCCGAGCGCGATCGTCGCGGTGTGAAGCAGCGGCAGCCAGAATACGTCTCTCGCGATCACCGACAGGAAGACGCGGTTGAAGTAGTAGAGCGTCGCCTCGCCCATCGACTGGCCGGATCGAGCCTGATCGGCGAACTGGACGAAGAAGGCGTCCGAAAGCAGAAGCAGGATCGGAGCGGCGATCAGATAGGCGAAAAGCACGACGAGGCCGACGCCCACCATCGTGGTCGGGTCCTGATTGTGGACCCTGTAGTTGTAGAGCGCTTTGCCAAAGTTTCGCATTGCAATCCCGTGGGTTGGAAACCGCGCCGAAAGCGTCGGGCGGTTGGGCCCGGGGCGGCGGAGACGTGGTGATCGGTGGGCGCGCGACCGCTCCTGCGCGTTGAGCGCATCGGCATCAGATCGTGCATTTGGAAGGAGTCAGAAGGGGGAAGCGCCGGCCTTGTCGATAACCTCGCGCACGCTTGCCCAATCGCGATCGTAGCGGATCGGCAGGAAGCGCTCGTCGCCGTGAAACTCGCTCTTCATTTCCGCGGTGAATTCGAACTTAAAGAAACACCGCTTCATCTTCTCGACCAGCGGTGGCGCAAGGTCATGCGCATAGGCAAAGGACGACGTCGGAAAGCTGCCGCTGGTAAAAATGACGCGCAGGTCTTCGCGCTTGACCATGCGCCGTTCGATCAGGCGCTCCAACACGTCGGACGCGACCGCCGCCATGTCGTAGTCGCCCGAGATGACGCCGAGGATGGATTTGTCATGGCCACCGGACATGATCGGCGCGTAGTCCTTGCCCGGGCTCAGGCCTTCGCCGGGGAAAAGCACGCGCGGTGCGAGATGGCCGGAGTTTGAATACGCCGACGCGTGCGCGACGCGCCGCCCCTTGAGATCGACAAGCGATTTGAAGGGCGAATCCGCCCGCACGATCGCGATCAGATTGTAGCCGCGCACCGCGTTGCCGATGCCTTTGGCGGCAAAGGGTACGGCGCCGGCGCGATTGACCGCCTCGACCGTCGGCCCGGTGGAGAAGCCCGCCAGGTGCAGGCGTCCGGACCGCATCGCTTCGATCTCGGCCTTGCTCGACTGCACCGGGTAATAAACGATCTGGCGGCCGAGACAGGCCTCAAGATGGGTGGTGAAGACCTTGAACAGGCTGGCATAGACGGCAGGCTCCTCGATCGGAGCGTAAGCCCACACCAACGTTTGCGGGTCCCGCCATTCGGCAGGATCGGTCGGGGCATCCGCGACGAAATCCCTGTCCACGTCGCAGTAGCGCTCGTCGAGAGCGGCACTTGTCTTGCAACCGGCTTTCGCCGCTATCGCATCAGGCAACAGCAGCGCGCACGCCAATGCGAGGCCGGCTAGAAACAGCCTGTGCGCGTTCATGTCCACCCCTCCCCGAAGCTCCGCTCTCCCGGCGAAAGCTTCATAGTTCTCATCTGCTTTCCATCTGTGTATGGGAGTATCACTGTCACAATCCTGTCACCTGGACACGCGATGCGCATTCTCCTGATCGAAGACACCCCGGACATCGCCTTCGCCATTTCCATGCGACTGGAAAAGGAAGGCTACGAGGTCACGACCGCGTTCGATGGCGCGGAAGGCGAGCGGCTTGCCCTCAACGCCTCCCACGATCTGGTGATCCTCGACATCAACCTGCCGAAGCGCGACGGGTTCGCCATCCTGAGCGCCATGCGCCAGGGCGGGCTGACACGCCCCGTCATCGTCATCACCGCCCGCAACCAGGTCGCCGACAAGGTCGACCTGCTCGAATTAGGCGCTGACGACTATCTGGTCAAACCTTTCGACCTGCATGAGCTCGTCGCGCGCATCAGGGCCGTCTCTCGTCGGCACCTGGGTGCTGCCCAATCTGTCCTTCGCCTGGGTTCGATCGCAATCGACCTTTCAGCGCGCGCCGTGACGCTCAGGGGCCAGCCGATCGATCTCGGTCGCCGCGAATTCGACGTGCTGGAAGCCTTGGCGACCCGCGCCGGCTCCACCGTCAACAAGGAGCAACTGGTCGTGAAGCTCTTCGGCTACGAAGATACCGGAACGCCGAATGCCGTCGAGCTTCTGGTCTCGCGCGTGCGCCGCAAGCTCGAGGACTGTGACATCGAGATCGTCACCCATCGCGGCGTCGGCTACATGCTGCGCCAGCGAAACGAAAGCGGGACAAGCGGTGCGGTCTGACTATTCGATCGAACGGCGCATCCTCTTCAGCGGCGCTGCCCTGCTCATCATCATCGGGTTCTTCCTGTTCTGGCTGGTGCGCTGGAATGCGCACAACGCGGCCGAAGAGGCCTTCGACCGGGTGCTGGGTGCTGCAGCGCTTTCAATTGCCGACACCGTGTCGATCGAAGACGGAACCTTGAGCGTCGACCTGCCGCATTCGGCCTTCGCGATCCTCGGCACGTCCCGGCTCAATCGCATCTTCTACCGGGTGGCCGCACCCGACGGAACGATCATCACCGGTTCGCCGATCCTCGGCCTGGAGATCCCGCACGGAACCGGGCCGCAACTGCGGCTGGCCGACAGCGCCTACAGGGGCGAGCGGATCCGCATCGCCGCCGTCGCCCGCTACAGCACCGATGCCGCAGGCGGCGGCTGGGTCGATGTTCTCGTCGGCGAGACACGCGAGGCACGCGATCAGCTAGGACTGCAGCTGACCTTCAATGCCGCCCTTCCCGCGATCGCCGTTTCGGTCCTGGCGTTCCTGTTGATCTGGCTTGCGGTTCGCCAGGCCTTCGCACCGCTCAGAACGGTCGAGACCGATCTGCGCCACCGCGCCTCGTCTGACCTCAGCCCGGTCTCGGGCCCGGTGCCAAGGGAGGTGAGTGCGCTGATCTCCGCGCTCAACGAGTTCATGGGCCGGCTCGATTCGGTGCTCGTCGGCCTGAAGAGCGTGACGGCCGATGCCGCCCATCAGCTGCGCACACCCTTGACGGCGCTGCGCGCCCTTGCAGAGCTTTCGGTCGACGAAGTGCCCGAGGGCAGGCTGCGCGACATGCTCCGGCGCATTCATGCAAATTCGGTCGATGCCAGCGTTCTCGCCAATCAGCTGCTGTCGGATGCAAGCACGCTTCATGGACTGGAATCGCGTGTGCGCGAGACCTTCGACACGCGGCAGGTCGTCCGGGACACCGTCAGGCGCCTGCAGGCGGAGGGCTCCTATCCCAACCTCGACACCACCCTGACGCTCAGCCTGCCGGAGGAGGCGGTGGAGATCGAGGCGGAAGCCGTCAGCCTGCACGAAATGATGCGCAACATCGTCGAAAACGCGCTTGTCCACGCCCCGGGAGAAATCGACATCGCGGTGACCGCCACGAACGGAATCGTCCGTATCGTCGTGTCCGACCGTGGTCCCGGGGTGCCGGCAGAAATGCGCAGTCAGGTGTTCGAACGCTTTGCGCGCGCCAACAGCAGCAAGCCCGGCTCAGGGCTGGGTCTTGCCATTGCCAGGACGGTCACCGAGGCGATGGGCGGCGGCATCAGCCTCGAGGATCGGCCAGGCGGTGGCCTGTCGGTCGTGGTCTGCCTGCCGCAACATGGAGCCACAGCATGATCGCCCGCTTCGCCCTCGCGCTCCTAACAGCGGTTACGGTCGGATCGGCCCTGGCGCACGCAGCGCCCGAACGCCTGACAATCGTCGGGGTTGACGCGCGGCCGACGGTGGAGCCGCTGCTCGAGGCGCTTGAGGCCGACATGCCGCACACACAGGCCGAATACAGTGAGGCCCGGCCGAGCCAGATCATTTCCCGGTTGCTGGCAGGCGTTGACGGCGCCGAGCCGATCGACGTGCTCATCCTGCCGACCCCGGATCTCGCGGTCTACCTCGCCAACGAGGGAAGTGCGTCGCGATATCCGGCCTCGGCCATCAAGCACCGGCCGCGTGAGCATGCCCACTGGCGCGGCGAAGTCTTCAGCATCGGCTACGATCCGGCCGTTTTCGTTGTTCGCAAAGGCGCGATAGCGCCGATCGATGTTCCGCGCACGCGCACCGGGCTCGCCCGCACGCTGGAGCAAAACCGGACCCGCTTGCTGCGCCGGGTCGGACTGGTGAACATCGGCATCGACAATGTCAGCTACGCCTTCGCGTCGCAGGAGGCACTCAGATCACCCCTCTTCTGGCGCATATCCCGGGCTGTCGGCGCCGCGCAGGCGCGGATATTCGACAGCAATGAAGAGCTGTTGCAAGCGCTCTCGCAAGGTCGCGTCGACCTTGCCTACAATGTGCCCCTGTCCGCTGCCCGAAAGTGGGCGAGCGAAAACCCGTCCATCGAGATCGTCATCCCCGAGGACTACGTGCTCGCCCTGCCCTGGACGGCTCTGATACCGGAGAAGGCCCGAAACCGGCCGACCGCCGGCGACGTGGTCGATTTCCTGCTTTCCGAGCGAGCCAAAAGCGCGCTGGAAAAGGTCGGGCTGACCAGATCGCAGGATCTGGCAACCATGAAGAACGTCCAGTTCATCGAGCTCGGGCCCGAATTGCTCGTCTATCTCGACGCCGTCAAGCGCAGCCGATTTCTCGACACATGGTTCCAGCTCGTCATCCAGGACTAGCGGACAACGCCGGGGCAAAGAACCTCAGGTCCGCCCCTTATCGCGCCAGCTTGGCCAAACCCTTGGCAAGGATGAGCCCCGTCGGCCGGCCGGTCGGGGAGCCGCCTGCCTGTTCCAGCGTCAATTCATAGAGCTGGCTGTCGTGCGGGGCTGGCAGGACCGGTCCATCCAGGCGCACGGATCGTCCATTGTCGATCAGGCCAAGCGACACCGGCCCCATCTCACGAGACGGCAGGGTCCAGACCTGGATCGTCTTTCCAGCCGGAACGTCAAGATCGACCAGCAAGCGCACGGTCGCCTTCTCGTTTCCGAAATCTTCAATGATCGCCTGGACCTCCCCTTTGTCGTCGACCAGAACGGCGACGACCAGCGGCTCGACCGCCCTCATCAGGCTGAAGGCAAGCCCGAGCGCCAGGATCACGGACGCCGCGATGGCGGCGATCGCGGTTGCCCGCCAGCCATTCCTGCGGTTGTCGTTTGCCGACGGCTCGGGGACACTTGCCGTTGTCCCGACCCCGGTTGGCAGTGAGGCCTCGATCTGGCTCCAGAAACCTGGGCGCACAGGCAGAGCCTCGGCGCCCTCGTCCAACGGCAGGAACCGTTCGCGGCTGGCGGCGATCGCCGCCCTCAGTCCGGGCTCGCGCTCCATATCGGCCTCGACCGCGCTTGCCTCGGCCGCGTCCAGCAAACCCAGGACATATTCGTCGGCAAGCGTTGCCAGATCCGTTCGCCCGACCGTCATGCCATGCACTCCCGAAGCGCAGCAAGCCCGCGCCTGATCCAGGATTTCGCCGTTCCGAGCGGGACGCGCAGCCGACCGGCGATCTCGCCGTGGGAATAGCCTGACACATAGGCCATCAGGATGCCGTGGCGCTTCGTTTCGTCCAGTGCCGCAAGGCAGTGGTAAAGGCGGGAATGGCGATCGAGCTTATGCCATGCAGCCATGACCGCATCCACCTGCTCGCTCTCACGCAATACATCCACGTCCTCGACGCTGAACTCGCGCCTGCTGTCGCGCAGGAGATTGAGGGCGCGGTTGCGGACGATCGCGTAGATCCAGCCGCGCGCGGAACCGCGATCCGGACTGTACTGATGGGCATGCGTCCAGATGCGGATGAAGCTCTCCTGCACGACCTCCTCCGCGAGATCCCGTCGCCGGACGATGCGCTCGGCAATCGCAACCAGTCTGCTTGCCTCCCGGTCGAAGATGGATCGCAGCGCATTCTTGTCTCCGTTGGCGCAAGCGGCAAGTGCGCTCGCCAGATCGTCCGGAACGGAGCTCATCAGCATTCAAACTCTCCCCTCAGGCACGCCAAACGCGAGCATTCCGTCTCTATACGCGCCAGCCGGCTCGCCAGATGCGGGCTCGTCATTTTTTCATGCGCGTGCATCCAGACGGGCGTCCGTGGGGTCTTCAAGGGTGGGAAGTCACCGGCAAGCTGCCGCGACTTCCAATTGAACCAACGCACGGGAGACAGACATGAGACCCATTTGCTTCGCTCTGATCGCATCGGCCGCATTTGCGGCGACCGCCAGCGCCACCCTTGCCGCCCCGGTCCTCGGCCTCACCGGAGACAAGACGCTCGTCATGTTCGATACCGAAAAGCCCGCTGCCGCCAGGACGATGGAGGTGACCGGCGTCGACCGGCTGGTCGGCATCGATTACCGCCCCGGCACAAAAACCGTCATCGGCGTCACGCCCGATCATGCCATCGTCGCGATCGACCTTGAGACGGGCGCGGCGACACAGGTTGCCAAGATGGACAAGATGCTGACGATGACAGAGGCCCCGGTCGTGGTCGATTTCAACCCGATGGCCGATCGCCTGCGTTTCATGACGGGCACGACCAACCATCGCGTCCATCCGGACACGGGTGCCGTCACCGTCGATGGCGCGCTCGCCTTCGAGGACGGCGATATGCACAAGGGCGAGGCCCCGAACATTGTCGCTGCCGGCTACACCAACTCGATCGGCAAGCCGGAAAAGACGGCGATGTACAACATTGACGCCACGATTGGCGCGCTCATCCAGCAGACCAAGCCGAATGACGGCACGCTGAAGGCGATCGGCAAGCTCGGCCTCAAGACCATGCCGGCAGTCTTTGCCTTCGACATCCAGGGTATGGAAGGCGGCAAGAACAATGCGTACCTCGTCGCCGACAAGGTGCTTTACACCGTCGATCTGGAAAGCGGGGTCGCGACCGAGATCGGCGCCATCACCGGATTGGAAACAGATGTGCGCGACATCGCCGTCCTTCCGGTAATGTAACGCAAGCGAAGGCTGGCGGGGCGCCCGAGCCCCGCCTTTGTGCCTATGGCCGGGTCGTCATTTGTCGCGATGGCCAGGTGACGGCGCCACCTGCGAAGGCGGCAAGCCGAACGGCGATCGGTTGGCGCGGCAGTCGGAACATGCGAACTCACACTTGCGTCTCCCGACCAGATTTCCATCGCGCAAGGTCGATGCGAGATTTCCCCCTTCGGGAGCCGACAATCGGGAGAGAGGGCCGCATGCCTGGCGCCCGGTTCCACGTCGATCTCCGTTGCCAAAAAAACATGGAATTCTGCCGCCCGTGGCTGATCCAGACGTTGGTCCGCAACGTAGAGAAACGATCTCCTCCGTCGCCGTGAGGCGATCCTTGTCGGTTCTGGCCCAGCTTTGAGGTGATCATGCCAAACAACCCGCAAACCAAGGCACCCAATGACATGGATATCCATGTTGGCAGCCGCATCCGACTAAGGCGAGCGATCATGGGGGTGAGCCAGGTGACCCTGGCGAAGGGACTCGGCGTGAGCTTCCAACAGGTTCAGAAGTACGAACAAGGTCACAATCGCGTCGGATCGAGCCGGCTTCAGGCGATCGCCGACAACCTTTGTGTTCCCGTTGCCTGGTTTTTCGAGGAAGGACCCGGTGCACCGTCCCGGGCGCAAGGTTCCAAGGTCGGGCCCGAAGGAGAAACCGCGCGTTTCCTGGGCTCTGCCGAGGGACTGGCTCTCAATTGCGCGTTTGTGCGGATTCCTGATCCCAAGCTTCGAACCAAAATCGTTTACCTGGTTGAGGCGCTTGCGAATGAGGCTGTGGAGTGACGAGGTGATCGGCCAGGTGGCGCCATGTCTCCCGGCTTGAGGCAGACCAGGCTCTGCCGGTGGGGTCGCAATCAACGAATGCGACCCGCTCCGAACCGTTCAGACCTTCGGTTGCTCGTGTGTCGCACAATGAATGCCACCGCCAAGTCGACCAAGGGCGTCGATATCCAGCGTGACGATCTCTCGACCCGGGTAGAGCTCGGCGAGAACCGCCGCCGCCTCGGCGTCCGCGGCGCGGTCGCCGAATTCAGCGGCAATCACGCCGCCGTTGCAGACGTAATAGTTGACGTAGGATGACACGAAGTCGGCGCTTTTCACGCGAACATCGACCGGATCGGGCAGGATGACCAGTTTCAGTCGCTTGCCGTTCGCATCCGTGGCGGCGGCCAGACGGTCGTGTGTCTGGAACGCCGCTGCGGACCAGGGATCATCGGGATCCACCTCTTCTCCCATCTGGATCAGGACGACTCCGGGCTCGACAAACCGGGCAAGCGCGTCGATGTGATAGTCGGTAATGTCGGCGCCCTTAATGCCCGGAGACCAGATGACCTTGTCTGCTCCCATCGCCTCAAGCAGCATCGTCTCGATCTCCTGCCTGGAGCCCTTGTTGCGGTTGCGGTTGATCCAGCTGCTTTCGTGCGCGATCAGCGTCCCGTGACCGTCCGTTTCGACCCCGCCGGCTTCACCCACCAGGCCGTTGTCGAATTGCCGCAGTCCCAGATGCTCGGCAACGCGGGCCGCGATCTTTCCGTCATTGCGATGGACCTGCTTGCCGCCCCAGCCGTTGAAGTTGAACTGGGTGATCGCCAAGCCGCCCTTGCCGTTGACCACGAAGGACGGACCGGAATCGCGGCACCACAGATCTTCGGTCGGAATGTTCCAGATCTCGACGGACTGCCCCAGAAGCTTACGCGCGTCTGACTGGTGACGTTGGTCCATCAGCATGACCACAGGCTCGAATTCGGAGATCGCGTTGGCAATGCTGGCGATGCAACGTTGCGTTTCCGCGAGCAGACGCGTGTCGCCGCCGTAAACGGAAGGGCTCACGGGCCATTGCATGAACGTCCGCTCATGGGCGGCCGCCTCGTCAGGGTAGTAGTAGCCGGCGGACGCTGCCGTCTCGCCGGCGGCCGCCGCTTTTTTGAACCATCCCAAACCCGCCATTGCGCCTAACCCCATCGCTTGTCTACGCGTGATCATGTACCAACCTCTATCGATCATTTGCCAGAACGCCTGAAAACCCGAAGCACCGTCAGCACGCTGAAAGCCGCGACGATCAGCAGCGTTGATGCTGCATTGATTTCCGGCGTCACACCGAGGCGGATCTGGCTATAAAGCCGCATCGGAAGCGTTGTCGCGCCTGGCCCCGTCGTGAACGACGAAATGACGAGATCGTCGAACGACAGGACGAAGGCGAGCGCCCAGGCGCTCAGCACCGACGGCATGATCAGCGGCAATGTTACCCGCCGAAAAATCGTCAGCGGCTTTGCGTAAAGATCCGCCGCCGCCTGCTCGAGCGTTGCGTCGAAATCGACCAGCCGGGCCTGGATCGCAATTGCGACATAGGAAAGGCAAAAGGTCGTGTGGGCCAGAAACAGCGTGAAGAAACCACGCGGCAAACCCAACGCGACGAACAGAAGAAGCAGCGACAGCCCGATGACCATGGACGGCATGATCATCGGCGCCAGAAGCAGAAATCCGAAAAGCCCCCTGCCCCGGAACGCCTTGAAGCGGACCATCGCATAGGCGGCGGGAATGCCGAGAAGTGTCGCCGCAGAGGCCGAGAGAGCCGCGAGCTGGAAGGATAGCCACGCCGATGCGAGAAGCTGCTCGTTGGCGAAAAGCACGCCATACCAGTGGAGTGAGAAACCGCCCCAGAGCGTCGCCAGCCGGTTTGCGTTGAAGCTGTAGAGAATGACGAGAATGAGCGGCACGTAGGTGAAGGTCAGGCCAAACCCGACCGACAACCGGTTGATCCAGGAAAACCGGCGGCCGGCGGCCATGCCCGCTCCCGTCGCCTGCAGGACCGCATCGCGCGCCTGCACGCGCTGCAGCCAAATGATCGGCAAAGCGAGGATGATCAGCATGCCGATCGCGATCGCGGCAGACAGCGTCCAGTCCCGGTTGTTGAAGAACTCGGTCCAGAGCGTCTTGCCGATCATGGCGGAATCGGCGCGGCCGAGGAGATCGGGAATGACGAACTCGCCGATCACCGGAATGAAGATCAAGAGACAACCGGCAAGGACCCCCGGCATCGACAGCGGCACGGTGACGACAAAGAAGGCGCGCATCGCCGACGATCCGAGATCCCGTGCGGCTTCCAGCAGGCTGTCGTCTATCTTGTCGAGCGTCGCATAGAGCGGCAGCACCATGAACGGCAGATAGGAATAGACAATGCCGATCTGGACGGCGGCACTTGTGTTCAAAAGGGCAAGTTGACCAGCGTCCAGCCCGATGATCTGGCCGACGCCATCAAGGAACCCGTTCGGCTTCAGAATGGTGATCCAGGCGTAGATCCTGACCAGAAAACTCGTCCAGAAGGGCAGGACGACCAGAGCCAGGAGGAACGGCTGCCAGCTGCGCGGAGCGCGTGTCAGGCCATAGGCCATCGGATAGGCGACAAGCAGCGTCAGCATGGTGCCGAGTGCCGCCATCTGAAGTGAGTAGACATACGAGTGCAGGTAGAACCCGTCGGATATCAGAGTTTGAAAGTTCCCGAGATCCAGTTTCTGCAGGAAGGTCAGAAGGCCGGACCAGCCTTTCGAGAGATCGAGCTGCGGAGCGTAAGGCGGTCTCGCCCGCGCCTGGTCCGAGAGGCTGATCTTGAGAATGAAGACGAAGGGAAATGCAAAAAGCGCCAGCAGCCAAATATAGGGCACACCGATCACAAGGCGCCTGGACAGACGGCGTTGCACCAAGCCTGCTCCAACCACTATTCGATGCCTTTGGCGCGGTTCCAGGCGCGATCCCACAGTTTGACGACGTCGTCGGACTTGACGTTGGGAAGGTGGAACTTCGTCCTTGCTTCCGCAGTGGGGTAGTAGTTCGGATTGTTGCGTATGGCGGCGTCGACGAGCGGCAGGGCGGCCGCGTTGGCGGTGGAAAATCCGGTCTCATTCGCAGACTTGGCAGCGATCTCGGGACGCAGGAAAAAGTTGATGAAGGCATGCGCTCCGTCGGGATCGGGCGCATCGGCAGGGATTGTCAGCGTATCGAACCAGACAAGGTTTCCTTCCTTCGGAAGCCGGTATTCGACCGTGTAGGCCTTGCCGGCCTCCTTTGCCCGATTGGTCGCAACCAGCATGTCGCCCGAATAGCCAAGAGCGACGCAAAGATCGCCGGCGGCCAGCCCCGCCACGTAACTTGAGCCGTGGAACTGCCGCACATAGGGGCGCACGGCCGCAATCACCGCGACAGCCTTTGCGAGATCATCGGGATTTTCGGTGTCGGGGTTGAGCCCGAGATAGATCAGCGCGCTCCCGAGCACCTGCTCGGAATCATCCAGCATCGCGATGCCGCAATCCGCGAACCTGGCGGCGATCGCCGGATCGAAGATCATGCTCCAGCTATCGACGGGGGCGTCCGGCATTCTCGCCTTGACCATGTCGACATTGTAGCCGATGCCGGTCGTGCCCCACATCCAGGGCACCGCATGCTTGTTGCCGGGATCGACCTTCGCGAGCGTCGCCATCAGTCCCGGATCCATGTTGACGGCGTTCGGAAGCTTGGCCAGATCAAGCTCGGCCCAGATCCCCAGCGGCAGCTGCCGCGCCAGATGCGGCACAAGGTTTGGGGTGACGACGTCGTAGCCCGAATCCCCGGCCAGAATGCGGGTCTCGACCATGTCGTTTGAATCGAAGACGTCGTAGATCACCTTGTGGCCGGTTTCGCGCTCGAACTCCGCGATCGAGTCGGCGCTGAAATAGGCCTCCCAGGAAAACAGGCGTACGTCATCTGCGGCGGCCGCAGTCAGCGAGACGGCGGTGGAGAGGATCGCTGTGAGATATGTTAGTCTCCACATTCGCTGTTTTCCTCCGATTACCGTCGCAGCGGGCGCGTGAACAGATCAGGCAGACCCGGACTGGCCTCGCCGACGACCCGCCCCGCATAAGGGTTTCTTCTGTCGTCGCGCCGCGGCCAAACCTGATCATCGGGTGAACTATCCCGCTCTTGTTGTCGCCTCGACAGTCCCCCTTCCGGGTGACTTTACCTGTCGGCGCTAGCCGCACGTCCCGACACAAGACGGCATCGACAACGCCGCCAACGGGGCGATGATCAGGGTCCGGCGATCCGCGCCAGAGTTTGGATGGGAAACGGCAGGGAGAGGCCGACTGCTCGCGCCAAACGTCATCATCGTGCCAGCTGCCGCTTCAGACACGATGGAATAATGGTGCGCCAGCCCGTTTGGCCGCGCGGTCCGCGTTGGCGTTCCTACATCACCGATCGCCGCAACATGCCGAACAGGTCGCGCGGGTCGTCGGGGTCAGCGATAATGTCGATATCCTGATAAAAGTCCGTGCCTTTGACGATGTTGCGGACATAGCGAAGGGCAGAGAAGTCCTCGACGGCAAAGCCGACGCTGTCGAACAGCGTGATCTGCTGCGCGTCACGGCGACCCGGAGCCTCGCCGCGAACGACGCGCCAAAGTTCGGTTACCGGGTAGTCCGGCGCCATCTGCTGGATCTCGCCTTCGATGCGGGTTTGCGGAGGGTATTCGACGAAGGTGTCGGCTCTCAAAAGGATGTCGCCGTGCAATTCCGTCTTGCCCGGGCAATCGCCGCCGATCGCGTTGATGTGAATGCCAGCCCCGACCATGTTGTCGGTGAGAATGGTGGCGAACTGCTTGTCAGCCGTGCAGGTGGTGATGATGCCGGCGCCCTCGATCGCATCCTGCGCAGTTTTGCAGGCCGTGACCGTCAGGCCGGAGCCCTCAAGGTTCGAGCGGGTCTTTTCGGTCGCACGCGGATCGATGTCGTAGAGCCGGATCTCCTCGATGCCGAGCACGGCTTTCATGGCCAGCGCCTGGAACTCCGCCTGCGCGCCGTTGCCGATCATCGCCATCACCTTGGCGCCCTTCGGCGCGAGATGCCGGGCAGCCATGGCTGAAGTGGCAGCGGTCCGCAGCGCCGTCAGCAGCGTCATTTCCGTCAGAAGCACCGGATAGCCGGTCGAAACCTCTGCCAGAAGCCCGAAGGCGGTCACCGTCTGAAGCCCCTCCGCCATGTTCTTCGGATGACCGTTCACATATTTGAAGCTGTAGATCTCACCGTCTGACGTCGGCATCAACTCGATCACGCCTTCGCGTGAATGCGAAGCGACGCGTGGGGTCTTGTCGAAGCTCTCCCACCTCACGAAATCGGCTTCGACCGCATCCGTGAGGTCGATCAGCATGCGTTCGAGGCCGATGTGGTGCACGAGGCGCATCATGTTTTCGACGCTGACGAAGGGCACGAGCGCTTTCGAGGAAGGAGGGAGAACCATGTGGCAGTCCTTGCGAGGGGTTATGGCTGGGCACATCGCTGGCGTTGTGGCGCCGCTAAGACAAGTTTCGCCACTTCGGGGAATTCGTCCAGTCGGAAATGGCCTCCCTCAAGCCAGATCCCGGACGATTTGTGCCCAGTGAAGGGTGCTGCGCAAGGAATGGAAGCGCCGTTCAACAAAATCGGGCAGGATGCCACGCGCGAAGGACGCTTCGTCCTGGAAAGCTGAGCACGTGGCGGGTCTCGATCAGCTCGACGGACCGAGCCGTTATGCTATCGGGCGAGCTCCTCGAGGCTCCGTTCGACGATGTCGAACATTTCATTGACCTCAGCCTGGGTGATGATCATCGGCGGACAGAATGCGATCGCGTCGCCGATGTTGCGGGAGATCAGCCCGTTTTTCTGCAACAGGGCTGCAGCCCGGGCGCCCATGGTGCCTGTCGGGGCCCCGTCGGCAGCCTCGAGTTCCAGGGCCCCGATCAGGCCGACGCCGCGGGCCTCGACCGCAAGCGGATGCCGTTCCAGCGCATTGAGGCGCTCGAGGAAATGCGGTGACAGGCGGCGCACGTTACCGACCAGGTCCCGCTCCTCGATGATTGCCAGGTTTTCCAGCGATACGGCGGCGGCAACCGGATGGCCGCTCGCGGTGTAGCCATGCCCGAGCGCACCGATCCGGTCGGCCTCCGAGGCAATCGGCTCGTAGACGCGCTCGTTGATCATCAGGGCCGATATCGGCTGATAGGACGAGGAAAGCTGCTTGGACAGCGTCATGATATCGGGCCGGATGCCGAAGGTTTGCGAACCGAACATGTTGCCGGTGCGGCCGAACCCGCAGATCACCTCGTCGGCGATGAGCAGAATGTCGTGCCGGTCGAGGACCTCCTGAATGGCAGCCCAATAGCCCTCCGGTGGCACGATGACGCCGCCCGCCCCCATGACAGGCTCGCCGATGAAGGCGGCGATCGTTTCCGGCCCTTCCTCGAGGATCATGGCCTCGAGCTCCTCGGCGCAACAACGCGAGAAGGCAAGCTCGTCCTGGCCGGGTTCGGCCCCGGTTCGATAATGCGGGCAGGTCGTGTGCAGGATGTTTGCAAACGGCAGGTCGAAGGAGCGATGATTGTTGGGCAGGCCTGTCAGGCTGGCGCTCAGAGCCGTCACGCCGTGATAGCCCTTGATCCGGGAGATGATCTTTTTCTTCTCAGGTCTGCCGAGCGCGTTGGAGCGATACCAGACAAGCTTGATCGCCGTGTCGTTCGCCTCCGAACCGGAATTGGCGAAGTAGACCTTCGACATCGGCACCGGCGCCAGCGACACCAGCTTCTCTGCGAGATCCGCCACCGGCCCGTGCGATTTCTGCGAGAACGTATGATAGTAGGGCAGCCGGCTCATCTGCTTGCGCGCAGCCTCGACAAGGCGCCTCTCACCGAACCCGACGGCGACGCTCCAGAGCCCCGCCATACCCTCGATATAGCGCTTGCCGCTGTTGTCGAAGACGTGGATGCCCTCCCCGCGCTCGATCACCATCGGCCCTTCGCGTTCCAGGCGGCGGGGATTGGTGTAGGAATGCAGGTGATACGCCATGTCGCGCGCTTCGGTGGAGTTTGGCTGTGCGGTCATCGGCGTCTCCCTGCTGCAATCTCAAAGCGTGATATCATAGGTAATCCAGTCGGTGCGTGACGCGACCCTGTCGTAAAGCGTGCGTGCACGATAATTGTCGTCGCGCGTGATCCAGCGGATGGAGGTCCAGCCGCGCTCGCGCCCGATGTCGGCGACGGCACGGATCAGCTGAGCGGCGGCACCACTGCCGCGCGCCTCGGGCGCTACGAAGAGATCGTCGAGAAAGCCGCCGCGTGCCGCAAACAGCGGCCGAATGTACTCGCGAAAATGTGTCAACCCGATGGGGCGACCGGTGCCATCGAGCGCGAGGCGGCACTCGAGTCGGCCCTCTCGAATCCAGCCCCAGACGCGATCGCGCATTTCGTCGCTTTGCGGGACGCCGTAATAGGCGGCGAATCCCGCATGCAGCGCGTTCCACGCGGACCGGTCGCCATCGCCGGCAGTGACGATCGTTATGTCAATCATGTTTGCCTCCACCCTCGGGTGGGCGACGTGCCCACCCACCAGCCAACGTCGCCGCTATTGCCATCCAGCCGCCGACCGCTTGCGATACATCTCCCGGAACTGTCCGGTGGAAACCGGCAGCAGATCGCCGGTGTCCCAGTCGAGGATGACGGCATAGCGGCGCACAGCGTCCATTGCGTCGATCTCGCCGGCCTTGAACCGTCTTGAGACGTCTTCCGGATCGGCCGCAAGCCAACCATTGCGCTCCGCCCGGATCTGCCGACGCAGGGCGACGGTTGCGTCCTTGTCAATCTCGTAGGCGCAGATTTCCGGATCTACCGGCAGGATCACGACGCCATAGTCCTTGGCCGCGCGTTCGACCGAGACATAGTCGTCGATGACATCGTCCAGCACCCGCTTCGGGTCGCGCTCCAGCGGATCGCCGAAGCCGCCGCCACCGGCGGTCGGCCGGGAAAAGACGTCGCCTCGTTCGATCGCCACATCCGAGAAGGTCGCACCCAGCCATTCCTTTTCGCCAGTCGCCGCCCGCGTCAGCGTCAGACCGTGCGGGATCGACGGCAGCCCGCCTTCGATGCCCCAGACGATCGCCCGTTCGCGGTCGCAGATATAGGAAATCACGGTGCTTTCCGCCTCGAGCATGCGCGACGTCTTCAGCACACCGGCGCCGCCGCGCCATTTGCCCGGGCCGGCAGAGTCCTTGAGCACCTCGAATTCGGTGGTCAGGATCGGGTTCGCCCGCTCCTGGCCCTCGACGGGCTGGGCCATCAGGCCCGTGCCGAAGCAGGCGGTCGTGACGTTGCAGCCATCCTTGCCGTTGCGCCCGCCCCAGCCGCCCGGCAGCCAGTCGTAGAACATGAAGATCGGCTTTTCCTTCGCCCGGGCATCGCGCCCGCCGGTCAGGAGATATTCGAGGTTAAAGGCACAGGCGATCGCCCGCTCCGGGATGACCTTCGACCAGATCTCGTAGATCGCATTCATGATCTTCTCGAAGGGCATCAGGAAGCCGGTGACCGCCACCGGCCACTTCGCGTCGACGATCGAGCCTTCCGGCGCGATGATGTCGAAGACACGGTAGAAGCCGCTGTTGAGCGGCAGGTCCGGGAAGAAGGTCTTCATGCCGGCGGCAACGGCCGAGAAGGTGGCGTCGAAGGCCGAGTTGTAGATCGACCCGATCGTCGGGTGGCTGCCGGTGAAATCATAGGTCACACGGTCGCCCTTGATCGTCAGCCTGACCTTGATCGGGATCAGCCCCTCGTTGCCGGCGGGGTCGCGATCGATGAAGTCCTGCGTCTCCCATGTGCCGTCGGGCAAAGCGGCAATGCGCTGGCGCATGGCGCGCTCGACATAATCCTGAACCGCGCAGAGGCCCTGGCGAACCGTGCCTTCGCCGTATTTGCCGACGAGCCGGAGGATTTCGCGTTCGCAGACTTGGGTTGCCTGCGCCTGGGCGTGGATGTCACCGATGATCGAGGCCGGGTCGCGCGTGTTCGAGGCGATCAGATTGGCGACGTCCTTGCAGAAGCGACCGCGATCAAAGAGCCGGATCGGCGTGATGCGCATCCCCTCCTTGAACATCTCCTTCGCCGCCACATCGAATGAGCCCGGCACGCTGCCGCCAAGGTCAGACCAGTGGCCGTTGGACTGGCTGAAGGCGATGATGCGGCCATCGACGAAGATCGGACGGATCAGCCGGACGTCGTTGAAATGGGTGCCGCCGGCATAGGGGTCGTTGATCGCATAGACGTCGCCTGGATGCATGTCTCCCTCGAAGGCGCGGATGACGTCCTTGCAGGTGAAATGCAGCGTGCCGACATGGACGGCGATATCCTGGTTTCCCTGCGCCGCCGAGTTGCCCTCGGCATCGTGCAGGGCGCTCGAGAAATCGCGGTTGTAGATGACGAAGGAATAGCAGGTCCGCAAGATCTGCTCGGCCATCTGATCGACGCTGGTGATGAAGGAGTTCTTCAGCACCTCGAAGGTTACGGGGTCAAGGCTCTGCTGTTCAGACATTCTTTTCACCTTCGATGCGGATGATGATGTTGAGGTACTGGTCGACTTCGGCGCGTGTCTCCGGCGGAATGACGACCGTGGAATCGAGCTGCTCGACGATCGCGGGTCCGGCGAGAACAAACCCGGCCGGCAGGGTCTCGCGTTCGTAGATCGGCGTATCCAGCCCGCGTTCGCCATCGAACCAGACCGTGCGCCGGGTCTTCGGCTCGGGGGTGATGCCTGTCGGCTCATGGCGTGCGAGCGTCGCCTTCGGCACCACGCCGATCGCCTTCAGATTGATGCGGAAGAGGCTCACCGGCGTTTCGTCGCGGCGAAAGTTGTATTCGCGCTCATGCTCGCGGTGGAACGCTTCGACGAGCGATGCGATCTCCGTCATGCCCGAAGGGGCCGAAACGGCGAGCGAGCGCCATTGACCGAGATACATCATGTCGATGCTGCGCTGGAGCACGACGTCCTTTTCGGCGACCCCCTCATGGGCAAGGCGATCAAGCGCTTCCTTTTCGAGGCGGAGAAAGGCCGCCTCGATCGCTGCCGGATCGGCATCGGCTGCCGTCTTCAGGTAGCTTTCGGAGAAGTCGTGCTGCATGTCGACGAGCAGGCAGCCGAGCGCCGAGGTCACGCCCGGATTGGGCGGCACGATGACGGCTGGGATCGAAAGCTCGCGCGCAATCGCCGCACCGTGAAGCGCGCCGGCACCGCCGAAGGCGACGAGCGCAAAGTCACGCGGGTCATAGCCGCGGCTGATGGAGATCAGCCGGACGGCATCGGACATGTTGGCATTGGCGACACGGATGATTGCGTCCGCAGCCTCGTGCAGGCCGAGATCGAAGGGCCCCGCCACGCCGTCCCTGACCGCTGTCTCGGCGAGGCCCGCATCGAGCGTGATCTTACCGCCGGCGAGACTGATGCCGAGGCGACCGAGGACCACATTGGCGTCGGTATTGGTCGGCTGCCGGTTGCCCTTGCCGTAACAGGCCGGACCCGGATTGGCGCCGGCCGACTGCGGGCCGTTGCGCAACGAGCCCGCCTCGTCGGTCCAGGCGAGCGATCCGCCACCGGCGCCGATCGTCAGCACCTCGATCGAAGAGAAGCGGATCGGGTAGCCGAATTCGATGAACCAGTCCTTCGTCACCCGCGACTGGCCGTCATAGGCGAGCGAGACGTCGGTCGACGTGCCGCCCATGTCGAGGCCGATGGAGTTCTTGAAGCCGCAGAGTTCGGCGATGTATTTGCTGGCGATCGCGCCGGCGGCGATGCCCGAGCCGGCGAGCCGGGCGGCAAAATCCTCGACGCTCTTCGGTGTCATCACCCCGCCGCCGGTATGAAGCAGCAAGAGGTCGCGCTGGTAACCGTCCGCGGCAAGGTGCTTGCCGAGCCTCGACGTATAGTCGACGACAACAGGGCTCAGCGCGGCATTGGCAACCGTTGTCGAGAAGCGCTCGTGCTCGAAGATCTCCGGCAGCACCTCCGAGGAGGTCGAGACCGGCACGCCGGGCATCACCTCCATCAGGATCTCCTTCATCCGTCGCTCGTTCTCGCCATTCATGAAGGCGTTCATGAAGCAGACGGCGACCGCCGCGACCTTGCGACGCTTGAGGATACGGGCGACCTCTCGGGCTTCGTCCTCGTCGAGAGGCGTCACGATCTCGCCCTTCGCATCGACACGCTCGGCAACGACGAGCCGGTCGCGCCTCGGCACATAGGGCGGAACGACGTCCTTATAGGTGTCCCAGAGGTCCTCTTTGTTGGCGCGCCGGATCTCGATGACGTCGCGGAAGCCCTTCGTCGAAACCATCGCCGTGCGCGGCAGGCGCCGCGTGATCAGGGCGTTGGTGGCAACGGTGGTGCCGTGCGAGAACAGCGCCACTTTCTCAAGGTCGATGCCCGCCTTTTCGACGCCCGACATAATCCCGTCGATCGGATCGACCGAGGACGAGGTCTTCTCGACGCGGATGAGGCCTGTCGTCTCGTCCATGATGCAGATGTCGGTGAAAGTACCGCCGACATCGACCGCTACGCGAAGGTTCTGCAAGTTCCGTCTCCTGTGTCGATAAGTTGAAATCGGGCAAGGCTTCGCCGTCGGCCGAAGCGGCCGCTGGCAAGCGTCAAGTGTTGATGGTTACGGAGGGATCAGCCGGCCGCGGCTGTCCGCTCTATCAGGTATCGCTCCCGCGCCTCGGTCGGGCTGAGACCGAAATGCGCCTTGTAGTGTCGGCTGAGCTGGGCGTGATCACCAAAACCCAAGGCGTAGGCGATCTCGGAGACCAGCTTGCGACAGGCCGGGTCCCGAAGCATCTCGTCGCAGCGCAACAGTCGCTACAGGCGGATCCAGTGGCAGACGGACGTCCCTTGCTGTTTCATCAACTGGTGCAGGTAGCGTACCGAGATGCCGCAGGCATCGGCGATCGTCTGCGGCCCGAGATCGCATCTTGCGAGATTGGCGCGCACGAAGCTCTCGACGCGATGCAGGTGACCGGTCTGCACGGATGTGGCGTCCGACATCAGCATGCGCTCGTCGGAGGTCAGCGACATGGCGAGAATGTCGACGAGATGTTTGCCGGTCATGTCGCGCGCCGACGCGTCCATCTCCACGAGCCGCGAGGCGACGAGGCGGATCATGTCGACGAACAGGGCGCCGGTGCCGCGCGTCGAATCAAAGCTCAGCGAGGCGATCCGCTCGGGCAGGCCGACACGGGCGCGCAGGGCGACGATCGGCACCTTGAGCACCCAGAGCGTGTTCTTCTCGCTATAGCTGAATTCATAGGGCAGATGGCTGCGCTCGACGAGAAAGGCACCCGGCTTGCAGGTCACCGTCTTGCCGCTCTGTTCGAAGCTGATTTCGGCCTTCTCCGGCACGGTGATCAGGTAGCTCTCCTCGCGCTCGTGCAGGAGATGGCGTTTTTGGCGGCGATAGAGAAGCCCGTCCGATTCAAGCCGCGACAGCGAGACGGCGCCAAGATCCCAGACGTTGAGTTCGCCGGAAAACGCCTGCGCATTCTGGAAGCGCAGATCGAGCGGGAAGTAGGTGCTCGACACGGCCTCATCCCAATAGCGCTTGCGCTCGAACGCAGCGGTGCCTTCCGTGGAATAACTCACGTCCATGCGAAGCTCCCATCAAGTCCGACGGCCCGTCGCCCGGCGGTTCCCTTTGTGCCGAGCGCGGCCGATCTCGGCCATTTTCCGATCCCCCGGCCTTGGTTCGCGACATCTTTCGTGTCTTGCGCGCAAGGCTTTCGCGGAGGATCGAGGGTCAGTTAACTACGGCTTTGACGCCCCGGCTAGTCTGAGAGCGCGCTCACTCTTGTCGTTGGGCGTAGTTCAAACCTCTCCATGCCCCGCACGCACCACGGCTTCGGCGGCCAGCGCCACGGACAGCAGATGCGTGTCATGATGCGGCAGCGCCGAAAGCAGAAGGCCGACCGGCATGTCCGCATCTCCCGTTCCGCATGGCAACGACACCCCGCACCAGTCGAGGAAGTTGCCGATCAGCGTGTTGCGCAGCGTCCTGGCATTGGTTTCCACGAACAGGGCATCGTCCGCCTCGAGTGGCGCTGTCGCCGGCGCCACATGGGCGACCGTCGGGTAGGCGACAACCTCGCTCGCGCCAATCGACGCCGAAACCTCGGCCATCAGTCGGTCACGCGCTTCCAGGGTCGCGATGTAGTCGGAAAGCGTGATCTTCTCGCCAAGCCGCGCCCGCGCAACAACGCTCCTGTCCATCGACGCGGCGTCCACGCCTTGAAGCCTTGAGCGATGCAGGGCGAATGCCTCGGCCGTCACCAGCGGGCCGTGCGCGGCCATGAGTTCGAAGATGCGCGTGAGGGCCGGGAAGGCCTGGCGCCGGATCCGGGCACCCGCCCGTTCGAGCCGCGACAGCGCCTGTTCGAAAGCCGCGACCACCCCGTCTTCTGCACGGTCGAAGACGACATTGGTGGGCACGACGATCGAGATACCCTCGAGGCTCCCCCGGCGCACCTCCGATGCCGAAAGACCGCGCATGGCGGCGTCGATCCACACGGCATCCTGCACCGTGCGGCAAAGCGGACCGAGGGAATCGAGGCTCTTGGCGAGAGGGAAGACGCCCTGCATCGCATAGCGGCCGCGCGTCGCTTTATAGCCCACGATGCCGTTCAGCGCGGCGGGAATGCGGATCGAGCCGCCCGTGTCGGTGCCGATCGAGACCGGAACGAGCTCGGCGGCCACCGCAACGCCCGACCCCGAGGACGAGCCGCCAGGTATGCGGGCGACGTCCTGCGAGCGCGGATTGCGTGGCGTTCCATAGTGCGGATTGAGGCCAAGGCCGGAGAAGGCGAATTCGCTCATGTTGACGCGCCCGACACTGACCATGCCGGCCCTGGCGAGAGCGGCAACGACGGCAGCGTCGTCGGCGGCCGGCGGATCGTCCTTAAGGACGATCGAGCCGGCTGTGGTCGGCAGCCCCTTGAGAGCGAAGAGGTCCTTCCAGGCGACAGGAATGCCGTCGAGGAGCCCGAGCGAACGGCCAGACGAAATCCGTTCGCGTGACGCCTCTGCTTCGCGCAGCGCCCGCTCCGGCGTGACCGTGGTAAAGATCGCCTGATCCGCATGATCGCCGATACGGGCGAGCGTCCACTCGGCAAGATCGCGCGGATCGAGCGTGCCCGATTGCAGCAAAACGGACAGCTGCGCGATCGAGCGCCCGCCAAGATCCTGCATCATAGAGACTCCCTCCAGAGCAACTCCAGGAAAAGCGTGGAACGACTTTCCACCCGGAATTGCGTGATATCAATGACCTAGCGTTCCACGAGCTGCATCCACCGGCGGACCAGATAGTTGTGCTCGTCCATCGTGGTGTTCCAGACGGCAATGCAATTGGCGCGCTGCCAGTAGGAGCCGCCGCTGCGAACCGAGCCTGCCTTGACGCGGATCTTGCCATCGGGCCCAGGCAGGTCCTCCACCGCCGGCAGCCCGCCATACCAATAATCCCACTCCGCAGCGGACATGAATGCGCGTGAGCGATCGGGAGTGGAGATGTAATAGCCCTGCCGGGCAACGACCGCACCCGGCCACCCGGAGATCCACCAGTTGAGGTATTCGTAGGCGACGTCGAGCATGCGGCCGGAGAGATGGCGCGCGAGGCAAAGCCCCCCGTGCCAGGCGCGATAGCCTTCGGCCGGCACCGCCTGCTCGACGGGCACGCCCTGGCCATTGAGGATGCTGATGCCGGTCGACCACATGCTCTGGATGTCAGTCTCGCCCCTCAGCATCAGCCGGGCAGCATCCTCGGCGGTGCGCCAGAAGGCGCGGAAATAGCCATCCTTCTTGCGCTCCTCGAGCAGGCCGATCAGACGATCGATCTCATCGACGCTCATGCTGCCGATGTTGTTGAAGTTCATCAGGCCCGCCGCTTGCGCGGCGAGTGCTGCATCGAAGATGCCGATCGCCGGCTCGTCGACCAGTGCCGCACGTCCGGCCCAGCGCTCGTCCAGCAGGGCCGCCCAGCTGTTCATCGCAACAGAGTTCGGCGCCACGTCGGTGCGATAGGCGAAACTGTCGAAGTTGTGCGTGGTCGGCAACATGGAGATCGACGTGGACGGGGTATCGCCGAGTTCGAGATTGGGCTGCACGAACAGCTTCTTGACCGGTGCGTCGCCCTGCCCCAACCGGGCATTCGGGCCGATATGCCCTGTCTTCGTCAGATCGTTGATCTCGTCCCAGAGCGCGATGCGGCCGATGCTGATCGGCTGGATTGCGCGCCAGTACCAGACGATGTCCAGGTTGTGGAAGCACTGGTCGTAGATGTCGTAGCTATCGGGCTCCTGCGCCGCCTTGTGCTGGGTGGTCAGGAAGTCGTTGTTGTCGAAAACGACGTCGATGCCGAGATCCTCTTGCGCACGCAGCCGCAGTTCCTCGAGCAGGGAAATCGCCGTGCCGAGCACCCGAAGCTTTGGCCGGCCGACCAGATGCAGGGCGGGCGTGGCAACGGTCGATTGATCCGATTTGTGCTTGCTCATGGGGACGAAAGGCGTTCCTGTAAGACGGGTTCCTCGGCAAGACCCGCGGCGTTCGCGGCTGTCCGATCGAGAGCGAAGGCCTCGAATGACCGTTTGAGCAGTCCGACATCAAGACCGTCAACGATAAAGACGATGCGTGAGCGGCGATCGTCGTCCGGCCAGCGCTCCATGTGGACTGGCGTGTGCACCAGATGCTGTACGCCGTGGATCGCGACGGGGCGGTCCTCCCCGGCAATGTTGAGGATGCCCTTGACCCTTAAGACCCGCTCGCCATGGCGATTGAGCAGCATGGTGAGCCAGAGGCCGAAGGCGGTCCAGTCCACCGGCCTTTCGACGGTCATCACGAACGAGGTGACGGCGGCAGCATGTGCCGTTCCGTCCACTGTCGCCAGCACTGTCGGCGCATCGCAGTAAAAGCCGCTCGCTGACTGCAGGCCGCTCGCCCGCAACGCCGGCCGCTCGTCGATCAGAGCGGCAGGGTCGATGTCCGGATCTGTCGCCGATAGCAGTGGGGCATCGGGATTGAGGATCCGCAGCTTGTCCGACAGCGCCGCCACGGCACCGGCATCGGCGATATCCGACTTGGTGACCACCAGGCGGTCGGCGACGGCTGCCTGACGGTTGGATTCGACATAGGTTTCAAGCTGCGCCAGCCCGTTCACCGCATCGACCGTGGTGATGACGTTTCCCGGTCGGAAATGATGGCGCAGCACCGGGTCCGCCTTGATCGTCGAGAGCACCGGGAACGGATCGGCAAGGCCCGTGCTTTCGACGACAATGCGCCGAAAGGGCGGAACCAGTCCGCGCTCGCGCTTGGAATGCAGCTCCTTGATGGCGTCGGCGAGCTCACCGCGCACGGTGCAACAGAGACAGCCGGACTGCAGCAGCACCATGGTGTCGTCGATGCGCTCGACGAGATGGTGGTCGAGCCCGACCTCGCCGAATTCGTTGATCAGCACCGCAGCGTCGCTCAGCGCCGGGTCGGCGAGCAACCGCGACAAAAGCGTCGTCTTGCCCGACCCCAAGAAGCCGGTCAGAAGATTGATGGGTGTCAAAAGCGGTATCTCGTCCGCCATCACTGGTCCTCCGCCACGGCAATGAAATCCGGGTCGAGCGGATCGCAAGTCCGGCCGGAAAGCCGTTCGGCCGCCGGCCACAAATGGCCGAGATCCTCGATGATCTCGCTCTTACCCGTGCGGGTCGACAGCACGAAGGAAGCCCCCTGCCAATCGGAAAGGGTCAGGCCGAAGCGGGAAAGCATCGTGTTGGCGATGCGCACGCGATTGGCACGCTCGCGCCGGCGGTCGATCCGCTCGACATTGCGGGTGTAGACGCCGGGTCTCGCCACTGCGTCAGCCCAGTGTTCGTTGCCGCCAAGGATGCCACAAAGGGAGCACATGATACCGTCCGTCCGAAGGTGTCGGACGGGGTGGCCTTGGTGCCACCCCGTCGCTCGTCATTTCTTGCGCGGAAACCGCTTGGCGAAATCGTCGGCGATTTCGTTCATGGTCACGAACTTCACACCCGGATGCTTGATCATATGGGCATAAAGCCGCTCCAGCATCATCAGCACCTGCGGGCGGCCGGCAACGTCGGGATGGATGGTGATCGGGAACACCGCATAATCCATCTCGCGATAGACCCAGTCGAACTGGTCGCGCCACATCTGCTCGATATCGTGCGGATTGACGAAGCCGTGGCTGTTCGGCGCCTTCTTGATGAACATCATCGGCGGCAGATCGTCGAGATACCAGGAGGCCGGGATTTCAATGAGGGCGGTTTCCTTGCCGCGCGTGAGCGGCACCATCCAGTCAGATGGCTTCTTCGAATAGTCGATCTTCGTCCACTTGTCGCCGACGCGCACATAGTAGGGCGTGAAGTCGTTGTGCATCAGCGAGTGGTCGTACTTGATGCCGCGTTCGAGCAGCAGCTCGTTGGTGACGTTGGAGAATTCCCACCAGGGCGCAACATAGCCGGTCGGCCGCTTGCCCGAGAGCTTGGTGACGAGCTCGATGCACTTGTCGAGCACTTCGGTTTCCTGCTCGCGGGTCATGGCGATCGGGTTTTCGTGGGTGTAGCCGTGAATACCGATCTCATGGCCGGCATCGGCAACCGCCTGCATCTGATCCGGGAACGTCTCGATCGAGTGGCCGGGGATGAACCAGGTGGTCTTGATTCCGAAACGCTCGAACAGCTTCAGAAGGCGCGGACTGCCGACCTCGCCGGCGAAAAGGCCGCGCGAGATATCGTCAGGCGAATCCTCGCCCCCATAGGATCCGAGCCAGCCGGCGACCGCATCGACATCGATGCCGAAGCTGCAGAGGATTTCCTTGGCCATGGTATGTCTCCTTCGTGTTTATCGTCCAAAAGGTGAGGCTGGCGAGAGCTCAGGCCGGGATGACGGTGGCTTCGCCCGGCCGCCAGCTCAAAAGAACGTCCGCGCCAACGGGGAAGGCGTCGGGCTGGTACTTGTCGACATGGGCCTCGAGCGAGACGGTGCGCCCGTCCCCAAGCGTTGCCGTCAGATGGGATACGTGGCCGACGACATCGAACCGGCTGACGCTGGCGCCGACGACATTGCCGCCGGCCGCGTGGGCAATCTGCTCGCGAGAAACCCGGGCTGCCGGGTGTACCTCGATCGCTTCGGCCGGAATGACGACATTGACCCGCGAGCGCCTGGAAAGCGTGCCGTTCGCCAGGCCGGTGAGCTGCCCGAGCGGCGTCGAAACGAGCGTCCGGTCGTCGGAGACGCCGTCGACTTCACCCTGGAAGATCGTGTTGTTGCCGATGAACTGGGCAACGAAGGCCGTGTTCGGCCGCGTGTAAAGTTGATGTGGCGGGCTGATCTGCTCGACCCGTCCCTGGTTCATGACGACGATGCGATCCGAGAGCGCCAGCGCTTCCGACTGGGCGTGGGTGACGAAGATGAAGGTGACGCCCAGCGTCTTCTGTAACAGCTTCAGTTCGTTCTGGATCGCCTTGCGCAGGTTCGCGTCGAGCGCGCCGAGCGGCTCGTCGAGCAGCAGAATGTCGGGCTCGACCACGAGACCGCGCGCCAGCGCAATGCGCTGCCGCTGGCCGCCGGAGAGCCGGTCCGGCTTCTTGTCGGCAATATCCTCCAGGCCGAGCGCCGCCAGGATGCGGTCGACCTTGGCGTCGCGTTCCGATTTTGCCATGCCCTTCACGTCGAGCCCGTAGCCGACATTGCGACGCACGGTCATGTGCGGAAAGAGCGCGTAGCTCTGGAAGATCATCGAGGTCGGCCGATGCTCGGGCCTGACGTCGTTCATCTGCTTGCCCTTGATCAGCATGTCGCCGGAGGAGATCGCCTCGAATCCGGCGATCATCCGGAGCGTCGTCGTCTTGCCGCAGCCGGAAGGGCCGAGGAACGCGATAAACTCGCCCTTGGAAACCGACAGGTTGAAATCGATCACGGCTGGCGTGCCGTTGTCGTAGACCTTGCCGACAGTGTTGAGTTCGAGGTCGAAGATCATCGTGGCGCTCCGAAACTGGCTAAGGATGCTATGGTGGGAGGCCGGGACGGGCTGACGTCCCGGCCCTTTGTCATCAGGCGTTCAGGAACTCGTCCCACTTCTGGATCAGGTGGTCGTATTCATCTGGCCACTGGTGCCAGTAGGCGACGTTCTTGGCGCGCTCTTCGAGCGAACCGCCGTCGCGCAGGTCGCCTTCCTTGATGCCGCGCTCGGCTGGCCCGACCCAGGGCTTGCCCTCGTACCAGAAGGCGTATTTTTCCGGCGCCATGACGTTCTTGATGTTGGTCGACGGCGAGTAGTAGCCCTGCTCCGACACGGTGATGCCCGGTTCGCCCGAGAGCCAGTAGTCGGCATAGGCGATGACGGCTTCCTTGTTGGTGGTGCCGGCAATCATCGCAGGGCCGATCGCCCAGCCGCGATAGCCTTCCTTCGGCACCGCGTAGCGGCAGGGCTTGCCCTGCGCCTTGACGGCCATGACGGCCGGCTGCCATGCGTCGCAAACCACCATTTCGCCCGATGCCATCAGGTTGACGAGTTCGCCGAAATCACCCCAGAGCGCGCGGAACTGGCCTTCCTTCTTCTTGGAAATCAGGAACTTTGCTGCTTCGTCGATCTCGGCCGCCGTCGCATTGCCCGGGTTCTTGACGTCGGAGAGGCCGAGCGAGTTCATCGCCATGATCGCCTGGCCAATGGCAATCAGCGGATCCGTGTTGATGCCGGACTTGCCCTTCCACTTGGGATCGAAGATCGCCGTCCAGCTGTTGGCCTCTTCGGCCGAAAGCACGTCCGGGTTATAGCCGATGGAATCGTAGTTATAGACGGCCGGCACCATGTTGAGAGACGACTGGCCGTCATCGGTCCAGATCTGGCCGACGATCTGGGCGGCGCGGTCCCATTTGTCGCTGGGCGTGGTGAAGGTGTCGCGGATGTTCGCCCAGTTCTTCAGCGCCGAGGCCGGGATCGGCTCGACATTGTTGGTCATGACGATCGACGGCAGGCGCTCGGCGATGATTTCCCAGCAGTCGTAATCCTTGGAGCCGGAGAGGATCTTCGTCTGCGCGTCCGGGAACGTGGCGGCGGTCCCGGATGTGCCGCCAACGCCGGCCGCCGCTTTGAACTGCTCGAGGATGCGCTCCTGCACGGTCACCGACAGGCCGATGGTGCGAAGCTGCTGGCTGGCGAGGTCGCTTGCCTGTGCGAAGGCGGCGCGCGAGGAGAGGAACGGCGTTCCGCCTCCAATCGCGAGTGCCATCACCCCTGCGGAGCGTTTGAGGAGCGAGCGGCGATTGAGTTCCATGTTTGGCATTGTCTCTTCTCCAGTTTTCGTTGTTCCCCAGGGACCGTTTTCCGGCCCCCATTCATCATTCGCCGCCATCGCGGCGCTCAGTCCGGCGGCCTTGAGCGCCCGCCGCACGATCTCAGAAGCGTCAGTAGCGCCCGACCAGCAGTCCGCCGTCGACGACCAGAACCTGTCCCGTCATGTAGCGAGCAGCGTCGGAGGCCAGGAACGCGATGACGTCGGCGATATCTTCGGGGGTGCCGAGGCGCTTCATCGGAATGAAATCCGCTGCCGCTTCAGCACCTTCCGGCCCCAACGAGTTCTCCTTGGAAAGCAGCTGCGCTGTGCGGATGTAGCCGGGTGCGACGCCGTTCACCCGCACGCCCTCAGCGGCAAGCTCGACCGCCAGTCCCCGGACGAGGCCGACGACGCCGGACTTGGCGGCGGAATAGTGCACGTGCTCGTCCCAGCCATAGGCAACGCCCATGATCGACGAGAGCGCGACGATGCTGCCCTCGCCGCGCCGGCGCATGCCGGGAGCAGCCGCCCGGGCCAGCCGGAAGATCCCCTTCAAATCGATGTCGAAGGTCAGGTCCCATTTGTCGTCGGTCAATTGGCCAAGCGGTGTGCGATGGGCGATCCCGGCATTGGCGACGACGACGTCGATGCGGCCGTGCCGGTTTTCGATATCGGCCACCAGCGCATCGGTCGCGGACGTCGAGCGCACGTCATAATAGGCGAATTCGGCCGAGCCGCCGGCAGCGCGGATCGCCTCGACGGTTGCTGCACCCTCGCGTTCGAGGATATCGGTCACCACCACATGGTCACCGGCCGATGCGAAGGCCCGGGCCGTCGCCTGGCCGATACCGATGCCGGCACCGGTGACGATTACAATGCGGGCAGTCTTGGGAGGGTTTGTCATCGCATCTTTCCTGTCAGAGCATCACGTCGCCGGAATTCGGTCCGAGTGTCTGGCCAACGAAGAGGCTGGCCGCCGGCGACGCCAGGAACGACACCGCTGCGGCGACCTCTTCCGGCTCGCCGAAGCGGCCGAGCGGCAGCTGTTGTTTCTTGGCGGCGCGCCAGTCGTCCGAGAGCTCCATGACCAGCGGCGTGTTGATCGGCCCCGGCGCCACCGCATTGACGCGCACGCCGCGGCTCGACACTTCGCGCGCCAGTGCCTTGGTCATGCCGATGATCGCCGCCTTGGCGCCGGAGTAATGGACGAGCTCGACACCGCCGATCTGGCCGAGCTGCGAGGCGACGTTGATGATGACGCCCTCGCCGCGCTCGAGCATCGGGCCCAGCACCGCCCGGGTCATCAGGAAGGTGCCGCGCACGTGGACGGCGAACATCCGGTCGAAGTCGGCAACATCGAGGTTCTCAAACAGCGCCTGATGGGCGATGCCGGCATTGTTGACCAGCAGTGTCGCAGCAGCGTGTGCGGCCGTGCCGACGTCGACAATTCTGCTGACATCGGCTTCGATCGACACGTCGCCGGCAACTGCTGTCGCCCTGCCTCCCGCCTGGACGATCTCACTGGCAACAGCTTGACTGCGCTCGGGCGACAGATCGTTGACGAGCACGGCGTAGCCATCGGCGGCAAGCCGCAAGGCGATCGCGCGACCAATGCCGGATCCTGCGCCGGTGACAATCGCGGCCGGTGAAGGTGCGCTCGACATCACGCTTCCTCCTGGATCGCAACGCGCTTGGCGCGGCGCACCGACAAGGTCATCAGAGCCGCATAGGTACCGAGCAGCGCAAAGGAGAAGAGTGTCGTCAGAACGCCGAAGGCGAAGACGTTCGGATGCACTTCAACCGAGAAGGTGCCGTAGATTGCGAGCGGCAAGGTCAGGTCCCGGCCCGAGGCAAAGAGCGTGCGCGAAAACTCGTCATAGGACAGCGTGAAGGCAAAAAGCATGGCCGACAGCACGCCCGGGAAGATCAGCGGGAACGTGACCTTGCGGAAGGTGCGCGCCGGGGTAACGCCGAGCGACCAGGACGCTTCCTCCATGCTGGGATCGAAGCGGTTGAAGATCGCCAGCATCACCAGGAACGCGAAGGGGAACGTGTAGACCACGTGCAGCACGAAGGCCGTGCCCCACCAGTGGCGGTCGATGCCGAGCGTGTTGGCAACAAGCGCCATGCCGAGGCCGACAAGCACGCCCGGCACCATCATGCCAAGGACGATCAGATAAAAGACGACGCCGGAACCACGGAACTTGCGGCGGAAGGCCTGGGCGGCGGTCACGCCGAGCACCGTGGAGACGATCATCGTCATGACGGCGAGCCCGAGCGAGCGGACCAGCGCCTGCTCGATCGGCAGCGGCGCGATGCGCGACGGCGGCGTCAGGCCGAAAAGGTGCTGGTACCAGTAGGTCGACCATTCGATGATCGGAAACTGCGGTCCACCTTCGGGTCCGGTCTGGAACGACAGGATCGCAAGCACGGCAAGCGGTCCGTAGAGGAAGACCAGGAACAGCGCTGTGTAGGCGCCGAGGCCGAATTTCATGCCACTGGCGTTCATGGTCAGAGCTCCTTCCTGAGATCGACGACCCTGAGCAGGGCCGCGATGACCGCGCCCATCAGGATGGTGAGGACGACGCCGGCAACCGCGGCAAAGGCCCATTTCAACGAACCGACCTGTGTGACGATGATGTTGCCGAGCAAGTTGACCTTGCGGCCGGAAAGTGCGGCCGAAGTTGCGAATTCGCCGAGCACCATGACGGAGACGAAGATCGCGCCGACCACTACGCCCGGCATCGAGAGCGGCAGGATGATCGTGCGGAAGATCCGCCAGAAGCCGGCACCCAGATCCTGCGCCGCCTCGATGACGGAGTGATCGATACGGCCGAGCATGAAGGCGATCGGCCCGACCATGAAGACGCAGTAGATCTGCGTCATGCCGATGATGACGGAGAGTTCGGAAAACAGGAGGACCTCGATCGGCGCGTCGGTAATGCCGAGGTTCATCAGGATCATGTTGATCGCGCCCTCCTTGCCGAGCATGGGCCGCCAGGCAAGCACGCGGATCAGAAACGAGGTCCAGAAGGGGATGACGCAAAGGACGAGCAGAACCGTCTGCAGCGCCTTGTTCTTGACGAACAGCCCGACATAGAGCGCGGCCGGATAGCCGACGAGAACGGTCGAGACGAGCACGATCAGCCAGATGCGTACCGTCGTCCAGAGCGCGCCGAGATAGGTGTCGCTGGTGAAGAACGTCACCCAGCTTTTCAATGTCAGCGTCGGTTCGATCTTGAAGGTGGTCTGCGTCCAGAAGGAGACATAGACCATCATCAGCATCGGCAGGACGAGGAAGAGCACCATCCACAGCACCCCGGGGGCGAGCAGCCACAGGGCCTTTCCGCCGGGTTTCCTCTCGGTGACGGTTTCAGCTTCCGTCTGTTCCGCAATGGCCATCATGCTCATCTCTCAATCTCCGGGAACCAGCGCAGCGCCAAAGCACCGGCTGTGGCAGTTTCAGTTCGAGCCGCCTCGAGTGTCGGTGCTTCAAGCGTAGACAAGGGCGTCCTCCCGCTTCCAGACGAGCGCGTAGCGGCCCTGATCCTCATAGGTTTCGGGGGCGGCGTGGCTGAGATGGGTCTCCACCTCGAAGACCCGCCCGTCATCAAGGGTGAAGAACGAGTTGACCGCGGCACCGGAGTATTCGCTGGCAACGAAATTGCCCTCGACGCGGACTTCATCGTCCCCGATCGCCGCTTCGCGCGGGCGCACGGCGACGCGGTCGTAGCGGATCGCATAGGCCGGTTGGGTCGCCCGGCTTGCAGGTCGGCTGCCCAGCGAAAAGCGCCCGGCGCTGCCGACGAAGGCGCCGACTTCGAGACGCCCCGGGAAAAGGTTGTAGCAATTGAGGAAGCGGGCGACGGCCGGAGAAGCCGGCCGGTTGTAGATCGTGTCGGAATCGGCCGATTGGGCGATGCGGCCGCGGTCGAGCACCAGCACCGTGTCACCCATTGCAAGCGCCTCGGTCTCGCTTCCGGTCACATGCAGGAAGGTGACGCCGCAGCGCTCGCGGATGGCGCGGAGTTCGGTACGCATGCGGGCGCGCAGATTGGCGTCGAGCGCGCCGAGCGGCTCGTCGAGCAACACCATGCGCGGTTCGGTGACGAGCGTGCGCGCCAGGGCGACGCGCTGCCTTTGGCCACCGGAGATCTGCGTGACGGCGCGGCCTTCAAGCCCGGAAAGGCCGACGAGCGCGATGATGTCCTTGACCCGTCGCTCGACTACCCTGCGGTCCGTCACCGCATCGACCTCGCGGTTTTCAAGGCCGAAGGCGATATTCTGAGCAACAGACAGATGCGGGAAGAGCGCGAAGTTCTGGAACACGAAGCCGATGCCGCGCTGATGCGGCGCCACGGTATCGATGCGCTTGCCGTCAAAGACGATGCTTCCGCCGTCCGGATCCTCGAAACCGGCGATCACGCGCAGCAAGGTCGTCTTGCCGGAGCCGCTCGGCCCGAGCAGCGAGATATAGGCATCGCCCGGCAATGCGAGGTCGATGCCATCGAGCGCACGCATCTCGCCAAAGGCCTTGGTGACGTTCTTGAGCTGTAAGACTGTCGACATCGTTTTCCTGCCCGTTGTCGCCGACCGGTCACCAGCCAATGCTTCGCCCTCGCCGGACGCCGACCTGGCGTCCGAACGCACATGCGATAGCGATCACGCATGGGTCACATGCGCGGTTGGGATGACGGTCCTTTGCGATCTAAAACTATGTTCCACCTGCGCGCTTCTTCTGAGCGCTTGCATGTCACGAACCATGACACGAATGATTTTTGTATGCAATAGACTTTTATTGGCTTTTTACCAAGCGCGAATAGAAGATGCAGAAATGATGTCACGCCGCCCACGCGATATGGGAACCGCCGAGGGTCACCAGACCACAACACCGCGCAATTGCGCCCCTTTACGAGGCGCAACCTCTGAAATCCCTCCATCCTGCACCGCCCGGCCGCCACGGCAGCCAGCCGTATTCACTCGGGCGCGATGCGCCCTTCAACGACAGACCGATGGACAAGCGCATATAAAAATTGCACATATGTATTCAATATGCATTTATTTTGCGCTGTCACGGTCACCGGCAAGTGGCGTAAAGAAAGGGGACGACATTGCCAGCCAAACGGAAGATGCCAGACCGCATGAGCGAGCCACGCCTCGGCCAAAACCCGCAGCGCCGATACGAGATTGCCGAGGATGTGCTGCGCACGAACATCTCCGAAGGCACGCTGCCGCCCGGTCTCGTCCTGCTCGAAGGACCAATCGCCGATATCCTGCAGATCTCGCGCGCGCCGGTACAGCGCGCGCTGCTGCAGCTTGAAAGCGATGGGCTCGTCCACCGCTTCAAGGGACGCGGCTATCTCGTCGGCCCGCCCGGCCGGGCGATCGAGCCGAACCGCACCGACATCAAGACCCTGGGCCTGATCGTGCCGCAGCACGCCGACGAGGCGCTGCAAAGCCGCTCGTCCTGGGAGCGCATCTACGACGAGATCGAGAACGACGTCGCCGGCTGCGTGATCTTCGGCCAGTACCGCATCATCGAAAACGAGCTCGCGAACCATTTCAACGTCAGCCGCACGGTCGTGCGCGACGTGCTGACCCGCTTGCGCGAACGTGGCCTCGTGCGCAAGAACCAGAGTTCGCACTGGATCGCCGGTCCGCTGACCGCCCAGACGGTCAAGGATCACTTCATGCTGCGCCGGCTGCTCGAGCCGCAGGCGCTGGCGCTCGGCGCGCCGCACATCGACCGCGACCGGCTCGGCGCGTTGTTCAACCGGCTCGTCGAGTTCGGCCAGACTGAGGACGGCGGCGGCTGGCTGGGGCTTGAAGATATTCTCGTGGAGTTCACCGAGGCGTGCGTGCTTGCCATGCCGAACGAGCGCCTGCGTGAACTGATCCGCAACAATCTGCTGCCGGTCACCGCCACCGAAAGGCTGCTCCGGCATCTCGGACTGCCAGGCGATCCCGCCGTCATCGCCGAACTGAAACTCATCGTCGAGCTGATGACGCGCGGCGCAAACGCCGCCGCCGCGTCGATGCTCGAAAGTCATATCGACGCTTCCCTGAACCGCACGATCGCACAGATGAAGATCGTTGCGATCATTCCAGGCCCGAGCGTCACCGCCGCCTATCTGACGCGTGTCGTCGAATAGGGCGTTCGCCGGCCGGAAACGGGCCCAGTGAAGCCGGGCGGACACCGTCGCCGGTTGCAAGATCAGGTCCAAACGTCCCACTGTCTGCCCTCCTGTCTTCACAACGCCGGTTCAGTTGCAACGGCCAGCACCCGAGGGAGGCCGGACGCTCTCGCGCCCTGTCGCAAACCGACGTCACGTGGCTGTCGTGATCGCCGCCCGCAGCGCTTCCAGCCGCCTGCCCTCCTCAGTGCGGGCCGCGAGCGCCTCCTCCATCGTCACCTCGACGAAGCGGGTCGGCGTGTGCGGCTGCAATTGCCCGATCAGGTCCATGTCCGACGAGATCACCGTTCCGACCATGAAGTAGCCACCGCCCGATACGGCGTCGCGATGCAGGATGATCGGCTCGGTGCCACCCGGCACCTGGATCGAGCCGTAGGGATAGCAGCTGTCGACGATGTTCGAGGGATCAGAGCCGGCGCCGAAAGGCTGGTCGCGATCGACGAAACTCAGCTTGCGGCCGCCGCGGAAGCGGTAGCCCATGCGGTCGGCTTCCGGCGCCACCTTCCACTCATCGACAAAGAAGCTCAGCTTTGCCTCGTCCGTCAGGCGATCCCAGTAGAGACCGGGCAGCACGCGCAGGGCGGCAGGCGCCGTAGGCTTCCGGCGCAGGCTTTCATCGACCGTCAGGCCTTCACGGCCTGCACGCGCCGGCCCGACCGGCAGCACGTCGCCGGCGGCAAGCGCGCGGCCCTTGTAGCCGCCAAGCGCGCCGATCGGGTAGGTCGAGCGGCTGCCGAGCGCTTCCGGCACGTCGATGCCGCCGGAGACGGCGATGTAGATGCGCGCGCCGGATTTCAGGAAATCGAAGCTCAGGGTCTGCCCGGCTCTGACCCGAAAAGCGGTCCATCCCGGCTGAAGCACATCATCGACCTTGACCGGCATGTCGGCGCCGGTGATGGCAACGAGCGCGTCTTCGGTGAATTCAAGCTTCGGCCCGAGGAAAACCGCTTCCAGCCCGGCTGCGCCCTCGTCGTTGCCGACGAGCAGGTTGGCGGCCCGCATGGCGTAGCGATCCATGGCTCCCCCCATCGGAATACCGAGGTGGAAATAGCCGGGGCGACCCAAATCCTGGATGGTGGTCGCCAGACCATGATGAACGACGTTAATGGCCATTGAGCACACCCTCCAGCCTGGTGTTGTAGCCGGCGATGTCCTTCTGGAACTCGCGCAGGTCGAAGCTCACGTCTCGGATCGGCGGAGCAAAACGCCCCTTGTCGACGTCCTCGACCGCCTGGTCGTAGGCATCGCGGTCGATCGGCTTGAACTTGACGATGTCGCCGGGTCGGAAGAACACCATGAAATCGCGGAGATAGCTGGTGGTCTGGGTCGGGTCGAAGATCGGCATCGGCGTGATGCCGAACATCTGGTAGCCGCCGGCGCCGCGGACCGAATAGATGCAGCCGAAACACCCGCCGTGGCCGACGGTCAGCCTGGGGGTGTCCGTGCGCGGGCGCAGGTATTTCGGCACCTGGATCTGCCGCTGGCGCTCGACCATCTGGTACATGAAAGGCAGGCCGGCGACGAAGCCGACCATCGACACGAACCACGGCGATCCCGAATGGGCCGCCACGAAATCGGTAACCGCATCGTAGCCGTTGATGCGCGCCGCGTAATCGAGATCGGTCCCTTCAGGGTCCTGGTGTCGCTCGCGAAAACGCATCAGCGTCTCGTGCGTCCAGGGGTCGTTGTAGAACACCGGGATCTCGACGATGCGCGTGCGAATCACCGGCTCGGCCCGCTCTGCCGCCCCTTCGATCGCCCGCACTTCCTTCAACACGTCGTCCGGCTTGATCACGTCAGGATCGAACTTGATCTGGAACGAGGCGTTCGCCGGGCAGATCTCGGTGACGCCGCGGATGCGACTTTCCCGCACGCCCTTTGCCATCGACAGGCTCTTGAAGAAGGCTTCGAGTGACATCTCGTCGCTGCACTCGACGAACAGATGTTCGTCGCCTCCGAATGTGTATCGTGTCGGCATCACGCAACCTCCGCGGTGCGTCCGCCCGCAGCGGCGAACTCGGTTTCCAGCCATGTCTCGAGAAAGCGGGTGTGGAAGGCGCCGGCTGCCACATCGGCATCGGCGGCGAGCGCCTGATGCAGCGCAATCGTTGTCGGCACGCCCTCGATCTTCAGATCCGCAAGCGCCCGGGAGAGCCTGGCCAGGCATGCCGGCCTGTCTGCACCCCAGACGATCAGCTTGCCGAGCAGGGAGTCGTAGAAGGGCGGTATCGTGTAGCCTTCATAGAGCATCGTGTCGAAGCGAACGCCCTCGCCTTCCGGCACGGCCAGGCGCGTGATCTGGCCCGGCGCCGGCATGAAACCACGCGCCGGGTCTTCGGCATTGATCCGGCACTCGATGGCGTGGCCGGACACAGAGATGTCCGATTGGCGCACCGACAGCGCCGCGCCGCCGGCCACACGGAACATCTCCTTGACGAGATCGAGACCAGTGATCATTTCGGTTACGGGATGCTCGACCTGAATGCGGGTGTTGACCTCGATGAAGTAGAAACCTTTCGTCTCATCGTCATAGAGATACTCGACCGTGCCAGCGCCGCGATATCCGACAGCCCGGGCAAGCGCCACCGCGCTGTCGCAGAGCTTCTGGCGCACGTCGGCTGGTAGCAGGAAGGAGGGCGCCTCCTCCCAGACCTTCTGGCGCCGGCGCTGCAGCGAGCACTCCCGCTCGAAGCAATGGACGAAATTCTCGCCGTCACCGAGGATCTGCACTTCCACGTGGCGGGCCCGGGTGATGACCTTTTCGAGATAAAGACCCCCGTCACCGAAGGAGGCGAGCGCCTCGGCCGAGGCTTGCGGGAATTGCTTGTCGAGTTCGGCCAAGTCGTTGACGATGCGGATGCCACGCCCACCGCCGCCGGCCGCCGCCTTGATCATGATCGGGAAGCCGGTCTCGGCCGTGACGGCATGGGCCTCTTCGAGGCTTGAAATCCGCCCATTGCTGCCAGGCACCGTCGGCACACCTGCCCTTTGGGCAACGACACGCGCCTGCACCTTGTCGCCGAGCAACCGGATCGCGTCACCGGAAGGGCCGATGAAGATCATGCCGGCGGCAACCACCGCATCGGCGAAATCGCCATTTTCTGACAGGAAGCCGTAGCCCGGATGCACGGCATCGACGCCGGCACGTTTGGCAGCGGCGATGACCGCCTCGATATTCAGATAGGACTTCTTCGGCGCCGGCGGGCCGATTTCGATGGCCTCGTCCGCGAGCTTCACCGCGAGCATATCCGCATCCGCGGCGCTATAGACCTGGACCGTGCGGATGCCGAGCGCCTTTGCCGCCCGGATGATGCGCACGGCGATTTCACCGCGATTGGCGATCAGGACCGAGCGGATCGTCATTGCTCCACCTCGGCGATCACCTGGCCGGCCATCACAGGCTCTTCGTTGTCGACGAGGAAGCGGATGCTGCCGCCGGAAACCCCTGCCTGGATCTCCTGGAAGGTCTTCATGACTTCGATGACGCCGATGGCCTCGTTCGAGACCACCGCATCGCCGTCGGTCTTGAACGGCGGCACATCCGGAGCAGACGACCGATAGAAGGTTCCTGGAAGGGGCGATCGGATTTCGTGCTTGCTCATGGTTGCCTCCGCTTGGTCAATTGTTCTTGAGCTGTGAAACAGGAGCGATGCGAATACCCTCCGCCGCAAGCGCTTCCCGCATGAGGCGCACGATATCGAGTGCGCCGAGCGTATCGGAATGGAAACAGATGGATTCGAAGGCGATCGCGATGTCTGCGCCGGTCACGGTGCGCACGCGCCCCTCCTTGCAGGCGCGCACGACCTTGCGCGCGATCGCCGCCGCGTCCGGCCGCCCCGCGTCGCGGGTGAAAACGATCGAGCCGCTGTCGTCATAGTCGCGGTCGGCATAGAACTCGCGGATCACCGGCTGCCCGACCTCGCGCGCGGCGATCTCCGTCTCCGATCCCGCCATGCAGAAGACGAAGGCCGTCGGGGCGACGGTGCGCATGTACTGAAGGAAGATCTGCGAGAGCTCGCGATTGGAGGCCATCTCCATGTAGAGCGCACCGTGCGGTTTGACGTGCTGAAGCGAGGCGCCGTGGCGCCTGGCGAATTCTCTGACAGCACCGACCTGGTAGACGATGTCATTGACCAACTCGCGCGCCGTGCCGGCGATCTTGCGCCGGCCGAAACCCTGGAGATCGCGGTAACCGGGATGCGCCCCGATGCCGACGCCGTGCTCAGCGGCCAGCCGCACGGTTTCATCCATCAGATTGGGATCGCCGGCGTGAAAACCGGCCGCGATGTTGGCCGAACTGATCAGCGCCATCAGGGTGGCGTCATCCGTGTCGCCGATGCGCCAGCGACCGAAGGCTTCACCCATGTCACAGTTGATGTCGACAACGTCGAGCAAGATATTCCCCTTCGACCCGGACCGCCCAAGTGACGGCCTGCGTTCAGAACCAACGGAACGCTAGGATCATTTAGATCATTTGAAAAATTCTATTTTTGTATGTCTGATATCTGTTTTTCGGAATTCGCACTTGCAAACACGCTTGCGCAAAAATAGCTTGAAATCCGTCATTTACACCGCAATGCCTGAATTTCGATCAGCTATCTGCCTCATGTTCAGGCAAGCTTTCTGAATATCTGGATTGCATTATCTAAAAATCAGAAGGAAGGGCGATGTCCATCAGCCTTCGCCAGCTTCGCTATTTCGTCGCGACCGCCGAGCTCGGCCAGATCTCCCAGGCCGCGGTCGATCTATCGATCTCCCAGTCGGCCATCACCACGGCGATCAAGGAGCTGGAGCGCATCGTCGGCGCCAGTCTGTTCCTGCGAACGCCGAGTGGCATGGATCTGACCATGGCCGGTCGCCAGTTTCTTTCCCATGCCTACGAGATCCTGAAAAAGGTCGATGAGGCGACGCATCTCAATGTCGTCAGCAGCGCGGTCGAAGGCACGCTCGCGATTGCCGCCACCTACACGGTGCTCGGTTACTTCCTCCCACAGCACATCGAGCGGCTGAGACGGCTTTTTCCCAAGCTCGATGTTCAATTGTTCGAACTCAATCGCGAGTCCATCGAGGAAGGGCTGCTCACCAACCGGTACGATATGGCGGTGCTGTTGACCTCCAACATTCTCAATCCGGCGCTGACCACAGAGAAGCTCATGAGTTCGACCCGGCGGCTTTGGGTTCCAGCGCAGCATCCGCTGCTTGCCCGTGACAATGTCGGCTTTCGCGAGATTGCCCAGGAGCCCTATATCATGCTGACGGTCGACGAGGCTGCTCACACGTCGTTAAAGTACTGGAGCGCCTCGACGTTCCAGCCGCGTGTCATCCTCAGAACATCGTCGGTCGAAGCCGTCCGCTCGCTGGTTGCCAATGGCCAGGGCGTCGCGATCCTGTCCGACATGGTTCATCGGCCCTGGTCACTCGAGGGCCGTCGCATCGAGACGATCGACGTGCGCGATCCCGTGCCGGCCATGGACGTCGGTCTGGCCTGGCGACGGGGCGCCGAGTTTTCGCCGGCGATGATGGCGCTGCGCTCCTACTTCCAGCAGACCTTCCGCTTGTCCGGTGGCAGGGCCGGTCCCTACGCCGCCGATTGAGCACGCGACGACGCCTGGGCGAGACCTCTCCCGTGGTCGTAATGCGTCCGGGGCGGCTTCCAGCGCGATTTCATCCGCCAATCCTGGGAACGTCCGGTTGGCCGCGACACCAGACCGCGACGAGGTCTGGTTCATGACTTGCCGAAACATTATCAATGGATAAAATACTGAGAAATCGAGTCAACATTTGTTGGCGACTCAAGATCGCGTGGAGATTCGTGCATGTTTCTGGAGAGGGCTGCGCCGCGTCATTTCGATCCGCCGCGTCCTGCGCGACAGGCCCCGACATGCAGTTCGCAACTTAAATGAACAACGCGGGCATTGGCCCGGATCAAAAACGAAGGGTCGACCCCGTCGACAAGCCGACTGCCCACCTGCGGCGCATGTGGGTGGATTCGTGAGGAAGAATGATGATCAGACTGAGACTTGCGACACTTGCACTCCTTTCGACGATGACCTCGTGGGCGCCGGCCGCCGCGCAGGATCTCGGCATCACGGTCTACTCGGCCCAGCACGCCGGCCTCACGCAAAAATGGGCCGACGCCTTCCTGGAAGACAGCGGGATACCGGTCACCATTCGCAAAGGCAGCGACATCCTGATGGCCAACCAGATCCTGCAGGAGGGTGAACATTCGCCGGCGGACGTGTTCCTGACGGAGAACTCGCCTGCCATGACCATGGTCGATCGAGCCGGTCTGTTTGCTCCGGTCAATCCGGAGACCCTGGCCGCCGTGCCCCAGGAGTTCAGGCCCGCCAGCGGCAACTGGACCGGGATTGCGGCGCGCACGACGATCTTCGTCTACAACACCGACATGGTCGGGGAAAAGGATCTGCCGAAATCCATGCTCGACCTTGCCGCGCCCGAGTGGAAGGGTCGCTGGGGTGCCGCACCGGCGGGCGCCGATTTTCAGGCCATCGTTTCCGCGCTGCTGCAGTTGCGCGGCAGCGACGAAACGGCGACCTGGCTCGCCGGCCTGAAGCAAAATGCCATCGCCTACCGCGGCAACTTCGAGGCCATGCGCGGCGCCAATGTCGGCGAAGTCGCCGGTTCGCTCATCTACAACTATTATTACTTTGGCGATCAGGCTGGCACGGGAGAAAGCTCGGACAAACTCAAGGTCCACTATTTCCGCAATGGCGATCCCGGCGCGTTCGTCTCGATCTCCGGCGGCGGCGTGCTGAAATCGTCGCACAATCCGGAAGCCGCCCAGGCGTTTCTCGCCTTCATCACGGGACCGGAAGGGCAAGCCATCCTTCGCGACGGAAAAACGTTCGAATATGCGATCGGCAGCGGCATCAAGCCCAATGCGGCTCTGCCTCCGCTCGATACGCTCGGTTATCCCAAGGTCGATCCCTCGCTTCTGAACGCCCAGGACGTCGTTCGGCTGATGACCGAAGCCGGCGTCATGTAAGCTGCCAAAACCGTGAACCGCCCCCTCCCCCCTCTGCCGACGGCAATTGCGCTGCCGGGCGTCAAGCGACATCGCCGCCGCGGCTCCAGTCCCGCGTTGGTGGCCGCCGCTCTCGTCGTCGCCGGCCTCGCCTTGATCCCCGTCGGTTTCGTCCTTTGGGTCCTTTCGCAGTCCAGCTGGGAAACCGCCGCCTCTCTCGTTTTCAGGCCGCGGGTCGGCGAACTGGTCGTTGCGACGCTGCTGTTGCAGGCTTTGGCCGTGCCTGCGTGCATCGTCCTTTCGCTGGCGTTTGCCTGGCTGACCGAGCGCACCGACCTGCCGCTCCGATGGCTCTGGCGAGCCTTGGGCGTGGCGCCGCTTGCGGTTCCGGCATTCGTGCAGGCCTACGCCTGGGACGGCACGTTCCCTCTTTTGCGCGGCCTTTGGCCGGCGGTTCTCGTCTCCGTGCTCGCCTATTTCCCGCTCGTCTATCTGCCGATCGTGACCCAGCTTCGCCGCCTGGACCCGGCACTCGAAGATGTCGCGGCAACGCTTGGCGAGCGCCCGGCACAGGTGTTCTTCACCGTCGTGCTGCCGCAACTGCGACTGGCGATCTGCGGGGGAGGACTGCTGATCGCGCTTCATCTGCTTTCCGAGTACGGGCTCTACGTTCTCGTTCGCTACGACACGCTGACGGTGGCGATCGTCAATCAGTTCCAGGCGGTCTACGACGGTCCGGCCGCCAACCTGATGGGTGTCGTGCTGTTCGCCCTCACTCTGCTCTTGCTTCTCCTCGACAAGTGGTCGCGCGGCAATCGTCGCTATGCGCGGGTCGGGGCCGGGGTCGCGCGGCCCGCGCCACGCTTCAGGCTCGGCCGAACCTGGCCTTTCTGGCTTCTGGTCCCGCTTGTGACGACGGCACTCGCCGTCGGCCTTCCCCTGGTTACCGTCGTTCGCTGGTTCTGGATCGGCGGCTCTGAGGCGTGGCACGGGGCTGCGCTCACCAGCGCCACCCTACAGACGGCCTTCTACGCCTTGCTCGGCGCGGCATCGGTCACCCTGGCGGCCTTGCCGATCGCCTGGATGTCGGCCCGTGCGCCGGGCAGATTACAGTCTTTTATCGAGAGCATTCACTATTACACGGGCGCGCTTCCCGGCAGCATCGTCGCCCTGGCGCTGGTGGCGATCACCGTGCGTTTCGCCTTGCCGCTGTACCAGACGGTCGCGGCCGTCATCGCCGCTTATGCTCTGCTTTTCCTGCCGCGGGCGATCATTGCGATCCGCTCCCGGCTCGGGCAGGTGCCGGTGGAGCTTCAGCAGGCGGCGATCGCACTTGGTAAGCCGCCGCTTACGGCAGCGTTCATCATCACCCTTCGGCTCGCCGCACCCGGCATCGCCGCAGGCGCTGCGCTGGTGGCGATGGGCATCACCACCGAACTCACGGCAACCTTGATGCTGAGCCCGATCGGGACTGATACGCTTGCCACCGAATTCTGGGCGCGCACGGCCGAGTTTGACCATGTCGGCGCTGCACCTTTCGCGCTTGCCATGATCATCCTTTCCGTTCCGCTTTGCGTCATCCTGCACCGGCAGGCGATGGGAGTTTCTGGACAATGACGGCGCTGAGCCTGGAAGACATCAGCAAGAGCTACGGTCCCACCAGGGCCGTGAGCAAGATCAACCTTCAGATCGCTGAAGGGTCGCGCACGGCGATCGTCGGTCCGTCCGGATCGGGCAAGACGACGCTTCTGCGGCTCGTTGCCGGTTTCGAAGCACCCGACGCCGGCAAGATCCATATCGATGGCCTGCGAATTGCCGATGCTTCGGTCGGCGTTCCGGCCCACCGCCGCAATGTCGGCATCGTGATGCAGGAAGGCGCGCTCTTTCCGCATCTGTCGCTCATCGACAATATCCGCTTCGGCATCCGCAAGAGCAAGGATAGCAAGGCGCACGCGCTCGCCCTGATGGACCTCGTCGAGCTTGACCGCTCCATGGCGGACCGGCAACCGCATCAGCTTTCCGGCGGCCAGCAGCAAAGGGTCGCGCTCGCCCGCGCCCTTGCCCGCCAGCCTCGCCTGATGCTGCTCGACGAGCCTTTTTCAGCGCTCGATGCCGGCCTGCGCGAGCAGTTGCGCAGCGCCACCATGCGGATCCTGGCAAAGGCCGGCGTCGCCACCCTGCTCGTCACCCATGATCAGGAAGAGGCGATCAGCTTCGCAGATCAGCTCGTGGTCCTGAGGGACGGCAGGTTGGTCCAGGCCGGGCCGCCGCAGGAACTCTACCGCGCCCCGGCGGATCCGGTGACGGCGGCGTTTCTTGGTCAGGCTATCGTTCTCGACGCAGAAATCCGGGGCGGCCGTGCCCGATGCATCCTCGGAGAGGTCGCCGTCGACGGGCAGCAGACGTCGTCGTCTGCGGCGAAAATCCTGCTTAGGCCCGAGCAGCTCCGCGTGGTTCCGGCAGCCGAAGGAGGAACCTGGCGCATTCTGACGATCGAGCAGCTCGGTCCGCAGGCGCACGTCAAGGTCGCCCTGGAAAATGGCGGGGCAGAGACCTGCCTGACGTTCAGGGCGCCGAACGTCGACCTGCCACCGGCAGGCAGCTTGGTTGGGCTCGAAATCTCCGGTCGCGCCTACCAATTCCCCTGACCGCATCTCAAGAACGGTTGAGGCAAGTCGTCTCTCAGCTTCCATCATTGGCGAGATTTGCAGACGCCCGTAACCGGCCGCGGAGATATCTAGGGAGCGCCCCCACTTCTGAGGGCGCTCGTCGGCATCACTTCGGATTGCGGATCGTCAACGCCGGGTTATGGGCGAAGAAGTTGTGCGGCATGATGTGCACGGTCTTCCACTCCGTCGACATGACCGGCCAGTCCTCCATGCGCGGAATATGATGGAAGCCGGCGGAGAACCAGGTGACGATGTCCTTGCCCATCAGGCTCTGGTCCTTCTTCACCCATTCGGCGAGCGTATCGGAACCATCACTCTGCATTGCGAACTTGCCGCCGGCATAACGCTGTTCCGGATCGTAGACCGTGTTCCAGACCGAATACTCGATATAGGCGTTGCGCTTCATCGGCGGGTCGTTCGCAAAGTCGAACGGACCGTAGGACACGTCCCCGTGGTGGATCATGTAGCCCGGTTCGTGGCCGAGATAGCCCTCACGCGACGGGTCCGAGATGTGGAAGTAGCGCGGCTGCGAGGAGGAGAGCTTGTAGCGCGCCTCCAGTTCCGTCATCGGCATCTTGTGCTCGACCGTCCACATCGACTTTCGCGGGCTCGATGGGTCGAGCTTGGCTGGCACGATGTCCATCGTCGAGAAGTGGTTGATCGGCTGGTCGACGTCGAAGTCGATGCGGAAGTTGAAGTAGTGGTCGTGGTTGGCGGCAACGAGGTTTGGTGCAATCAACGTTCCATGGGCCGTGTCCGCCTTCGCCGTCGGATCCTTCATCGACGTCGACGCCACGCCCTTCACCGCATCGAGACCGGTCGCGCCGACATAGATGTTGATCTGGCCGTTCTGCTGCAGGCGATAGTCGATGAGATAATCATAGTTGCCGACTTCGGATGCCGTGCGCACCACCAGTTCCGTTGCCGGACGACCTTCCGCCGGCACCGGTTTGTCGGGCGTCTGCGCGAAGACCTCGAAGTGGCGCCAGGCCGGATCGCCGATGCTGCGTTCGAAGACGCAGATCGCATCCGGAATGACCAGCGGCGAACCCTTGTCGTCGGCAATGGTGGCTGGCAGGAAGGTGGCGTGCGAGGGGCAGTCGATGCCGGCGCGAAGCGGCGTCAGGAACAGGCCGAAACCGTATTCTCCACTGTCCATGTAGGTGCGCCAGTACCAGCCTTCCGACGGGTCCATATAGGGCACGAAGACTTCGGAGAGATGCGCCTGATAGATGACCGAGCGCCAGGTGCCCGCGTCACTGACGTCGAGATTGGAGACGACGAGGCCCGGGCGCTTGTCGACGCGGAAATTGAAGCGCCAGATGTCCCACTCGATGTGGCTGCCGTCGATCTTGTAGTTCGGCGCCCCTTCCTGCACGAGCTTGACCGGGTTCGTCTCCGCGCGCAGCGGCGCGCGCTTGGCGACTTCCTCCTCCGTGTAGCCCCAGGCGTCCTTCGGCAGGTCGATCACGCCGAGATCGACGACGCGCACCACTTCCTTCTTGCCGATATCGTAAACGGCGAAAAGGTTCTCGATCGGCTTTGCATAGAAGTTTGAACCTTCTGGCACCTGGTAGCAGGGCACCTTCATCAGACGGGAGTTCTGATATTCCTCGGTGAAGAAGTTGCCGCCAGTCAGCGGCAGGCAGAAGGCCTGTTCAGGCTTCAGTCCGCGCTTGGCGAGGCCCGCCACCATGTCCGGGTGACCGAGCGCGCCTTCCAGCGCACCCATGAATTCGGTGAACAGCACCATCGGCTGGCCGGCTGCCTTGGCGTTGCTTTCGACGGTGCCCTTGGTGATGTTGACGACCGCCTCGCCGAAGCCATCCGGGCTGGTGAAATGCACGGTCGCCTTGCGGTCGAGGCTATCGCCTTCCTTCCACGAGAGCACCTCGGCCTTCGCCGGTTCCTTCAGCTCGATCAGCGGATAGAGCGTCTTGTCGTCGGCAACCTTCTTGTCGCGCAGGATCTGATTGATCTTCTGGTATTCCTCGGCCGTCAGACCGTCGAGCGGGTGGGCGAGCGCCGCGCTACCGGCAAGGCCGAAGCCGAGCGCGGTCGCGGCCAGATATGTCGTCAGTCTCATGATCGTTCCCTCTTTTCGTTGATTTTTCAGGCGAAAACCACCTGGATGTCGGTGTATTCGGCGAGCCCCTCCTCGGCGAACTCGACGCCCACACCGGAAGCCTTCACCCCACCGAAAGGCGCGTTCGGCTGGATCGCACCATGTTTGTTGATCCAGACGGAACCACAGGCCAGGCGGCTTGCGACCTTCTTCGCGGCCTCGATGTCGGACGACCAGACCGAGCCGCCGAGCCCGTTCGGGCTGTCATTGGCAAACCGGATCGCCTCCTCGACGTCGGAGTAGCGGATGATCGGCAGCGCCGGGCCGAACTGTTCCTCGTCAACGAGCGCATCGCCATTGCGAAGACCGGAAACGATGGTCGGCGGGAAGAACAGGCCCTCGCCCGGCGCACCGCCGATGAGCACCTTACCGCGCTCTTTCGCATCCGACACGAGGCGCAACACCTTGTCGAACTGCATGCGGTTCTGGATCGGGCCCAGAACGCTCGCCTCGTCCATGCCGTTGCCGACCGGGATTTTCTTCGCGTAGGCAACGAGCGCCTCGCACACGGCATCGTGGATCGTGTCGTGCACGTAGAGCCGCTTCATCGCCGCGCAGGTCTGGCCGTTGTTGATGAAGGCGCCCCAGAACAGGCCCTCGGCGATCGCCACCGGATCCGCGTCCGGCAGCACGATGCCGGCATCGTTGCCGCCCAGTTCCAAGGTCAGCCGCTTCATCGTCGCTGCGGCGGACTGCATGACCTTCTGGCCGGTGGCGCAAGAACCGGTGAAGACGATCTTTGCGATATCCGGATGGGCCGACATCGCGCCACCGAGATTGAACGCCTTGTCGTCACCGGTCACGACATTGACTACGCCCGGCGGCAGCACCTCGTTCATGATCTCGACGAGCCGCAGCGTCGACAGCGGCGTATGGGGCGAGGGTTTCACGACCACAGTGTTGCCGGTGCGCAGCGCCGGCAGGATATGCCAGACGGCGATCATGACCGGGAAATTCCAAGGCGTGATCGACCCGACGACGCCAAGCGGCTTGCGGTGCAGTTCCACGCGTCCCTGCTCGTTGTCCTGCAACACCTTGACCGGCAGCGAAAGGGCGGTCGTATATCCCGCCCAGGCGACGGCGCCGCCGACTTCCCAGCGCGAGCCGAGACCGTTCAGCGGCTTGCCCTGCTCCAGCGTGATGATTTCGGCAAGTTCGTCTGCGTGTTCCTCGATCTTCGCGGTCACCGCGGCGCAGGCCGCCTGCAACGCCTCGTCGCTCTTTGCCGACCAGGAGACAAACGCAGCCTTCGCCACGGCCACCGCGGCATCCAGTTCCGCCCCGCCCATGTTCGGCGCACGGCCGACCTCCATACCCGTTGCCGGATTGAGCACGGCGAAGTCCGAGCTGGCTGCTGCCGGCTTGCCGCCGATGGTTGCCTTGAATTCCATCATTTCCACCTCCTCCAGGAAGGCCTCACCACCTCCAGTGGGGCCGTTTGGCGGCAGAGGATAAAGACGGACGCGGCGTCAGACTTGGACGACACCGTCTCACCGTTTGGACAAATGCGTCAGTGGCAGCGTGCGACCGAACCCGGCGTCGTGCCGTATTTCTTGCGGAACTCGCGGTAGAAATAGGAAAGGTCGTTGAAGCCGCAATCGAAGGCGACGACGGTGACGCCTGCCGCCACTTGCTCGCCCCTGGCGGCGGTAAGCCGCGCATGGGCCAGCTCCAGCCGGCGGTTTAGGAGCCGATGGCCGGGGGTTTCCCCAAGCGGGCGGAAATGCCGCTGCAGCATGCGCTCGGAGACATTGAGCCTGACGGCAAGCTCGCGCGGCCCGAATGTCGGGTCTGCCCGATGCCGGTCGATCATAGAAAGGGCCCGGGACAGCAAAGTTTCTGCCGCCGAACCGGTGACGCGGGCCGAATGCAGGTAGGCGCCCATCAGGCAGAGAAAGGCCTCGCCAAGCTGCGCCTGGGCACCCTCCTCCATGAGCATTTTGGCGATGACGGCGCGCATCGCGAGCCAGAGCGGATCGTCGCGCGAAATCGCAAGGCCGCCATTGCAGCGATTGCCGAAACGATGCATCACCTCGTCGCGCGGAATATGGAGCGAAACCTGGTTCGAGCGTTCGCCGCGATAAACGAACGTGGAGGGTTTGACGGAATCGACGAGGAACATGTCGCCCGGCGAAAGCTCCGCCACCTGATCGCCCTGCTCGACGCGACACTGTCCGGCGTCCTGCACCAGGAGGAAGAAGTACTCGCCCGGATCCTGACGGATGGCGCGCGGGCTGCGCGCCACCTCTGAAGCATCGAGGGCGACGATCGCCGTGTCAAATGAGCCGATCCGCCGCGTGCTGACGTCGCCGTTGACGACGCCCGTCCGCCGCATCGGTTCCAGGTTGAACGAACCGCAGACCCTGCGGATCTCGGCCTCGAGAATTTCCACCGGCACCGGCTTGTGCCCTGGCGTCATCAGCGACTGCATCGCGCCCTCCCCGGCTAAAGCAGATACCCTGTGCTCCCAAACCTATCCCATCACAGTCCGCAGCGCTTAGCCATGCCCTCAATCGGACAGAACGGAAAAACGTCCCGCCTCCGCCGCCCGGCGCAGGCCGCCGCACGCCGGATCGGCAACACCCTCTGCCGCAAGGCCGTCAAGAACCGCAACGACTTCCGCAAGGCCCCGCGCCTGAGCATAGTGCATCGGTCCACCGCGCCAGCGCGGAAAGCCGTAGCCGTGGATCTTGACGAGATCGATATCGGCAGCGCGCACCGCCACCCGCTCCTGCAAAATCCGCGTCGCCTCATTGACCATCGGCAGCAGGATGGCATCGGCGATTTCGGTCTCGCTCCACGTCCGCTGTGGCTTGCCGTCCACCATCTCGGCGAGGATCCCTGCCACCGTTTCCGACGGTTTTGGTGCACGGTCGCCCGGCTGGTAGTCGTACCAGCCACCACCGGTCTTCTGGCCCAGACGTCCGAGGGCGCAGAGACGCTCGGCGACCGGCGCGAAGGGTATCTCGCCGCGCTCCCGTGCCGCCTTACGCTGGAAGGCGGCGATGTCGAGGCCGCCGAGATCCTGCGCCTCGAACGGGCCCATCGGCAGACCGAAGGCGCGCATGGCCGCGTCGACGGCCGAAGGCGTCGCGCCGGACAGCAGCAGCCTCTCGGCCTGGGCGCGCGTAACCTTCAGGAGGCGGTTGCCGATGAAACCATCGCAGATACCGGCGCGCACCGGGATCTTGGCGAGCAGGCGGGCAAGCGCAAAACCGGTCGCAAGCACCTCCGGCGCTGTCGCCCCCGTCGGCACGATCTCCAGGAGCTTCATCACATGCGCGGGACTGAAGAAATGCAGCCCGAGGAAGCGCTCCGGATGGCTCACCCCCTCGCTGATTGCCGCCGGATCGAGATAGGAGGTGTTGGTGGCGAGCACCGCGTCCGGCCGGCAGGCGGACGAGAGCTTTTCAAAGACGGCACGCTTGACCGCGAGGTCCTCGAACACCGCCTCGATCACCAGGTCGGTATCGGCGAGCAGGTCATAATCGTCGCCGCCGGTGATGCCCGCCATGCGCTCCTCGGCAAGTGCCTCAGTCATGCGCCCGCGCTTCACAGACCCGTCGTAGATAGCCCGTACATTGGCAAGCCCGCGCTCGACCGCCGCCTGATCGCGCTCAATCAGAACCACCGGCAGGCCGGCGTCGCGCAGCGCCGCAGCGATGCCGGCACCCATCGTGCCGCCACCGATGACGGCGGCCGAGCGGATCTCGCGGGGTGTGATCCCGGCAAGCTCCGGTGGTCGCGGCGCAGCGCGTTCGGCGAAGAAGACATGGCGCAGCGCAGCTGCTTGCTCAGAGCCGCGCAGTTCCAGAAACGTCTCGCGCTCGAAGGCCATGGCGGTCGAAAAATCCGCCTCGCTCGCCTTGCGCACCGATGCCAGCGCCTTGAGTGGCGCGATTTCGCGCCGCGCCTTGGCTGCCACCGCCGTTTCGGCGTCTTCCCAGAAGCCTGGCTCGACCGCGGTCACCGCCCGGCGGGAAATTGGTTGCGGCCGGGGTTTTGTGGCCACGTCGCTTGCAAAGGCGATCGCGCCGGCGCGCAGGTCACCTGCAATGAGCGTGTCGACAAGCCCGAGCGCCTCGGCCTTCTTCGCGCCGACCGGATTGCCGCCCGTCGCCAGGTCGACGGCGGCTGCCGGGCCGACAAGGCGCGGCAGCCGGACGGTGCCGCCCGCACCGGGAATGAGGCCGAGTTTCACCTCGGGCAGGCCGAGGTTGGCGGAGGCGACGGCCACCCGATAGGCACAGCCGAGCGCGACTTCCAGCCCGCCGCCGAGCGCGCTGCCGTGCATCGCCGCGACCCACGGCTTTTTTGCACCCTCGATCGTCGCCACGACATCCGGCAGATGCGGCGGCAGCGGCGGCTTGCCGAATTCACTGACGTCGGCTCCGGCGATGAACGTGCGGCCGGCACAGATGAGAACGACGGCCGTCACCGCGCTGTCGGCGTCAAGCTCCAATACGGCGTCGACGAGCCCCTGACGCACGGCCTGCGACAGGGCGTTGACGGGCGGATTGTCGATGGTGACGACGGCGACGGCATTCTCGCGGGTGATGGCGACGATCATGGCTCAAATTCCCAGGTAGGCGGCGCGGATGCGCTCATCTGCAATCAACTCGGCGGCGGGGCCCGACATGGTGACGCGCCCGGTCTCCATCACATAACCCCGGTCGGCGACAGAAAGTGCGCCGAAGGCGTTTTGCTCGACAAGAAGCACGGTGACACCAAGCGCCTTCATGCTCTTCACGACGTCGAAGATCTGCGCGACGAGGATCGGGGCAAGACCCATGCTCGGCTCGTCCAGCAGCAGGCAGGAGGGCCTGGCCATCAGCGCGCGGGCGATCGCAAGCATCTGCTGTTGCCCGCCGGAAAGCCCGCCTGCCGCAAGGTTGCGCTTCTCTTTCAGGACCGGGAACAGCGTAAAGGCATCCTCCCTGTCGCGCTCCACCTTGTCGTCGGCAAAGAGATAGGCCCCGAGCCGAAGGTTTTCTTCCACCGTCAGGTTGGTGAAAATCTGCCGGCCCTCGGGCGATTGGGCAAGGCCGCGCTGGACGCGTCGGTGCGCCGGCACTGTGGTCAGCGCCTCGCCACGAAAGACGATGGAGCCGGCCGAAACCGGCTGGATGCCGGAAAGGCACTTCAACAGCGTCGTCTTGCCGGCGCCGTTGGCGCCGACCACGGTGACGATTTCGCCCGAGGCGACCTCGAGGTCGATGCCGTGCAGCACCTCGATGCGGCCGTAACGTGAACGCAGTCCCTCAACGTTGAGCATTTTGCGCCTCCGCCACTTGGGCTCCCAGATAGGCTTCGATGACGCGCGGATTGCGCGCGATCGCCGCCGGCTCGCCCTCGGCGATCTTCTCGCCGTGATCGAGCACCACGATATGGTTGGATATGCGCATGACCATCTTCATGTCGTGCTCCACCAGAAGGATCGAAACACCCTCGGCGGCCACGGCAGCGATCAGGTGATCGATCTCCTCCGTCTCCACCGCGTTGCAGCCGGCGGCAGGCTCGTCGAGCAGCAGCACACGGGGCTTCAGCGCCAGGGCGCGCGCGATCTCAAGTCGCTTCAGCGCGCCGTAGGAGAGCGAACCCGCCTCCTGTTCGGCGGCACGGCCGAGGCCGACACGGTCGAGCAGCGCCCGGGCGCTGGTCTCCGAGGCCTTGCTGCGGCGGCGCGCGGCGGGCAGCGAGAAGAGATCGGAAAAGACCGAACCGCGTTCATGCAGATGATGGCCGGCGATCGCGTTTTCGAGCACGCTCATCGATTGAAAGATCTGCAGATTCTGGAAGGTGCGCGACAGGCCGCGCCGGGCCAGAAGATGCGGCGGCATGCGCGTGACATCCTCGCCATCCAGCGTCACGCGGCCGCGCGCCGGGGCGTAGACGCCTGAGATCATGTTGAAAAGCGTCGTCTTGCCGGCGCCGTTCGGGCCGATCACCGAGACGATCTCGCCCGGTTTCAAGGAGAAGCCGACATCGTTGACGGCGCGCACGCCGCCGAAATCGATCCCCAAGCCTTCGATCTGAAGCAGGCTCATTCTGCTCTCCCCCGGATGCGCCGCGCGATGGACGGCAAAAGGCCTTCGCGCATGAAGATCATGACCAGCATCATCACGAGGCCGAGCATCAGCTGTTCGTACTCCTGGAAGACCGTCAGCACCTGCGGCAACGTGGTGAGGATCGCGGCACCGAGGATCGCGCCGAGCACCGATCCGGCGCCCCCGAGCACCGTCATGGTGACCATCTCGATGGAATGCATGAAGCCCGCGACATCGGGCGTGATGAACTTGTTCTGGAGCGCCAGCAGCGAGCCTGACACCGACGCGTAAACCGCAGAGATGACGAAGGCGACGAGCTTGTAGCGGGCGACGTCGACGCCGACCGTGCGGGCGGCGACCTCCGAACCATGCAGCGCGCGAAGGGCGCGGCCCGTCGGGCTATGGTAGAGGTTGAGCGCCAGCCATGCGCCGATGACGAGCACGAGACCGGAGAAGGCGTACCAGAACTCGGTATTGGAAAGGTCGATCCCGATCGACTTCAGGACGCCGCGCAGTCCCAGCTCCGGGACCGCCATGCCATCAGGCCCGCCGGTCAGTTGCGCCTCGTTGGACAAGACCATCGAGACGAGGATGCCGAAACCGAGGCTGGCGACGGCGAGATAGTAGCCCTTGAGCCTGAGGATCGGCCGGCCGACAAGGTAGGCGACGCCGGCGGAAAGTGCCGCACCCAGCACCGCCGCAAGCGCCGGATGGAGGCCAAGATGCACCGGCGCGAGCGCGCAGGCATAGGCGCCGATGCCGGCAAAACCGGCGTGTCCGAGGCTGATCTGGCCGGCATAGCCGATGAGGATGACGAGCCCCGTCACCGCCAGGCCGTTGACGAAGATCAGCGAGCCGACACGGAAGTAATAGGACGACGGGAAAAAGACCGGCGCGATGGCGATGACCGCGGCGAGGATGAGGAGACTGGTTGTCTTACCGGAGAGCCGCATCATTACACCCGATCCGTCGACTTGCGGCCGAACAGGCCCTGCGGCATGGCAAAGAGCACCGCGAGAATGACGATAAAGGCGGCCGCATCCTTGTATTGCGAGCTGAGATAACCGGCCGTCATCGCTTCGAGGATGCCGAGCAGCAGGCCGCCGACGAGCGCTCCCTTGGGGTTGCCCATGCCGCCGAGCATGGCGGCGGCAAAGCCTTTGAGCGCGAGCGCGAGCCCCACGTCGTAGCCCGTCAGCGTGATCGGCGTCACGAGCACGCCGGCCAATGCACCGATGGCCGCGGACATGGCGAAGGAGAGCGTCATCACATATTTGGTGTTGATGCCGACGAGCTGGGCGGCGATGCGGTTGTTGGCCGTCGCCAGCACCGCGCGGCCGATCAGGGTGCGCGTGAAAAACAGCCCGAGACAGAAGAAGACGGCGAGCGCCCCTGCAATCACCCAGAGGCTCTGCGGCAGGATGGTCGCGCCACCGATCAGGATCGGCTGGTCGCCGGAAAAGGCCGGGAAGCGGTGAAGCTGCTTGTCGAAGACGAGCTGTGTCGCGCCGCGGATGAAGATGGACGCGCCGATGGTGATGATGATCAGCGAGACGACAGGTGCACCGCGGGCGGGCTCGATGGCGAGCTTGTTCAGCGCGACGCCGATCGCCGCCGTCACGATGATGGCGATGAGTGCTGCGAGCGGCAACGGTAGGCCGGCCGCATTTGCGAAGAAGGTGATCATGCCGCCGAGCATGACGAATTCGCCCTGGGCGAAGTTCACCACGTCGGAGGCGTTGTAGATGATCGTGAAGCCGAGGGCGACCAGCGCATAGACCGCGCCGACCGTGATCCCGGACAGGAAAAATTGCAGCAGTTCGGGCATGGATGCCTCCGCTTGGCACGCGACGGTTTCCGCCGGCCCTTGCCGAGAAGGGCTCGGGCCGGCGGGCTCGATTACTCGACGATCTTCCAGCCGCCGTCTTCGATCTTCAGCATGCGGAAGGCCGAGAGGTCGAGACCGAGGTGGTCCTCGGCCGTCATGGTGACGGTGCCCGTGGTGCCGACGAGACCCTTCGTCTCCTCGATGGCGTCGCGGATAGCCGACGGCTCGGCGCTGCCGGCCCGGCCGAGCGCATCGACGAGGATGCGCAGCGCATCATGGGCGTAACCGCCGAAGGTGGAGACCGGCTTGCCGGTCGCCTTCTCGTAGGCGTCCTTGTAGGCAGTGACGACGGCACGCTGCGGGTCGTTCTCCGGCAGCAGTTTCGCAACGAGCAGCGCCGTGCCCGGCAGGCGCACGCCTTCTGCGGCCTGCGCACCGGCAAGCTCGATGAAGCCGTCCGAGGCGACACCGTGCGACTGATAGAGCGGCAGGCCGACGGCGAGCTGCGCATAGTTGCGGGTGACGATTGCCGGACCCTGGCCGAAGCCGGGGTTCAGCACGGCCTGCAGGCCTTCCTTGCCCTTGATGTTGGTAAGCTGCGGCGTCATGTCGGCGTCAGCAGGGCCGTAGGTCTCGTCGGCCAGCACCTCGATGCCGTAGTCGCCGACGATCGCAAGGCACTGCTTGTGCATAGAGGCGCCGAAACCGTCGGAGCCGGAGATCATGCCGATCTTGGTGATGCCGCTCTTCTTCATGTCCTCGAAGATCTTGGCGCAGGCCATGCGGTCCGTGTGCGGCGTCTTGAAGGTGTAGGGGCGGACCGGATCGATGATCTCGATCGCGCCGGCAAGCGAGATGAAGGGCACTTCCGCATCCTCGAAGACCGGGATGATGGCCATGGAGGTGCCGGTCGTCGTGCCGCCGATCACGGCGACGACTTCGTCGTCCTCGACGAGGCGGGTGGCAAAGGTGCGCGCCTTGTTCGGATCGCCGCCATCGTCATAGATGACGAGTTCCAGCTTCTCGCCGTTGACGCCGCCGGCCGCGTTGATCTCCTCGACCAGCATCTTCAGCGTCTTGGCTTCCGGATCTCCGAGGAAAGAGGCGGGACCCGTTTCGGAAATGGTCGCGCCGATCTTGATATCGGCCAGGGCAGGCCCGGCAACGCCGAGAACGAGGACAAGGGCAGTCGCGGTCTGTGCAAATTTCATGTCGGTTTCTCCTCCCAACAAAGACAAAGATAAAAACGAAAACTCCTCTCACGCCGCCAAGGGGCGGCGCCACATCACCACGCGGAACCGGTTGGCGACGAAAGCCGCATCCGTCAGGCTGGCATTGCCCGCGGGGTTTGCGCCGGTGACGTGGAAATCGCTGAAGGCGGCACTCTGGTTGACGTAGATGCCACCGGTCAGATTGACCGAAAGATTGACGCCCGCCGCAGCGAAGCGGTCGGCGGCAGCATGGATCTGCGCCTCGTCCGTCGTGTAGAGCGCAGCGGTGATCGCGCCCTTGTCTTCCGCCAGGCTCGCTGCACGGTTCACGCCGTCCTCGATATCGGCGACGGCGACGACAAAGGCGATCGGGCCGAAGCGTTCCTGCCCATAGCTTTCCGTATCCATCGCATCGACGGCGAGGATCAGCGGGGTCGCTGTGCGCGCATCGTCCTGCCCTTCGATGGCTGTTGAATTGCGCACCACCCGGCCGAGCGCGCGGGCCGTCTCGATACGGGCGAGCGTCGCAGGGTCGGCGATTGCGCCGCAGACGCCGGCAGCTCGGGCGGGATCGGCAAGCAGGCCGTCGACGGCCGCGGCGATGCCGGCTGCCACCGCGTCGAAACTCTTGTCGCCCTCGTCAGTCTTAATGCCGCCGCGCGGCACGAAAATGTCCTGCGGGGCCGTGCACATCTGCCCGGAATAGAGCGACAGCGAGAATGCGATATTGGCGCACATGCCGGCGAAATTGTCGGTCGAGCCGATGACGATGGAATTGACGCCGGCCTCTTCCGTATAGACATCGGCGTCCCCGGCATTCTCCCGCACCCAGGTGCCGAACGCGTTGGAACCGGTGTAGTCGACGATGGCGACGGCCGGGTGCTGCACGAGGTCCTTGGTGACCTCCGAGCCGGGCTCGTCCGCAGCCAGCAGCACCACATCGGCAGCAAAACCCTCCTCCACCAGAACCTGGCGGATGATCTCGACTGTGATGGCCAGCGGCAGGATCGCCGCCGGATGCGGCTTGACGATAACTGTGTTGCCGGTGGCAAGGCTGGCGAAGAGACCCGGATAGCTGTTCCAGGTCGGGAAGGTGTTGCAGCCGATGGTGAGCGAAACGCCACGCGGGACGACGCGCCAGTGCTTTTCCATGACGATCGGCTCGCCCCTGCCCTGCGGCTTCGTCCAGGTCGCCTTCGCCGGCGTTCGGGTCATTTCGGCATGGGCGTAGGCGACCGCTTCAAGACCGCGATCCTGCGCGTGCGGACCGCCGGCCTGGAAGGCCATGGCGAAAGCCTGGCCGGTCGTGTGCATGACGGCATTCGCCATCTCGAAGCTGCGGGCGTTGAGGCGTGCCAGGATTTCGAGGCAGACGCCGGTGCGCACCTCCGGCGCGGCGGCGGCCCATTGCGCAGCAGCAGCGCGCGAGGCAGCCACCAAAGTGTCGGCAGAGGCGGTCGGGTAGGTGATCCCGAGGGCCGGTCCGTAAGGCGAGACTTCCTGACCGACAGCGCCCTCTGCCGGGTGACCGGCAAGCGCGAACGGCTTTCCGAGCCGTTCCTGATAGACGGCAAGTCCGTCGTCCTTGGCGGTTTCGCCATAGATCTTGCCCGACGGCACCTCCGGATAGGCGGACCAGAAGTCGCGCTTGGCCGCCGCCTGCAAAGCTGCATCGAGCGTGGAGCGATGGCGCTCAAAAAGTCCCGTCATGGCTTACTCCTCCCAGTCAGTGCTTTTATAATTGACCGGCCGGCCGGTTTATGCAACTATTTTTTCACGGTCGCTCTGGAAAGAAGGGCGACAGGGAGGAAAACATGCCGCAATCCAGCACGATCCTGTCGGCGCTTGCCGACGGCGTCCTGAGCCTGACGCTCAATCGCCCCGACAAGCTCAATGCGTTCAACGAGGAAATGCATCTTGCGCTGCGCGCCGGGTTCGAGCGCGCCCATGCGGATGCCGACGTGCGCGCCGTGCTTTTGACGGGCGCGGGCCGTGGGTTTTGCGCCGGCCAGGATCTTGGCGACCGCGACCCGAGCAAGGGCGTGCCGGACCTCGGCCACACGATCGAGACCTACTACAATCCCCTGCTCCGCCTGATCCGCAGCCTGGAAAAGCCGGTGATCTGCGCGGTCAACGGCGTTGCCGCCGGCGCCGGCGCCAACATCGCCTTTGCCTGCGACATCACGCTCGGCGCACGCTCCGCCCGTTTCATCCAGGCCTTCGCCAAGATCGGCCTCGTGCCGGATTCCGGCGGAACCTGGAGCCTGCCGCGGCTGATCGGCGAGGCCCGCGCCAAGGCGCTGGCACTCACGGCCGAACCGCTCGGTGCGGAGACCGCCGCCGATTGGGGGCTCATCTGGCGCGCTGTCGATGACGACAAACTGATGGACGAGGCAAGCGCGCTCGCCGCCCGTCTCGCCGCCGGTCCGACCAGGGGCCTCGGCATGACCAAGCGCGCCATCCAGGCCGCCGCCACCAATTCGCTCGACCAGCAGCTCGATCTCGAACGCGATCTTCAGCGTGAGGCCGGCCGCAGCGCCGACTATGCCGAAGGCGTTTCCGCCTTCCTCGAGAAGCGCAAGCCGGAGTTCAAGGGCCAATGAGTGACGCCAGCCTTTCGCCCCAGGCGCTTGCCGAAGCCTGCGCCCGGGCCATGTGGGACGACGACAACGCCACCCGCCATCTCGGCATGGAGCTTGTATCGGTCGCACCCGGCGAAGCGTCCATCGCCATGACCGTTGCCGAAACGATGACCAACGGCCATGGCACCTGCCATGGCGGCTACATCTTCACGCTCGCCGATTCGGCCTTCGCGTTTGCCTGCAACACCTACAACCAGCGCACCGTCGCCCAGCACTGCTCGGTGACCTATATCGCACCGGCGTTCAAGGGCGACTTGCTGACGGCGACGGCACGGGAGGTGTCGCGCCGCGGACGGGGCGGCATCTACGATATCCGCATCACCAATCAGGAGGGCGAGCATGTCGCGGAATTCCGTGGCCACTCGCGAACCGTCAAGGGTACCCATCTGCCGGAGTGAGGCAGACGATCCCAGCATTCTTGGAGGAGAATTTCATGGAAGACCTGTCCCCCCGCCCCGGTGACCTCGAAGCGATCGAGACGGCCTCTCGCGACGAGCTTTCCGCGCTCCAGCTTCAGCGTATGAAATGGTCGCTGACCCACGCCTATGAGAACTCCCCCTTCTACCGCCAGCGTTTCGACGAGGCGGGCGTGCACCCATCCGACCTCAAGACACTCGCCGACCTCGCGAAATTTCCCTTCACCACCAAGAAGGACCTGCGCGACACCTATCCCTTCGGCATGTTCGCGGTGCCGCGTGAAAAGCTCGCCCGCATCCATGCCTCGTCGGGCACGACCGGCAAGCCAACCGTCGTCGGCTACACCAAGAACGACATCGACACCTGGGCGACGGTGGTTGCCCGCTCCATCCGCGCCTCGGGCGGCCGGGCCGGCGATATCGTGCACGTCGCCTATGGCTACGGCCTCTTCACCGGTGGCCTGGGCGCGCATTATGGCGCTGAAAAGCTCGGCTGTACGGTCGTGCCGATCTCGGGCGGCATGACCGAGCGTCAGGTCACGCTGATGCAGGATTTCAAGCCGCGCATCATCATGGTCACGCCCTCCTACATGCTCTCCATCCTCGATGAGTTCCGCAAGCACGGCATCGACCCGCGCGAAAGCTCGCTCGCGGTCGGGATTTTTGGCGCGGAGCCGTGGACGAACGCCATGCGCCAGGAAATCGAACAGGCTTTCGACATGCATGCGGTCGACATCTATGGCCTGTCGGAAGTCATGGGCCCGGGCGTCGCCAACGAGTGCGTCGAGACCAAGGACGGCCTGCACATCTGGGAAGACCATTTCTACCCCGAGATCATCGACCCGGTGACGGGCGCGGTGCTGCCGGATGGCGAGATCGGCGAACTGGTCTTCACCACGCTCACCAAGGAGGGCCTGCCGATCATCCGTTACCGCACGCGCGACCTGACGCGGCTCCTGCCCGGCACCGCGCGCTCGATGCGCCGCATGGAAAAAGTCACCGGTCGCTCCGACGACATGATGATCCTGCGCGGCGTCAACGTCTTCCCGACGCAGATCGAGGAGCAGATCCTGAAATGCCGTGGACTGGCGCCGCATTTCCAGATCGAGCTGTCGCGCGCCGGCCGTATGGACAATATGACGGTTCATGTCGAATGTACGCTCGAAGCGACCGACGAGGGCGCGCGCGCCGGATCGGCGAAGGAGCTCGCCCACCACATCAAGAGCGTGGTCGGCGTCTCGACGAAGATTACGGTGCACGAGCCCGGCGGCATAACCCGCTCGGAAGGCAAGGCAAAGCGAGTGGTCGACAACCGCCCGAAAGAGTGAATGCCCGAAGGCGTGAACGACTGAAAGATTGAATGATGGGGCGCCAGGATAGCCCGGCACCGGGTTGACCGTATATACGAACCAAGGTCGCCGCTTATGCGGCGGCAAACAGGAAGTGAGCAAGGTAGAAAATGGCACGCACGCGCGCAGTCGATTTTGAAGAGAAACAGCGCGGCATTCTGACGAACGCGGCGGCGGTGTTCGCCGAAGTGGGCATGGAAAAGGCTTCCATGTCCATGATCGCCTCGTACAGCAATGTCTCGAAGGCCCTGCTCTACCACTACTATCCCGGCAAGGATGCTCTGATATTCGATATCGTGCGCACCCACCTGACGGAGCTCGACGGCGCGATCGAGGCGGCGGACCGCAGTGACGTTACCCCGCAGGATCGGTTGCGCCTTCTCGTCAAGGCCGTCATGAACAATTACGAAGGCCGCGACAACGAGCACAAGGTGCAGCTGAACGGCACCAGCGCCCTTTCGCAAGAACAGCTTTCCGAGCTGCAGGCGATCGAACGGCGCATCGTCAAGCGCTTCTCCAGCGTCATCCAGGAGATCAATCCTGAGCTCAATCAGGGCAGACCCCTGCTGATGCCCGTCACCATGTCGCTCTTCGGCATGATGAACTGGGTCTATATGTGGTTCCGACCGAACGGGCCGATCAGCCGCGACGAATATGCCGATATCGCAACGACGCTTATCCTCGAAGGCGTGAAAGCCGTTCGCTGAACAAGCCCCTCACCTTTCGAACTTCAGCTGTTCGAGAATGAGCGGATCGTATTCCGGAGCCCGGATGCGCCGCCGGTCGGGCTCGGGCTGAGACAGCGGTTCGGTCGCAACCAGCTTGTCTTTCGCCTCAAGCGCGAGGCGCTGATAGATGGCCGTTCCCTGGCGCTTCCACGCGATCTCATCGGCGGAAAGCGCCCGGGTGACGCGCGCCGGCGAACCCATCGCAAGGCTGTTTGCCGGGATCTCGCTGCCAGCCTTGACGAAGGCCATGGCGGCAACGATGGCATTTTCGCCGATGACGGCTTCATCCATGATCACGGCGTTCATCCCGACCATGGCGTTGCGGCCGATCCGGCAACCGTGCAGCACCGCCCCATGGCCGATATGGCCTTCCTCGCCGACGACCACGTCGAGATTGGGGAAACTGTGCACGACACAGGTCTCCTGCACGTTCGATCCCCGCTCGAGCACGATGCGGCCGAAGTCGCCGCGCAACACGGCGCCCGGCCCGACATAGCAGGCGGGGCCGATGATCACGTCGCCGATGACGATGGCGGCCGGGTGCACGAAGGCGGCGGGATCGATAACCGGGACCACGCCGTCATAGGCATAGATCTGTGTCATGGCCGCCCTCTCCTCAGCTTCTCGTCTTTGCCACCATGGTCAGAACGTCGTACTGGGCAACGGCAACGCCATTCTGGTTGGTCACCCGGCAATCCCAACGCACTTCTCCATGTTCGGCATCCGCACGCGGGTTGATCTCCTTGCAGGTCAGTTGCACCTGAAGCGTATCGCCCGGGTTGACCGGCGTGAGGAAGCGCAGGTTGTCGACGCCATAATTCGCCAGAACCGGGCCTGGCGCCGGATCGACGAAGAGGCCGGCAGCGAAGGAGACGATGAGGTAGCCGTGGGCGACGCGCCCGTCGAAGAACGGGTTGGCCTTGGCCGCCTCCTCATCCATGTGCGCATAGAAAGTATCGCCGGTGAAGTTGGCGAAGTGCTCGATATCCTCGAGCGTCACGGTACGGGATGCGGTGACGAGCTGGTCGCCGATGCGAAGCTCCGCCAGCGACTTGCGGAACGGATGCTCGCCGTCATTTTTGGCCTCGGCGTCGGCAACCCAGCGACCGGTGACAGCCGAAAGCATGGTCGGCGAGCCCTGGACGGCGGTACGCTGCATATAGTGCTTGACGCCGCGCATGCCGCCGAGTTCCTCGCCACCGCCTGCACGGCCGGGACCGCCATGGACGAGGCCTGGAAGCGGCGAGCCGTGACCGGTCGAGGTCTTGGCGCTGGCGCGGTTGCCGATCAGGACGCGGCCATGGAACGGCGCCATGCCGAGCACCACCTCTTCGGCAAAGGCCGGGTCGTTGGTGAAGACCGAGGCGACAAGACTGCCCTTGCCACGGCGGGTAAGATCGACCGCCTCTTCGGCTGTGTCATAGGGCATGACGGTGCTGACCGGGCCGAAGGCCTCGACATCGTGCACGGCCTTGGCCTCCCAGGGACGATCGCAATAGAGCAGCACCGGATTGAGAAACGCGCCGGCCTCGGCATCGCCGGAGACGACGTGAGGCGTATCGGGATTGCCCGCAACTATCTCGGCATCTGCCAGCAGGTCACGGATACGCTCCCGCACTTCTGTGCGCTGGTCGAGGCTCGCGAGCGGGCCCATGCGGACATTTTCATCCGCCGGGTTTCCAAGGACGGTTTTTCCAAGGCGTTCACCGAGTGCAGCCACCAGCACATCGCAATGGGCGCGCGGCGCGATCACGCGGCGGATGGCGGTGCATTTCTGCCCGGCCTTGGAGGTCATCTCGCGGGCGACTTCCTTGACGAAGAGGTCGAATTCCTCCGTGCCCGGCCCGGCATCGAGGCCAAGCACCGACGCGTTGAGGCTGTCGGCTTCCATGGTGAAGCGCACGGAATTGCCGATGACCGCCGGATGGCTCTTCAGCTTGCGGCCGGTCGTCGCCGACCCCGTGAAGGTCACCACATCCTGGCCGTCGACGTGATCGAGCAGATCGCCGACCGAGCCGGAGATCAACTGCACGGCACCTTCCGGCAGGATACCGGTCTCGATCATGCGGCGCACGACGAGTTCGGTGAGATAGGCCGTCTGGCTCGCCGGCTTGACGATCGCCGGCATGCCGGCAAGCAGCGTCGGAGCGAGTTTTTCCAGCATGCCCCAGCAGGGGAAGTTGAAGGCGTTGATGTGGACGGCGACACCCTGCAGCGGCGACAGGATGTGACGGGCGGCAAACGTGCCGTCGCGCGCCAGCGTCTCGACGTCGCCGTCAACCAGAACGCGGGTGTTGGGAAGCTCGCGGCGGCCCTTGGAGGCATAGGAGAGCAAGGTGCCGATGCCACCGTCGATATCGACCCAGCTGTCGGCGCGGGTGGCCCCGGTCGCGGTCGACAGCGCGTAGAACTCTTCCTTGCGCTCCATCAGCGCGAGGCCGAGCGCCTTCAGCATGGCGGCGCGTTCATGGAAGGACATGCGGCGCAGCGCCGGGCCGGCCTTTTCGCGGCCATAGGCAAGGGTGCTGGCGAAATCGATGCCGCTGGAATCGATGAAGGCGACGGGCGTTCCGGTCGAGGCGTCGAGAAGCGGCACACCCTCCCTTGCGCCGGCGGTCCAGCTGCCGCAGACATAGCTTTCGAGCCGGCGGGGCCGGGACGCCTGAACGTTCATGGTCGTTTCCTTTCAGAGCAGTTTCAGCGCGGCAAGCTGCGCATCGACATCCGCCTGCCATTCGGCAAGGAGCGTTTCATTGGGGGTGTGGCGCAGGCCGAAGCGCGCAAGTGTCGCGTAGCGCGCCGAGCCGGAATGGCCGAAGCTCGCAGCCACCCGCGGGGTCCAGTAGATGATGGAGGCGAGCGCCGCTGCGCGCGTCTCCGGCGTTGCAGCGATGCGCTCCAGTCCGGCAAGACCGAGTTCCAGGTGACGGGTCTCGCGCGGCAGGATGCGGTGAAAAACCTCCGCCAGCGGCTGGTAGGAAACACGCGACAGCTCCCGCAGCTGGACAACGCCCGCCTTGCCCATCAGCACGTTCATGACGACGGCATCGACCCAGCCCTGCAACGGGTAATGGAAGACCGAAAGGCGCATGTCGCCTTCTCGCCGGGCAGCGCCGATATCGGCGTCCCGCGGCAGGCGATCCGCCCAGGGGTGGTGCACGGCGTAGCGGCCGCCATCAGCGCCGAAGCTCTCCATGATCGCCAGCACCTGGCCGGCATGGTCGGTCTTTTCGAGCACGATGCGGGCAGCGGATATGCGCTCCTGGATACCCGGCGCATCGTTGATCACGCCAGCAAAACCGGCCGAGCCCGCAAGCGCGCTGTCGACGAAGCTGGCCATCAGCCGCAAGAGTTCGCCGCGATAGCGTGCCGGCACATTGTCCGGCGAGGTCAGCCTGCCGCCCTCAGCGAGGTAGTCTTCGATCGGCATGGTTTCCGTATCGGTCATGGCCTTCTCCTCCCGAGCATGTCCAGCGATCGGAGACCGCCGAAAATGCTATCTGTTTGTTTTCGCGCAATTCCGGACGTAAAAACCGCTTCACACTTTGTCTGGAATTGCTCAGGCGAACTCACTGGTCGTAGCTGACGACGACCTTGTCGCTCAGCGGGTAGCACTGGCAGGTGAGCGCGTAGCCCTGGCGGACTTCGTAGTCCTCGAGCGCGTGGTTGACCTCCATCTCCGTCTCGCCCTCGATGACCTTGGCCCGACAGGTGGAGCAGACGCCGGCCTTGCAGGCGTAAGGCGCATCGATGTTGTTTTCGAGCGCGGCCTCCAGCAGGCTCTGGCCGTGCTTGGGCATGTTGAAGCTGCGGGTCGCGCCATCGAGCGTGATGGTTGCCTGGCAGCTGGCATTGGCGTCGGTTCCCGCCGCACTCTGGGCGCGGGCGCGCGCCCGGCCGGGCTGCGAGGAGGCGAACAGCTCGAACTTGATCTGGTCGTCGCGCAGGCCATGGTCGCGCAGGGCTGCAGCAATCGCCAGCATCATCGGCTCGGGGCCGCAGATGAAGGCGGTGGTGACCGAGCGCAGGTCGATCCAGCTCTTGAACAGGGCCGCGCATTTCTCCGCGTTGACGCGGCCGGTGAAGAGGTCGATGTCCTGCGCCTCGCTCTCCAGCACATGCAGGACGGAGAAGCGGCCGAGATAGGTGTTCTTCAGATCCTCCAGCTCCTCGCGGAACATGATCGAGGAGATCTGCCGGTTGGCATAAACGAGCGTGAAGCGGGAGCGCGGCTCGCGCTGAAGCGTCGTCTTGATGATCGACAGGACCGGGGTGATGCCGCTGCCGCCGGCAAAGCCGAGATAGTGCTTGGAAAGCTCCGGCTCGATGTCGGTAAAGAAGGCGCCCATCGGCGGCATGGCATCAAGCGTGTCGCCAGCCTTCAGCTCTTCGTTTGCCCAGCTGGAAAAGCAGCCGCCATCCACCCTTTTGATGCCGACACGCAGCACGCCCTCGTCCCGGCCGGCGCAGATCGAATAGGAGCGACGCAGCTCCTCGCCGTCGAACTTGCGCCGGAAGGTCAGGTACTGGCCTTGGGTGAAATCGAAGGTACCGCGGTCTTCTTCGGACGGAACCAGCGTCACGACCACGGCGTCGCGGGTTTCGCGGCGCACTTCGGTAACATTCAGGGAATGGAAACGTGCCATGGCGGCGCTCATCCTTTGTCTTGGGTCAGATGCGTCTGGGTCAGATGCACTTGAAGTAATCGAATGGTTCCAGGCAGTCGGTGCAGCGATAGCTGGCCTTGCACGGCGTCGAGCCGAACTGGCTGATCTTCTCGGTCTCGGTCGATCCGCAGCGGGGACAGGCGATCACAAGGTTCGAGCGGCCGGAGAGCCGGTCGATGCGCTTCATCAGAACGCCGTCGGCCGCCGTGCCGTCGATCGGCGGGGCGATGCCATAGGCTTTCAGCTTCTCTCGGCCTTCCGCGCTGATCCAGTCGGTGGTCCAGGCCGGCGAAAGCTGGCGCTTGAGCTTCACCTGACCGATGCCGCGTTCGGTGAGCGCGCGCTCGATATCGAGATTGATCACCGATGTCGCCGGACAGCCGGAATAGGTCGGCGTGACCGTGACCACCAGCGCCTCCTCCTCCCAGGCGACATCGCGGATGATGCCGAGGTCGACAAGCGAGATGACCGGGATTTCCGGATCCGGCACCTCGGCAAGCCACGTCCAGACGTCCTTTGTTGTCGGATGTGCGGCCGTGATCATCGCGACCTCCTACCAGGTTGCGCCGGGATAGGCGCGCTGAAGAAACTGCAGCTCCGCAAGGATGAAGCCGAGATGCTCGGTATGCGCCCCGCGCTTGCCACCCTTCTGCATGTAGCCGTCGGCGGGCATCTTCAGGGTCGCCTCCTCGAGCGTCTCGCGCACCAGCGCGTCCCACGCGTCCTTCAGAGATGCCGGCTCCGGCGCAATGCCGTCAGCGGCAACTGCTGCGTCGAAGGCATCGCCCTGGAAGAGCTCGCCGGTATAGGGCCAGAGGTCGTCCAGCGCCTCCTGCATGCGGCGGTGGCTTTCCGCCGTTCCGTCGCCGAGCCGGATCACCAGGTCGCCGCTGCGCTCCAGGTGATAGGAGACTTCCTTGAACGCCTTCTCGGCGATCTCTGCGATGCGGCGGTCGCTGGAGCCTTTCAATGCCTTCAACTGCAGATAGTGCCAGGCATCGAACAGGAACTGCCGCATCAGCGTCTTGCCGAAATCGCCGTTCGGACGCTCGACCAGCAGCACGTTGCGGAAATCGAGCGTATCGCGCAGATAGGCGAGATCGTCCGCCGACCGCCCCTTGCCTTCGACTTCGCCGGCAAGACCAAGCCAAAGCTGCGTCTGGCCGATCAGGTCAAGGGCTGTGTTGGAAAGCGCGATATCCTCTTCCAGCGCCGGCGAATGGCCGCACCATTCCGAAACGCGATGGCCGAGGATGAGCGCGTTGTCGCCCATGCGCAGCAGCAACTCGAAAAGGGCGGCGTTCTCGACGGTGCCCGTTTTTTCAGGCGCGCCCATCACATATGCCCCACTTCGTCAGGAACGTCGAAGAAGGTCGGATGACGATAGACCTTGGAGTTCGAAGGCTCGAACAACGGACCCTTGTCGGACGGAGCGCTCGCGGTGATATCGGCGGAGCGCACCACCCAGATGCTGACGCCTTCGTTGCGACGGGTATAGACGTCACGGGCATTGTTGACGGCCATTTCGGCGTCCGGCGCATGCAGGCTGCCGACGTGGCGGTGGTTGAGGCCGTGCTGGCCGCGGATGAAGACCTCCCAGAGGGGCCATTCGCTGGACATGATAACTCTCCCTTGAAACGATGACTGCTTCTGGCCCGCCGATGGCGAAAGGCCTTCGTTACTCGGCCGCGACCCGCATGGAGCGACGGGCTTCGGCCTTCTCGGCATGGGCGACGAGGCCGTCGCGGAACCACGCGCCGTCGTCCCAGGCCTTCTTTCGGGCGTTGAGGCGTTCGGCGTTGCAGGGGCCGTTGCCGGCGATGACGGCGAAGAACTCGCTCCAGTCCGGCTCGCCGAAATCATGGCCGCCCTTCGCCTCGTTCCACTTCAGGTCGGGATCGGGGATGGTGAGCCCCAGATACTCGGCCTGCGGCACCGTCTGGTCGACGAATTTCTGGCGCAGTTCGTCGTTGGAGTTCTGCTTGATCTTCCAGGCCATCGACTGGGCCGAGTGCACGGAAGCGTCGTCGGAAGGGCCGAACATCATCAGCGACGGCCACCACCAGCGGTTCAGTGCGTCCTGCACCAGGGCCTTCTGCGCCGGCGTTCCCTTCACCATCTTCATCAGGATGTCGTATCCCTGACGCTGGTGGAAACTCTCTTCCTTGCAGATGCGGACCATGGCGCGGGCATAGGGCCCGTAGGAACAGCGCTGCAACGGCACCTGGTTCATGATCGCCGCGCCATCCACCAGCCAGCCGACCGCGCCGATGTCGGCCCAGCTCAGCGTCGGATAGTTGAAGATCGAGGAATACTTGGCCTTGCCGGAATGCAGCTGCTCGTACATCTCGTCACGGCTGACCCCGAGGGTTTCGGCGGCGCAGTAGAGATAGAGGCCGTGGCCGGCTTCGTCCTGCACCTTGGCGAGCAGGATCGCCTTGCGCTCCAGGGTCGGAGCGCGGGTGATCCAGTTGCCTTCCGGCAGCTGGCCGACGATTTCGGAATGGGCGTGCTGGCTGATCTGGCGCACCAGCGTCTTGCGGTAGCCCTCCGGCATCCACTCCTTCGGTTCGATCTTCTGGCCTGCATCGATGCGCTCCTGGAAGGCGCGCTCGACCGGGTCCATCTCGTCAAGGCTGCGGACGCGGGCTGCGTCGGTCTTCACCATCTGTGCGTACATGACAGCTTCTCCTGATTACCGGTTCAGACACGTTCGAGAATGAGTGCGATACCCTGGCCGACGCCAATGCACATGGTGCACAGCGCATAACGACCGCCCTGGCGATGGAGCTGGTAGGCGGCTGTCGTCACGAGGCGCGCGCCACTCATGCCGAGCGGATGGCCGATGGCGATGGCGCCGCCGTTCGGGTTCACATGGGCGGCATCGTCAGGCAGGCCCAGATCGCGCAGCACGGCAAGCGCCTGCGAAGCGAAGGCCTCGTTGAGCTCGATGACATCCATCTGGCCGATGGAAAGACCGGCACGCTCAAGCACGCGGCGGGCGGCCGGCGCCGGGCCGATACCCATGATGCGCGGCTCGACGCCGGCGGCAGCCATGGCGACGATGCGCGCCTTCGGGGCAAGCCCCTGTTCCTTGATCGCCCTTTCGCCGGCAATCAAAAGCGCTGCTGCACCGTCGTTGACACCGGAGGCATTGCCGGCGGTAACGGTGCGGTCCGGGCCGTTGACGCCCTTGAGCTTGGCAAGCTGGTCGACGGTCGTGCCGGGACGCGGATGCTCGTCGCGATCGACGACAAGCGCCTCGCCCTTTTTCTGGGCGACATGCACGGGCGCGATCTCGTCGGCAAAGACGCCGGCTTCCTGGGCGGCCGCCCAGCGCGCCTGGCTGCGGGCGGCAAAGGCATCCTGGTCAGCGCGGCTGATGCCGAAATCGCTGGCAACGTTGTCGGCGGTTTCCGGCATGGAGTCGACGCCGAATGCGGCCTTCAGCTTCGGATTGACGAAGCGCCAGCCGATGGTCGTGTCGTAGATGGCATTGGAGCGGGAAAAGGCACTCTCTGCCTTCGGCACGACGAAGGGCGCGCGGCTCATGCTTTCGACGCCACCGGCAATCACGACATCGCAGTCGCCGGCACGAATGGCGCGCGCGGCCATGCCGACGGCGTCCATGCCGGAGCCACAGAGGCGGTTGACGGTCGTTGCGGGAATGCTGACGGGCATGCCGGAAAGCAGCACGGCCATGCGGCCGACATTGCGGTTGTCTTCGCCGGCCTGATTGGCACAGCCGTAGATGAGGTCATCGACCTTCGACCAATCCATAGCCGGATTGCGATTGATCAGCGCGCTGAGCGGCACGGCAGCCAGATCATCGGCGCGGACCGAAGACAGGGCCCCGCCGTAACGGCCGATGGGCGTGCGGACAGCGTCGCAGATAAAGGCTTCAGACACGCAAGCTTCCTCCCTTGGTACCCATGGTCGAAATCCTCTCCTCGATGGATTGACCGACCGTTCGGTTACTTATTTACCATTCGATATGTCACAAATCAACGCCAATTTTCCTATTTTTTGTGACACATTCTCGCGCGAGCCATCAACATACCACAAAACAAGGGTTTTCCGTTTGAAATGCGCGTTACGCCGCGCCCGCAAGAAGCGACAGACGGCGCCTGGTCGCCTCGCTGTCGACGGGCAGCGCGCCGTCAGCCGAAACGAAATGGCGGGCAATGTGCAGGTCTGCATCGGGCGAAAGGCGAAGATAGAGGCGCGCAAACAGCGCTCTCGCGTCGTCACCCGGCCAGCCCACCGGGAGTGCGGCCTGCGGAAGTCGCGGATCGCGCAACACGACAAGGCGGAACTGGTGAACGAGCAAGAGCCGGGTGACCAAGCTTTCCAAGGCCGTCAGCCGGGCGTCTCCCGCAAGCAGGCTCTCGATCCGGCCGAACCGTGCCAGGAAACCGCGATAGGCCTCGGCATGGTAATCGAGGTCCCAGTGGTCGGCTGCAAAGGCGCCAAGGTCGCCCTCCCCGCTGACGATCTCCGCCCGAAAGATGACGGCGGGCTGCTTGAGAGGCGGCATGGCGCGCGCGCCAACGGCGAGCCTCGGCCCCAGCCGCGAATGCCCCGCCCTTTCAAGGATCTGCATCGCCTCATCGGGCCTGTCGCCCGTCAGCTGCACGAAATGCCAGTCCGTCGGTTCTGGCGGCCCGAACAGCAGTCGAGCGGCGGCGGCGAACTCCGCGCGCGCCGGCGCGGCCAGCCGATAGAAACTCCTACGACCCTCTCGCTCGCCGGACAGCTGACCGGCGGCGACGAGACGGGAAACGGCCGTACGCACGAGCGTTTCGCTGATGCCGACCTCGGCACAGATCTCGACCAGATTGCCGGTCCAGATCACGCCGCCGCGCGGCTCTACCACGTCGCCATAAACGGTGACGATAAAGCCCGCCGCCTTCAGCGGGCTTTCATCGAGGATCGCCTGCAGCTGCGCTGCATACGATTTTCCGGTCTTGTCCTTCCCCAGCAAAAGGGACTCCACTCATGATCATGCCATGGTTCACCGGACTGCATGGCCTCGATAAGCCTGCATCCGGGAACCGGATTTCCCAGTCTCGATCATGACGCATGACGACAAGACTGCAACCTTCGCCGTTCCAATAGCACGAAGGCATCCAGATTGGGCCGCTTTGACCGGCCCAATCCGCCAATAACATCAATCGAGCGTCAGCTCGAGGCGGTCGACAGCCACCTTCTCGACCTCGCTGCGCGTCAGCGGCTGCGGGCGGCAGGTGAAGGTCTCATACAGCTTCAACTGATCATCGTAGTGCGGCGACTTCTCGCCCGAGGGGCTGATGAAGCCGCTCTGGCCGGGCGGCGTCACCATGCAGACGGATGCCACCTTGTCCTTGAAGGTGATGAGGTCGCTCTGCGTGCCGCGGTTCATCGACGTGCCGATCTCGACGCCCTCGTCTTCGCCCGCCTGGGGGATGCCGAGATAGTTCTTGGTGGCGAAGACATGACGCGGCTGTGCGGCGCGCCAGTCGGCAGCCTGGTCGCTGCCGTGGTCCTTGGCGAGCGCGGCCGCCGCCTTGCCGAGAGCCGCAAGCATGACCTCGTTTTTGTCGGCGCCGTTGAAGAAGTCGTGGCGCTGGGCGATCCCGGCCCTGTCGCCAAGAAGAGCGTTGCGCAGCACCTGCGTCGGGCGCGAGATCCGGTTCAGCGCGACGGTCGGGTCGAACCCCGGCTGATCGTCCATCAGCACGTCCGCGACCATGATCTTGACCCAGCGCTGGAAGAGCGCGACGGCCGGAGCGGTGGCGCGGCCATCCTCGCCCCGGATCATGCGCCCATCCCAGTTTTTCAACTCTTTCACAAGCGCTTGGCGCGGGTCGTCGGGGCCGAGTTTCGCCGCCGCCTCGAGGAGGAACGGCAACAGCGCGCGCGCATTGATGTCGAGAAAGGCGATGTTCTCGTTGATGTCCCAAACATCCTGAGGGGTCAGCTTGTCTTTGCCGGTGATCAACGCGACGATCTCGTCCACCCGGTCCGCACCACCCCAGGGCGTCGCCTCGAAGTTGGCGACCTCGCCATGGGCCGAGCGGTTGTTCCAGTTCGCGATCCATCCCTGTTCGGGATTGTAGGTCTTCGGCGCATCGGCAAAGGCGCGGATGCCCTGCCAATCCATCGACCCATCGCCCTTGGCCGGGACGCGCTGGTCCTGCGCCGGGTTGCGAACCGGCAGATAGCCCGGCGAAACGTAGCCGATGTTCCCGTCCTTGTCGGCATAGTACCAATTGATCGTGGTGGCGACGTTCTTCGCCTGCTTCAGCCAGTCCTCGTAGCCCTGCGCCTTGGTCGAGTTGACCCAGGCAAGCAGCGTCTGGATCTCCTTGCCCTTCCAGGTCCGGTTGAAGGCATAGGCGGTATGGCTTTGCGGGTCGATCTGGCTGACGACGCCATAGTCGCTCTCATAGACCACGGTCGCAACATCCGGCTGCCCCTTGACCTTGAAGGTCTCCGGGCGTGCGCGCATGTCCTGCCATGTCCCGTTCTTGCGGTACTGCGCCGCATTGTCGGGATTGAGCTCGAGCTGGAAATAGTCGTTGACGTCGAGCGGCCCGGCGGTGGCGCCCCATGCGATCTGTCCATTGGTGCCGAACAGGACGTTCGGCACCGCGAACGGCGTCGAGCCGGTGAGATCGAAGCCGGCGCCGTGCAGACCGATCGAATAGACATAGGACGGATTGAAGTTGCCGAATTGCGGACCGTTCATCAGCATGGTCGAGCCATCGGTCGTCTTCTTCGGCCCGAGGATCCAGAGGTTCGAAGCGCGCGGTCGGGCTTCGTCGCCGCCTGGAACAGGGCGGCCGATGAGGGAAGCGAAACGGCCGCCGTCGCGAATCGGCTTGTTTTCAGCCTTGATCTGGAACTGGCCACCCTTCGGCACGGTCGTCGGAGCAAGGGGATCTTCCAGCCAGAACATCTGGTCGAAGAGTTCCGCGGCCTTTTCCTTCCCATGCTGCTTTTCGAGCGTTGCCAGCACCTTGGCGTTGTCGAGCTCGGTCGAATAGTGGGAGAAGCGACCGGCCATCGTCACGACATAGATCATCGCCACGTCGAAATCGCTCCAGGTCGTCGGCTCGATCCCGAAATCGGTGAACTGTTTCGGCAGCAGGCGGCCACGGTCGGCCAGGACTTCGGCGACACGCTTGTTGTAGCCGGCGGCATAGCCGCGAAGAATGTCACGCTCCTCCTTCGGAAGCGCCTCGATCTGCGCCTTGATGTCGGCGTGGTCGAAATCGGCGCGCGTCGCGATATCGTAGCCGAGGTGGTCCGCGCCGAGCACCGAAGACACGGTTCCAAGAGCCGAGTGCTTCGACATTTCCATCTGGAACAGGCGATCGGTCGCCACCGCATAGCCGAATCCGGCGTAGAGCCCGTAGGTGTCATCGGCATAGACATGAGGCACGCCCCAAGTGTCGCGGATGATCTCGACCTTGGACCCGGCAACAGCCGCAGCGGGAACGAGCGGCGCAAGGGCGGCTGACAACAGCAAAGCGGCAAGCGCGGGTCGGCGGGTGTGGAACATTCTTTCCTCCTGACATGTTCTCGGCGCGCACATCCTCCATGGCGCCCGGCAACAATTACATTGACCGACCGGACGGTCAATGTTTTTTCGTCATTGCTTGCATCTCTCCAGGCAGGCGCTGCTTCTGACAAGCAAATCGCCTCTTCCGCTCACGCCGAATACCAGCCGTGACCACAGCCACCGACACGCGCGTGCGTTCTATACGAGCCATGACGCGGCGATATCAGGAATCCGCTTGAGCTCAGTCTCGGCTAGGATAAACACCCAACGGGTGCCAACCATGACGTGGGTGGCGAGGCAGGTTTGCGATGACGACGAATATCAAATCCAGCGCACCGGCGACGAACCGTCTCAAGATCGGTTTCGTGCTTGCCCGGTCCTTCACGCTCTCCGCCTTCGCGCTGTTCGTCGACACGCTGCGGCTGGCGAGCGACGAGCTCGACAGGTCGCGCCGGGTTCGCGCTGACTGGCAAGTGC
>JAESFW010000144.1_pt1 | contig 100104 bp, 90 predicted proteins | sample 9269481 | NCBI WGS metagenome assembly JAESFW01 (sample SAMN14515350, study PRJNA621654) | algae metagenome | isolation source: Lyngbya sp. HA4199-MV5 and co-occurring heterotrophs from soil with... | place: USA: Ahupuaa O Kahana State Park, Hawaii | collected 2009-07-21 | reverse complement strand
CCTGGCACGCTATGTGGATGGGGGTGCGGGCACCGATACGGTGGTGCTCCCGGCCACGCTGGCGCAGACCCATGTGCAGCACAACGCCAATGGCAGCTACACCCTGCAGCGCATGACCGATGGGGCGATGCTGGACGTGACGCGGGTCGAGCGCGTGAGCTTCAGCGATACCAAGCTGGCGCTGGATCTCAATGGCAATGCGGGCCAGGCGGCCAAGCTGCTGGGGGCCCTGGCCGGGCCCGGGATTCTGGCCAACAAGGGCATCGTGGGCGAGGTGATCCGCCTGCTCGATGCCGGGGCCAGCAGCCAGACCATTGCGGGCCTGGGGCTGCAGCTGCTGGGTGCCAACACCCCCACCCAGGTCGCGCAGACGCTGTGGACCAACGTCACAGGCCGGGCGGGCACGGATGGCGAGCTCAAGATCCTTACCGACATCATGGCCGGGGGCACCAGTGCAGCGGATCTGGTGGTGATGGCGGCCAATCTGGATGCGACGGCCGTGCGCATCGACCTGGTGGGGCTGGTGGCCAAAGGCTTGGAATTCGCCTGACGGCGAAGGGCTTGGAGTTCGCCTGACAAGGCAGGCCCAGGCCCACGGAATTCTTGCGGGCGTCACGATCCCGGCAGACAATTCCACCATGGATTTGTCTGCCGATCTCCGCGCCCTTCTGCCCCGCTGGCGCATTGACGGGGCTGACATGCTGCCGCCTGAAGAGCCCGCGCAGATCGAAGCCCTGTTTGCCCGGCTGGGCCAGCCCGCCACCGCCGAGGTGCTCACCCTCTACACCACCCTGGGCGGCATGGCGACGATGGACGGCGCGTTCTGGCGGCTGTGGTCGCTCAAGGAAGTCAGCCGCGCCAACCAGGGCCCGCCCTCCGAATGGGGGGTGCAGTTTGCCGACTTCCTCACCCACAGCCATGTCTTTCGGCTGCGCACCACCGCCAGCGGCCAGTCGGAAGTCTTTGCCGACCCCTTGCACCCGGACAGCCCGCCCGTGCGGGTGGCGGCTTCCCTCAGCGAATTCTTTGCCCTGTACCGCCAGCATCCGGACCAGGCGCTGCAGCAGCGGTAGCCAACAGGCCCTCTGTGCAGCAGCCGATCCCGCCCGAGTGCCGCGTGCCACCTTCGTCGCCACACGCCCCCCGCCACGCCAGCGGTGGTAATTCATCTGCGCAAAAGAAACTACTTTCTGGCAATAATCTGTCCGCGCTGCTGCTTGACCACGGCAATGAGCGCATCTTCTGCAGGGTGGCATCTCTTTCCGGATGCCCCTGCGCCTGGCTACTTTCTTCACGATGACGCCGCCCTCCTCGCCCCGCTACCACTTCATCACCGGCCTGCCCCGCTCGGGCTCCACCCTGCTGTCGGCGCTGCTGCTGCAGAACCCGCGCTTTCATGCGGGCATGACCAGCCCGGTGGGTACGCTGTTTCGCGGCATGCTCAACCAGCTCGGTGCGGGCAGCGAGTTCGGCCCCGTGGTCACCAAGGCGCAGCGCCACCGCCTGGCACGCGGCCTGTTCGATGGCTACTACGCCGACCAGGTGCAGGCTGGCAAGGAAGTCATCTTCGACACCAATCGCATGTGGAGCGCGCAGATGCCCGCCCTCATGGAGATGTTTCCCGGTGCCAAGCTGATCGCCTGCGTGCGCAACGTGGCCTGGGTCATGGACAGCATCGAGCGGCGCTACCGCTCCAACCCGTTCGAGATCACGCGCCTGTTCAACGACGACACCGAGCGCAACACCGTCTACAGCCGCGTGGATACGCTGGCCCAGCGCAACCGCATGGTGGGCTACCCCTGGACGGCACTCAAGGAGGCCTTCTACGGCGAGCATGCCGCGTCGCTGCTGCTGGTGGACTACGACCTGTTGGCCCAGGCACCCGACAAGGTGCTGCCCCTGGTCTACCAGTTCCTGGGCGAGCCGGCATTCCCGCACGACTTCGGCAAGGTGCACTACGACGCCCCTGATTTCGACGAAGCCCTGGGCCTGCACGGCCTGCACAAGGTGCGCCCGCAGGTGGGCCTGGAGCGGCGCGAAACCATCTTGCCGCCCGACCTGTTCGAGCAGTACAGCCAGCTGTCGTTCTGGCAGGACCAGGCAGGCAGCCGGGCCAACGTGGTCACGGCGAAGGCGGCCAGCGCCCCTTAGCGCCTGCGTGGCTGTCTCGACCCGACGCTCGCAGGCCCGCCAGACAGGTGATGCGGACGCGCGCCCAGCGCATCGGGATCAGCCTCCGCCCTGCTTGATCCCCGCCAACGATGCACCCCGCGCCATGCTCGCCTTTGCCAGCTGGCCCCGTGCAAGCGCCAGCCATGGCAATCCGGGAAGCACATCGCACCATGGCCACCAGAGCCCATCCGGCTGTGGCGATTCTTCAAATGAATCAATATGTTACAAGCAAGCATCGTGCAGATTTTTTGTTGACCCTCGCGGGTCTTTCACATACTTTCAAACGTCGCCCCAACTTGGGGATCCTGGGCAGAAGACCTGCCCCGCATGAAATGAACGTGAACCATCCACTTGATCAGCACATCTGCTACCGCTGCCCCACCAGGGGTCCTGGCGCCATAGGGTGCGTCGGCTGCCTTGCCCATGCTGCGCTGGCGTTCACCCCCTCCTAGACCGCCGGCATTCCCACAACCTGCAGCACCGGCCCGGCACCTGCTGAATGCCTGGTGCGCCACGGCGCACCAGGCCCCGGTTGGCGGAACGCCCCCTCTCCACAACATCCACTGAATCAACACCATGACCACCCTCCAGACCGACGGCACGGCCGCCCGAGAGATCATCTTTGTCGACAGCCGCGTGCAGGACGCAGCCACCCTGCTCAAGGGCTTCCCTCCCGGTGCCGAGGTGGTGGTACTGAAGGCCGGCGAAGACGGCCTGGCCCAGATGGCCGCCGCCTTGGGCGAACGGGGTGACGTGGATGCCGTGCATGTGCTGGCCCATGGCAGCGAAGGGCAGTTGTGGCTGGGTACCACGTTCCTAGATGCCGGCAACCTGGCCGGGCACGGCGATGCACTGGCCGCCATCGGGCGCGGCATCACGGCCGATGGCGACCTGCTGGTGTATGCCTGCAACCTGGCGCAGGGCGAGGCCGGCGCGCAGTTCGTCTCGACGCTGGCGGAACTCACAGGGGCCGACGTGGCAGCCAGTGACGACCGCACGGGCGCAGGCGGCGACTGGCAGCTGGAAGTCACCACAGGCCAGGTAATGGCGACCACGGTATCGGAGGCCGCCTACGACCACGCGCTGGCCACCATCACCGTGACCACTGGTGCCGACGCGGGCGCGGGCTCTTTGCGCAATGCCATTTCTTCGGCCACGGCTGGAGACACCATCACCTTCAGCGCCGTTTCGACCGTCACGCTGAGCAGCGGCGAACTTGTCATCAACAAGAACCTGACTATCGATGGCGACCTGGACGACAACGGCACTGCAGACGTCACCATCGACGCCAACTACACCAGCCGGGTGCTGAGCATCGCCACAGGCTCGACAGTGACGCTGGATGGCTTGGTGATCACGCATGGCTCTCTCTCCGGTGCAGGGGGTCGAGGCGGCGGCCCATCCCCCAGCGCTGACGGCGGCAGTGCACTGGGTGCAGGCATTTCCAATGCGGGTACGCTGACCATCAACAACACCAGTGTGACTGCCAATGGCGCTGGCGGCGGCGGTGGTGGTGGTGGTGTGGCTAGCGGCTACGTTGGCGGCGGCGGTGGTGGCGGCGGCCCACTCATCAATGGAGGAAGCCAAGGGGTTGGAGGCCGCGGAGGTGACGCAGCAGGGGGTTCCGGCAACTACGCAGGGTCCCTCGGAACCAGCGGCGCAGGCGGCATGGGAGGTGGCCATGACGGCGTCACCATGGGTGGCAAGGGCGGTGCGACCACCGGAGGGGCCGGCGGCGTGGGTTCGTTCGGCTATTCCACCGGCGGCGCCGGTGCCACAGCCACCAGTGGTCCGCTCAAGGTCAGCGGCGGCGGAGGCGGCTCCGGCTGGGACGCCATAGGCAAGGGCGGAGGCATGGGCGTAGGCGGCATCTACAACGCCGCCACCGGCACCATTGCCGTCATCGGAAACTCGGCCATCACCAACAACGTGGGCGCGGGCGGCGGCGGCGGCGGCGGCAGCGGCACGGGAAGCAACAACGAGAATGGCGGCGCCGGGGGCCTCGGCGTGGGCGGCGTCTACAACCTGGGCACGTTCAACATCACCAGCGCCAACTTCGGGCTCATGTCGAACAACGTCGGCGTCAGCGGCAGCGGCGGGCTGGAAGACGGCGCCGGCACCACCGGCACGGTGCCCACGGCCGTCACGCATCTGGGAGGCACGGGCACCAACAACACCGCCTACGTCCCACCGCCCACCCTCACCAGCGCCACCTACGACGCGGCCACCGGTGCCCTCTCGGTCACCGGCACCAACCTGACCGCCGGCGACGTCATCGCCCTCAACAAGATCACCATCAGTGGCGAGGGCGGCAGCTCGCGTGTCCTGAGCAGCGGCACCGCCACGGCCCTCAACGCCACCACATTCAACGTCACGCTCAACGCGGCCGACCAGGCCGCCATCCACCAGTTCATCAACAAGAACGGCACCACGTCCACCGGCGGCACCGCCTTCAACCTGGCCGCCGCGGATGACTGGAACACCAATGTGACCGCCGGCAACACGGCCGATGCGACCAATGGCCTCACGGCCAGCAATGTGGCCGCACCCACCGTCACCAGCGCCACCTACAACGCAGCCACGGGCACCCTGGTGGTCACGGGCACGAATTTTCTCCAGCTCAGCGGCGCCAACAACGACATTGATCTCAGCAAGCTGACCTTCGTCGGCGATGGCGGAAGCACCCGCACGCTGACCGCCACCCCCAACGTGGAGATCACCGACGGTACCTCGTTCACCGTCGTGCTAGGCGCCGCCGACAAGGCCGGCGTCAACCTGATCGCCAACAAGGACGGCACTACGGCCACCAACGGCCAGATCTACAACCTCATGGCGGCCGAAAACTGGGCGGCCGGCGCCGAGGCCACCGTGGTGATCGCCGACCTCCTCGGCAATGGCATCACGGTCTCCAACGTTGCCGCACCCACCATCACCAGCGCCACCTACAACGCAGCCACGGGTTTGCTGCAGGTCACCGGCACGGGTTTCCTCAAGCTCTTCGGCGCCACCAACGACATCGACACCAGCAAGCTGAGCTTCGTCGGCGAAGGTGGTGTGAGCTACGCGCTGACCAGCTCCAGCGTGGAAGTCACCGACGGCACCACCTTCTCCGTCACCCTCAACGCCGCCGACAAGGCCGCCATCAACCAGATCGCCAACAAGAACGGCACCAGCTCCACCGACAACACCACCTACAACCTTGCCGCCGCCGAAGACTGGGCTGCCGGTGCCGATGCCGCCGTGGTGGTCGCCGACACCACGGGCAATGGCATCACGGTCTCCAACGTGGCCGTGCCCACCATCACCAACGCCACCTACGACGCCAGCACCGGCACCCTGGTGGTCACCGGCACGGGCTTCCTCAAGCTCAATGGCGCCACCAATGACATCGATGTGAGCAAGCTGGGCATCACCGGTCAGGGGGGTACCACCTATCCGCTGACCACGGCTGGCGTGGAGATCAGCTCCGACATCCAGTTCACCGTCGTGCTCTCCGGCACCGACCAGGCCGGCTTGCGCACCCTGATCACCGCCAACGGCACGCAGTCCTCGGGCGGCACCACCTACAACCTGGTCGCAGGCGAAGACTGGGCGGCCGGTGCCGATGCGACGGTCGTCGTGGCCGATCTCACGGGCAATGGCATCACGGTCTCCAACCTGGTCTCGCCCACCCTCACCTCGGCCACCTACGATGCCGCCACGGGCGTGCTGTCCGTCACCGCCACGGGCATGCAGGCGGGCGATGCCATCGATGCCACCAAGCTGACCCTCGCCGGCCAGGGCGGCAGCTACCTGCTGACCGCCGACACCGCCAACACCACCGCCACCAGCGCCACCGCCTTCACGCTCACGCTCGGCGCCACGGACAGGCTGGCTGCCAACGGCATCCTGAACAACAACGGCACCGCCGCCGCAGACACCACGGTCTTCAACCTGGCCAGTGCCACGGGCTGGAACTCCACGGTCAATGCGGCAGCGGACACCACGGGCAACGGGGTCACTGTCAGCAACGTCACCGCCCCTACCATCACCAGCGCCACCTACGACGGCGCCACAAGCACCCTGACAGTCACCGGCACGGGCCTGGTCAAGACCGTGGGTGCCACCAACGACATCACCGTCAACAAGCTCACCATCAGCGGCGAGGGCGGCTCCCATGCCCTGTCCACCACGGCCGATGTGGAGGTCACCTCGGCCACCAGCTTCACCCTGACCCTCACCGGCACCGACATCGCTGCGGTCAACGCCCTGCTCAACAAGAACGGCGCATCGTCCGCAGGCGGCACCACCTACAACATCGCCGCCGCCGACAACTGGAACAGCGCCATCACCGGCGGCGACATCGCCGACACCACGGGCAACGGCATCAACGTCTCCAATGCAGCACCTGGCATTGCCAGCGCCAGCTACGACGCCAGCACCGGCGTGCTCACCGTCGCCGCGCTGAACATCGCCACGAACGACGCCATCGATGTCACCAAGCTGTCCGTGCTGGGCGAGGGCGGGGCCAGCTTCGCACTGACCGCAGACACCGCCAACGTCACCGCCAGCAGTGCCACCGCTTTCACAGTCACGCTCGGCGCCACCGACAAGCTGACCGTCAATGGCCTCCTGAACAAGGCCGGCACCACGGCTGCGGACACCACGGTCTTCAACCTGGCCGCTGACGCCAGCTGGAACACCACCCGCGCCAGCGGCGCCGACACCACCGGCAATGCCGTGACGGTCTCCGCCGTCACCGCTCCCACCATCACCAGCGCCACCTACGACGGCGCCACAAGCACCCTGACGGTCACCGGCACGGGCCTGGTCAAGACCGTGGGTGCCACCAACGACATCACCGTCAACAAGCTCACCATCAGCGGCGAGGGCGGCTCCCATGCCCTGTCCGTCACGGGCAATGTGGAGGTGATCGATGCCACCAGCTTCAGCATCACCCTCACGGGCGCCGACGTCGGGGGCGTCAACAGCCTGCTCAACAAGAACGGCGCATCGTCCGCAGGCGGCACCACCTACAACATCGCCGCCGCCGACAACTGGAACAGCGCCATCACCGGCGGCAACATCGAAGACCTCACCGGCAACGCCATCACCGTCAGCAACGCCGCCCCCAGCATCCAGTCGGCCACCTACGATGCCGCCACAGGCACCCTCACGGTCTCGGCGCTGAACATGGTTGCCGGGGACACCATCGCTGTCTCCAAGCTCTCCGTCGCGGGCCAGGGCGGCAGCTACGATTTGACCACCACCAACACCACGGCCACCACCGCCACGTCGTTCACCGTCATGCTGAACGCCACCGACAAGCTGGCGGTCAATGGCATCCTGAACAAGGACGGCACAGCCTCGGCGGACGGCACCACCTTCAATCTGGGCGCCCTGGCCAGTTGGAATGCCAGCCGCACCAGCAGCGCCGACAGCACCGGCAACGCTGTCACGGTCAGCAACGTCACCGCCCCCACCATCACCAGCGCCACCTACGACGCCACCACCCACACCCTGGCGGTCACCGGCACGGGTCTGGTCAAGTCCATCGGCGCCACCAACGACATCACCGTCAACAAGCTCTCCATCACCGGCGAGGGCGGCTCCCATCTCCTGTCCACCACGGGCAGCGTGGAGGTGATCGATGCCACCAGCTTCACCGTGACCCTCACCGGCGCGGACATCGCTGCGGTGCAGGCGCTGTTCAACAAGAACGGCACTGCTTCCACCAGCGGCACGGCCTACAACCTGGCCGCCGCCGACAACTGGAACAGCGAGGTGACGGGCGCCAGCATTGCCGATGCCACCTCGCCCATCACGGTCTCCAATGTGCCGCTGCCCGCCATCACCAGTGCCACCTACGACGCCTCCACCGGTGCGCTGGTGGTCACGGGCACGGGCTTCAGTGCCAAGGCCGGCGCGGCCAACGATGTCCTGGCCACCAAGTTCACCTTGACTGGCGAGGGCGGATCCACCTACGCGCTGACATCCTCCACCGCCAACGCAGAGATCACCAGTACCACCGGCTTCACGCTGACGCTGGGCGCGACCGACCGCGCCGCGGTGAACCAGTTGCTCAACAAGAACGGCACCAGCTCCACCAGCACCACCACCTACAACCTGGCGGCCGCCGAGGACTGGGCCGCCGGGGCGGACGCCGCCGTGGTGGTGGTCGACGCCACCAATGCGCTCACGGCCTCCAACGTGGCCGTGCCCACCGTCACCAGCGCCACCTACGATGTGGGCACCGGGGTGCTGGTGGTCACCGGTACCGGCCTCCTGGGCAAGGCCGGGGCGCTCAATGACATCGCGGCCGGCAAGCTGACCTTCACCGGCAAGGCCGGCGGCACCCATGTGCTGGCGACCACCGCCGATGTGGAGATCACCAGTGCCACCAGCTTCAGCCTGACGCTGGACGCTGCCGACAAGACTGCCGTGAACCTGCTGCTGGACAAGGCCGGCACCAGCGCCACCGACAGCACCACCTACAACATTGCGTTTGCCGAGGACTGGAACACCGGGGCCGATGCGACCGTGGTGATCGCCGATCTCACAGGCAATGCAATCACCGTGGGGGGCTTTCCTTCCAGTGGCGGTGGCGGCACGACCCCGCCCCCCACCACGGTGGACGGCGTACCCGTCACCACCACCCCCGGCCCCGGCGGCTCCACCATCATCACCATCCCCGTGGTGGTGCCCACCCGCCCCGATACCCCGGGCACCAGCACCCCGCTGGCCGATATCCCCCTGGTCACCTCCCCCAGCGGCTCTCCCATCGTCTCGGTCAGCGTGCCCACCGGTGTGGGCCTGTCGGCCGAGGGCCTGACCACCACCACCACAGGCTCTGCCGCCCTGGCCGAGCTCGGTTTCCGCATCGAGCGCATTGCCGGTGACAACCCCGAGCTGACCAATGCCGGCCAGGTGTTCTATGCCACGCTCGCGCCCAATGAGCCGCTGAGCGTGCAGATCCTCAAGCCCACCATCGGTGCCGGCTATGACGCCTCCCAGCCCCTGGTGATCAATGGCAGCTCCAACGCCGCCGATGGCAAGCAGGCGGTGATCGTGGATGCGCGTGCCCTGCCTTCGGGCACGGTGATCCAGGTGGACAACATCGAGTTCATCGCCGTGGTGGGCAATGTGCGCCTGATCGGCGGGGCCGGCCAGAATGCCGCCAGCGGCGATGGCGCCGCCCAGTGGATCGTGCTGGGCCCCGATGACGATGTGATCCATGGCGGTGGCGGCAATGACACCGTGGGCAGCGAGGCCGGGGATGACCAGGTCTATGGCGATGCGGGCGACGACACCGTGTTCGGTGGCGCGGGCAATGACCTGCTCTCGGGTGGAACCGGCAGTGACAAACTCAATGGCGGCACGGGCTTTGATGTGGCGATCCAGGAGGGGGCGCGTACCGACTACACCGTGGCCCTGGAGGGTGCCGGCATCAAGCTCACGCATACCGCTTCGGGCGTGTCCGACTGGCTGGTCGATGTGGAGCAGGTGCGCTTTGCGACCGGCCCGAGTCTCACGGTGGCGCACAGCGCCGCAGAGGAGGCCGGGGCCTATCTGTTCCAGAAGTGGCTGGGGCGTGATCTCACGCAAAGCGAGGGCGCCATCATCCAGACCCTGGCCGGCCAGAGCGCCGAGCAGGTGGCGAGTCTGTTTGCCCAGGTGTTCCCCACGCAGGCCGCGGGCAAGACGGCTGCGCAGTTGCTCGACGGCATGGCCGGTGCAGGCGCCATCCGCGTGGATGCCATCCGAGAGGTCACGGTGACCGGCGATGCGGGCCACAACACCATCAGCCCGACCCTGGGCCTGGCACGCTATGTGGATGGGGGTGCGGGCACCGATACGGTGGTGCTCCCGGCCACGCTGGCGCAGACCCATGTGCAGCACAACGCCAATGGCAGCTACACCCTGCAGCGCATGACCGATGGCGCCATGCTGGACGTGACGCGGGTCGAGCGCGTGAGCTTCAGCGATACCAAGCTGGCGCTGGATCTCAATGGCAATGCGGGCCAGGCGGCCAAGCTGCTGGGGGCCCTGGCCGGGCCCGGGATTCTGGCCAACAAGGGCATCGTGGGCGAGGTGATCCGCCTGCTCGATGCCGGGGCCAGCAGCCAGACCATTGCGGGCCTGGGGCTGCAGCTGCTGGGTGCCAACACCCCCACCCAGGTCGCGCAGACCCTGTGGACCAACGTCACAGGCCGGGCGGGCACGGATGGCGAGCTCAAGATCCTCACCGACATCATGGCCGGCGGGGTCTCGGCCAGCGAGCTGGTGGTGATGGCGGCCAATCTGGACATGAATGCCACCCGCATCGATCTGGTGGGGCTGGCGGCCAAAGGCATCGAGTTCGCCTGACAGGCCTACGAAACTGCAGCCCCTCCCCAAGGCGCCCCGTGCGCAGCCTGTGCCGGGCTGCGCACGGGGCGCCTTTTGTCATCAGTTCTGGGGACATACAAAAGCGCCGGGGCTTTCTAACATCGTCGCGCGTGCTGCCGCATGTTTTCGTTCATCCACGTACCGCACCACACCCCGCGCGCCATGGCCACCACCGACACCCAGAACTTCTTCCCCCTTCCCGCACCCGACGCCATGGCCGATGACCGCAGTGGCCAAGGCAGCGGCGCCTTTGCAGCCACCCAGGGCATCCAGGTGCGGGCTTCGGGGCCCACCACCCAGGCCACCGGCGCAGGGTTCTCCAACGACAGCGGCAGCGCCGACCTCATCACCAACGTTGCCGCACAGATCATTTTCGGCACCCTCAATGCCGCCCTGGTCGCTGGCGAGACCGTGGAGGTATCCCTCAACAATGGGGCGAGCTGGACCACCGCCTCGGCCAGCGCGGGCAGCATCAATTGGTCGCTGGCGGGCCAGACCCTGGTCTCGGGCACCGGCCGCGAGGTGCAGGTGCGTGTGAGCGACAGCGGCGGGAACCACGGCAGCACGGTCGGCTTTGCCTACACGTTGGACACCATTGCGCCCAACGTCACCATCAGCAGCAGCGCCGCGGGCACGCTCAAGGCCGGTGACAACGCCACGGTCACATTCAGCTTCTCGGAAGCCCCCGATGGCTTCACCGTCGGCGACCTGAGCGCCGTCGGGCTCTTGGTCAATGACTTCACCGCCACCGCCAACCCCACGATCTACACCGCCACCATCACGCCCCTGGCCAGCTATCAAGGGCCGGGAACCTTGCAGATCGGCGCCAGCAGCTATACCGATGTGGCGGGCAACGCTGGGGCCGGCAGCGGCGTGGCGAGCGTCGCCACCGTTGACTCCAAGGCACCGACCCTGGCCATCTCCAGCAGCAAGGCGGCGCTCAAGGCCGGCGAAACGGCGCTCATCACCTTCACCTTCAGCGATGCGCCGGTCGGCTTCACGGACGGCGGCATCAGCGCCACCAACGGCAGCCTCGGCCCGCTCACCCCCACGGCCAACCCGATGGTGTACACCGCCCTCTTCACGCCCACGCCGAACCTGGCGTCGGGCACCGCCAGCATCACCGTGGCCGCAGGCGCCTACCACGACGCGGCGGGCAATGCCGGCGGGGCTGGGCTCTCGCCCCCTCTCAGCATCGACACCCTGCCGCCCACAGCGGCCCCCTCCGGGCAGCCGCGCTTCCTGAACGACACGGGCTTGAGCACCTCCGACCTGGTGACCTCGGTGTCCGTGCAGACCGTGCGCGGCGACCTCACGGCGCCACTGGCAGCGGGGGAACAGGTCCTGGTCTCCTTTGACAACGGCAATACATGGAACCATGCCGCGGACACGGGCACCACCTGGTCGCTGGCGCACAACCTCACGGGCAGCGGCACCCTCAAGGTGTGTGTGTTCGATGCAGCCGGCAACCCCAGCAGCGAAACCTCGCACGACTACGCGCTGGACCAGACCGCCCCCACGCTGACGGTCAGCAGCAACGTCTCGATGGCCAATGGCGTTGCGCCAGCCGTCATCACCTTCGAATTCAGCGAAGCCCCGGTGGGCTTCGACAGCACAGACATTACCCTCGCCCCCGCCAACGGCACGCTGGGGCCTTTGTCACCCACCAGCAACCCCAGGATCTTCACCGCCGACTTCACGCCAAACAGCGGCATCGCCTCAGGCGTCACAGCCATCACCGTCGCCGGCACCTACCAGGACCTGGCGGGCAACGCCGGCGCGGGCGCCTCCCTGCCTGCCCTGCTGATCGACACCGTGGCACCGGCTGCGGCTGCCGGTGGCGTGCAGTTCCTCACCGACAGCGGCATCGCGGGGGACCTGATCACCAACGTCGCCAGCCAGACCCTCTCGGGCACCCTCTCCGCGCCCCTGGTTCCGGGCAATGTGGTGCAGCTGTCGCTGGACAACGGCCTCAGCTGGTTCACCCTGTCCACCTCGACAGGCGACACCAGCTGGTCCGTCAGCAGAACCCTCTCGGGCAGCTCGACCCTGAAGGTGCGCGTGCTGGACAGCGCAGGCAACTTCAGCGCCCCCTTCTCGGCGCCCTACAGCATCGACAGCACCGCGCCCACGGCCACCCTCGCCAGCAGCGCCACCGGCCCCGTGGGCTACGGCCAGAGCGCCACCATCACCATCACGCTGAGCGATCCGGCCACGCTCACCCAGGCCCACCTGGCCGTCACCGGGGGCACCATCACCAGCTTCAGCGGCAGCGGCACCAGCTACACGGCCACCGTCACCCCGCCGGCCGGCAGCACCACGCCCATCACCGCCAACCTGGCCGCCAACGCCTTCACCGATGTGGCCGGCAACGGCAACACGGCCGCCGCCGCGCTCACGCTGCCGGTCAACACCAGACCGCCCGATACCGGCTCGCTCACCCCGCCGGTCACCACCATCGACGGCGTGGCCGTGAGCACCACGCCCGGCCCCTACGGGGCCACCATCACCACCGTGCCCGTGGTGCCGCCCGGCCGCACCGAGGCGCCGGGTAGCGGCAGCCCGCTGGCCGACATTCCGCTCGTCAAGGGCGGCGATGGCCACGCCATCCTCACCGTGGGCGTGCCCGTCGGCGTGGGCCTCACGGCCGAGGGCCTGGCGACCACCACCATGGGCTCGGCCGCCTTGGCTGAACTCGGCCTGCGCATCGAGCGCATTGCCGGCACCGGCAATACCGAGCTGACCAACGCCGGCCAGGTGTTCTACGCCACCCTCGCGCCCGACGAGCGGCTGAACGTGCAGATCATCAAGCCCGTACTGGGCCCGGGCTACGACGGCTCGCAGCCCCTGGTGATCCGCGGCAGCGGCAGCCCGGTCGACGGCAAGCTGGCCGTCATCATCGATGCCAGCGCCCTGCCCAGCGGCACCGTGATCCAGGTGGATGGCATCGACTTCGTCGCCGCGGCGGGCAATGTGCGCCTGGTCGGCGGGGCCGGCCAGAACATGGCCAGCGGCGATGGCGCCGTGCAATGGATCGTGCTCGGCCCCGGCGACGACGTGATCCACGGCGGCAGCGGCAACGATGTGGTGGGCAGCGAGGCCGGCGATGACCAGGTCCATGGCGATGCGGGCGATGACACCGTGTTTGGCGGTGCGGGCAATGACCTGCTCTCGGGTGGCGCGGGCAGTGACCGCCTGAACGGCGGCACGGGCTTTGATGTGGCGATCCAGGAAGGCGCTCGCACCGACTACACCGTGACCCTGGAGGGCGCAGGCATCAAGCTGACACATACCGCCAGTGGCGTGCCCGACTGGCTGGTCGATGTGGAGCAGGTGCGCTTTGCGAGCGGGCCCAGCCTCACGGTGGCGCACAGCGCTGCAGAAGAAGCCGCTGCATTCCTGTTCCAGAAGTGGCTGGGCCGCGAACTCACGCAAAGCGAAGGCGCCATTGTCCAGACCCTGGCCGGCCACAGCGCCGAGCAGGTGGCCAGCCTGTTCGCACAACTGTTCCCCACCCAGTTGGCCGGCAAGACCGCCACCCAGCTGCTCGACGGCCTGAGCACCGCGGGCGCGATCCGCATCGATGCCGTGCGCGATGTGTTCGTGAGCGGCGATGCAGCCCACAACACCATCACCCCCACGCTGGGCCTGGCACGCTATGTGGATGGCGGTGCGGGCATCGATACGGTGGTGCTCCCGGCCACCCTCGCGCAGACCCATGTGCAGCACAACGCCAATGGATCCTTCACGCTGCAGCGCCTGACCGATGGGGCCATGGTGGATGTGACGGGTGTGGAGCGTGTGCGCTTCAGCGACACCACGTTGGCCCTGGACCTCAATGGCAATGCAGGCCAGGCCGCCAAGCTGCTGGGCGCGCTGGCCGGCCCGGGCATTCTGTCCAACAAGGGCCTGGTGGGCGAGGTGATTCGCCTGCTCGATGCCGGTGCCAGCAGCCAGAGCATTGCCGGCCTCGGCCTGCAGCTCCTGGGGGCCAGCACCCCCACCCAGGTCACGCAGACCCTGTGGACCAACGTCACAGGCCGGGCGGGCACGGATGGCGAGCTCAAGATCCTTACCGACATCATGGCCGGGGGCACCAGTGCAGCGGATCTGGTGGTGATGGCGGCCAACCTGGATGCGACGGCCGTGCGCATTGATCTGGTGGGGCTGGCGGCCAAGGGCTTGGAATTCGCCTGACGGCGAAGGGCTTGGAGTTCGCCTGACGGGCGGCAACCTCTACACCGTGCCGGCCAGGGTAAGCAGCTGGCGCACCTGGTCCGGCCTGGGCGCACATTCGCCGCGCCCGAACCAGGGGCCCCAGCCCTGCAGGATCTTGCGCGAGAACCAGCCCCCTTCGGTGCGGTAGGCCTTGACCGATGCGGCCACCGCGCCCGTCTTGCGGTCCAGGTAATCGGTCTGCTCCACGCCGATGGGAATCCACCGGCCCGCCACCGTGCCATGCCCCTTGCGCACCTGCCGCAGGTCGCGCGGGTGGTCCACCTTGAAGTGGACCTGGTAGGCATTCTCGGGCCGGCACAGCGCCTCGAACTGCCGCGCCCCGGCGATCTCGTCGGCCATCGGGGCCAAGAGCAGCAGGGGTGTGAGCACCAGCCACAGCGCGGCGCGCAGCCCGATGGAAACGGGAATCCGCTTGACCAGCTTGAGCGCCAGTGCCGATGCAACGGCCGCCCAGAACAGCACGACCAGCAGGAACAGGATGGCGGACATGGGGGGACGGGCAGCAAAGGGAAAATGAAGGGCCCGACGAATCTACCACCGGCCCCCACGGCGTGGCTGCCCTCCCGTCGCCCCACGGGCACCGGCCAGCGCCCGCCTGCGCTCATGCGGATTTGCATTCAATCGTCTAACGTCGTTGGTTCGCCTTGCCGTGCTACAGCACTGCCTGCGGCTCCCCGGCTGGTTATACGATTGAGTGCAAGTCCGTATCAGTCATCCATTGCACTGCGCGGCACCCACGACGCATGAAACCGGCGCGGCCAAAGCCAGTGCCCCCGCGCAAGGGCCGCCCCGCCGCGCTGGGGGCGTCCCCCTCCCGAATCGCGCAGCGAGTCGAGAGAGGGGTGAAGGCGCGAAGCGACTCAGGGGGTGTCTCACTTCAGATATCCATGGCGGGCTTGTGCTCCTCGGGCGGCACGAACTTCCACTGCCCCACCAGCAGCGAGAACACGAAGGCCCCGGCCGCGAACAGCCCGAGCACGGCCAGCGCCATGCCCCAGTCGCCGCCCAGGGCACCGAAGGCGCTGGCGCGCACGGCCTTGATGGACCAGGTGAAGGGCAGCCAGGGGCTGATGTCGCGGTAGAAGGTGCTGGTCAGCTCCACCGGCAGCACGCCGCCGGCCGACGACAGCTGCAGCACCATGAGGATCAGCGCGATGGCCTTGCCCACGTCGCCGAAGGCGCGCACCAGGGCCAGGATGACGAGCATGAAGGTCAGCGAGGTGACCGCCATCGACAGCGCCAGCCCCAGGGTGTTGACCGCCTGTATGCCCAGCATGAACCAGACCATGGCCAGCACGCAGGCGGCCTGCAGCAGGTTCACGCTCCACAGCACCCAGAGCTTGCCCAGCAGCAGCGAGACGCGCGAGTAACCCGCGGCCTCGTCGGGCAGGCGCCGCAGGTGGAAGATGAAGGCCGTCATCACCGCGCCCAGCCACAGCGCAATGGGGATGAAATTGGGCGCCAGGCCCATGCCGTTGTTCTTGACCGGTGCATCGATCTCGATCTGCGGCTTGACCGAAATGGCCAGGCCGCTGGCCGTGCCCTCCATGCCGGGGCCGCCCGAGGGCAGCGAGGCTTCCAGCGTATCGAGCCCCAGCACCAGTTGCGAGGAGCCGTCCTTCACCTTGAGCAAGCCCGTGCGCAGCTCGCCGGCGGCGCCGGCCAGCGCCTTGCTGCCGTCCACCACCTGGTCGACCTTGGCATCGGCCGGCACCTTGGCCGCCAGCGTGGAGGCGCCGGCCGAATACGCACCAAAGCCGTCCGCCATCTGCGCCACGCCCTGCGACAGGGTTCCCGCGCCCTCGGCCAGCCGGGCCTGGCCCTGGCTGGCCTGCTGCAGGCCACCATGCAGTTGTGTCGCGCCATCGGCCAGTTGCCCGGCGGCGCCCGAGACCTTGTCACCGCCAAAGAGCAGGCCTTTGGACTCGTCGCGCAACTGCCCCGCCCCATCGGCCAGGCGCTGCGCGCCGTCTTCGAGCTGCGGCAGGGCCTGGCGCAGTTCCTCCTGCCCGCTGGCCAGTTGCCGGGCGCCGGCTTTCAGGGCCTGCAGGTCCGCTGCTTCGGGCTTCTTCGCATCGAGCGTGCGCGCGCCCGCGCCCAGCTGCTTCATGCCATCGCCCAACTGCGCCACGCCGCTGGACAGCTCGGTCGCCCCCTTGGCCAGTTGCGCCGATCCGCCCTCGGCCTTGCCCATGCCGCTGTGCAATGCCACCGCCCCTTCGCGCAGCTTGGCAACGCCTTCGTGCAGGCGCTGCAGGCTGTCGGCCGCCGAAGAGCTGGCACCGAGCACCACCTCCCAGCGCTTTTCGTTGAGCGATTCGTTGACCTGGTGCCCCAGCTCCTCGGCAAAGCGCCGGGCAAAGCCGGCACCCGCGTAGTTGTTGCCCTCGGAGGCAAACACCACGAGCTTGCCAGCCCCCGGCGAGCCCGCGGCCATGGCCCCGGCGCTGAAGTCGGCCGGAATCACCAGCGCAAACAGGCTCTTGCCCTGGCGCACGGCACGCCGGGCCACCTCGGGGTCGCCCTCTTCATAAAAGCCGAACTGCTCTTTGTCCTTGAGCGTCTGGGCCAGGTCCATGCCCAGGTTCACCGCCTGGCCATTGGCCATGGCACCGCGGTCCAGGTTGACGATGGCGGCCGGCAGGTTGCGGGTGTGGCTGGTGGGGTCCCACACCGATTCGAGGTAGATGAAGGCGTAGAACGCCGGGATGACCACCACGCCCAGCAGCGACCAGCGCAGCTTGGGAAAGCTGCGCAGCAGCCGCGCCTCGAGCATCGAGACGTGAAAGGCGTTGCGAAACAGGCGCATGGCGGGCAGGCCGGTCGGTCGGTCGGGTGTCTTGTTGTGTTTGCAAGGCAGCGCCAGCCCCCGCACCCGCGCGGTCGCACGCGAAAGCCGGCCCTGCCTCTTGTGCCCTGGAGTTTGCCCTGAACTGCGCCGCTTCGCCCGTACTGGCCCCACCGTCGGCGCGCGCAAATGTGTAAAGTTTTATGTGTGCAGCGGCCCCGCCGCGCGCTGCACCAGCTCAGGGCGAAGAAGGGCCAGCGCCATGGCCGATGTGCGCCAGTGCCGCTGCCAGGTCATCGCACAGGTCGCCAGGTGCCTCCAGGCCGATGTGCAGGCGCACCAGGCGCCCCGCGTCGGGCTGCACCGGCAGTGCCCGCACATGGTGCGGTATGGCCGGCATCACCAGGCTTTCGAAACCGCCCCAGCTGGTGCCCAGCCCGAACAGCTGCAGGGCATTGATGAACTGCTCAAACGCTGCTTCGCTGCAGGGCGCCAGCTCCACCGTGAAGGGCCCGGGCGCGCCGCTGAACTGCCGCCGCCACAGCGCATGGCCCGGGTCCGACGGCAGGGCCGGAAACAGCACCCGCTCGATCTGCGGTTGCCCCTGCAGCCACGCAGCCACGGCCAGCGCGCTCGCATGGTGGCGCGGCATGCGCAGGCCCAGGGTGCGCATGCCGCGCAGCGCCAGCGCGCAGGCATCGGCCGACACATGGGAACCCTGGCGGTCGCACCAGGCCCGGGTGGAGGCCAAGGCCTCGTACGAACCCGTGACCAGGCCCAGCACCACGTCCGAATGGCCGTTGATGTACTTGGTGGCCGCATGGATCGACAGCGCAATGCCCAGCGCATGCGCGTCGAAGAAGAGCGGCGTGCCCCAGGTGGAGTCGCAGGCCACCGGCACGCCCCGCGATGCCGCGAATTCGCTGACCGCCGCGGCGTCCAGCATGCGCATCGTGAGCGACGAGGGCACCTCGATGAAGACCAGGCAGGCCTGGTCGGTCCAAAGCTCACGCAAGGAGTCCACGCTGTCGAAATAGTCGATGCGGCACTGCAGCGGCGCCAGCACCTGGTCGCACAGCACCTTGGCCGGCCCGTACACGCCCTCCTGCACCAGGATCTGCCCGCCCGGCCGCGCATGGGCGCCCAGCACGGCGGCAATGGCCGCCAGCCCCGATGGCAGCGCGATGCAGCTCTGCGCACCGCACAGTTGCGCCATGGCGGCCTGCAGCTCGAATTGGGTGGAGGTGCCCGAGCGCCCGTAGCGCGGGGCCTCGAACACGGTGCCGCGGTACGAGTCCTTGAACTCCGCCAGGGTTGGGAACACGGTGGTTGAGGCCCGCACCAGCGGCGGGTTCACCGACCGGGCGGCCGTGGCGGAAGCGCGGCCCAGGTGCGCCAGGGCCGTGTCGGTGTGCCAGGGCGTGCTGCGGGCGGTGCGCAATGGGGATGCAGGGGTGTGATTCATGCCGCCAGCGTAGTGTGGCAGGCGCAGTCCGTCTCCCGCCAATCTGCCAGCTTCTGTAGAGTATCGGACATGGCCGCCTCGCCCCACCACCGCCCCATGGACTGGGTCCGTACCACCCGCCCCTTGGTGGCGATGGAAAACCGCTGGCCTTCGGGCCGCTCCACGGGCTGGCACGCCCACCCCCGGGGCCAACTGCTCTATGCCACCGAGGGCGTGATGGTCGTGCACTCGGACGCCGGCTCCTGGGTGGTGCCGCCCCACCGCGCGCTGTGGATGGTGGCCGGGCTGCGCCACAACGTCACCATGTCGGGCGAAGTGCTGATGCGCACCGCCTACATCGATGCCACCGCCATCGCGCGCCTGCCGGCGGCCAGCTGCGTCGTCAACGTCTCGCCGCTGCTGCGCGAGCTGCTGGTGGAGGCCGTGCGCCTGCCCATGGAGGGCGCCCTGTCAGCGCGCGACCGGCGCCTGCTCGCCCTGCTGGTCGACGAACTGCGCACCTGCGACACGGTGCCGCTGCACCTGCCCCTGCCCGCCGACGAACGCCTGCGCAGCGTGTGCAGCGCGCTGATGGAGCGGCCCGACGATGCACACAGCGCCAGGGCCTGGGCCGCCACCATCGGCGTGGGCGAGCGCACGCTGCAGCGCCTGTTCGTGCAGGGCACGGGCATGGGCTTTGCGCAGTGGCGCGAGCAGGCCCGGCTGCTGGCCGCCTTGACCGCCATCGCCCGGGGCGAGAAGCTCATCGCCGTGGCCCTGGGCTGCGGCTATGCCAGCCACAGCGCCTTCACCGCCATGTTCCGCCGCCACTTCGGCGTGCCGCCCTCGGTGTTCTACCGGTAGCAGACTGGCCACCCGGTGCTTGGGGCGCCTATTGGGAAGATGCCATGCCCGGGCCGCCGGCACTGCCACCCGCCCGGATCTTTTGCAGCTCTTTGGCGAACCACTGGGCGCTGGGCTGAACGCTGCCGTTGCAGCGCACCTGGTAGGCCTGGCCCGAGGCGCTGCTCGACGAGGCAGCCAGCTCGATGAATTTCTCGGTGCTGGGCAGCGTGCTGCGCTTTTCGATGTAGTCGAGCTTGCGCAGCAGGTGCGTCTTCGCCTCCGCGGCGCCGTGCCAGGAGCCATTGCGCTGGAACTCGCAGCCCGAGGACTGGAGCGCGGCCAACAGGCGATCGATCTCGCCGCGCACCGGCGCGGCCGCAGGCGCGGCGAGCGCCAGGCCCGCCACCAGGCTGAGCCCCCAGGCGACCACGGTGTGCTGCAGATGTCGTCTTGTCATGGGCGAACAGGATACCCCGTGGCCCAAGGCCTCAGCACTCGTAGGGATCAATGCGGAGCACCCGCGGCACGCCCGGCTGGCTGCAGCCTTGGGTGCACTGGTACACGGGCCAGCGGGGGTCACCACAGACCTTCTTGCGGCCGGGCACCCGGCGGTAGGTGGCGCCGGCCAGCACCGTGGCGCCATCGGCACCGCAGGCAAAGCCGGCCCGGCCATCCGGGGTCCACTGGCACTGGCTGTCAAAGGCGACCATGCCGGGCGCCGAAGACCGCGCCACAGCGGCCGGCTGCGGCTTCGCGGACCGCAGCACCTCCACACCGATCATGAGCTTGCCGAATTCGCAGCCCCCATCGTTGATGGTGACCTCATGCGTGCTGGAGCGCCCGGAAAGGACCTCGGAGCAACCCGCGTGCCCTGCCCCGCTTGCCAGCAAGGCAGCGGCCAGAACCAGGCATGCGCGCAGGGTCCTGAGCATGGCCCCAACGGTCAGATCGGCTGGGCGATCAGGTCGTGACCACGCACGCCCACGATGCGGGCGCGCGTGAACTCGCCCACCTTCATGGTCTTGCTGATCTTCTCGGGCGGCAGCAGTTGCACCGTGCCGTCGATCTCGGGCGCATCGGCGTAGGTGCGGCCCACGCCGCCCTTGCGGCCCAACGCGGGGGCCGAGTCGACCAGCACCTGCATGGTGGCGCCCACGCGGCGCTGCAGGCGCGCGATGGAGACCTCTTCGGCCACGGCCATGAAGCGGGCGCGGCGCTCTTCGCGCACTTCCATGGGCAGCATGCCGGGCAGCTCGTTGGCGGCGGCGCCGTTCACATCGCTGTAGGCAAAACAGCCTGCGCGGTCGATCTGCGCCTCGCGCACAAAGTCCAGCAGGTGCTCAAATTCCGCTTCGGTCTCGCCAGGAAAGCCGGCAATGAAGGTGCTGCGGATCACCAGCTCGGGGCAGACCTCGCGCCAACGCTGGATGCGCTCCAGGTTGCGCTCGCCGCTGGCGGGGCGCTTCATGCGCTTCAAGGCATCGGGGTGGCTGTGCTGCAGCGGCACGTCCAGGTAAGGCAGCACGCGGCCCGTAGCCATGAGCGGCAGCACATCGTCCACGCTCGGGTAGGGGTACACATAGTGCAGGCGCACCCAGGCGCCATAGGGCTCGGCGATCTCGCCCAGGGTCTGCACCAGCTCGAGCATGCGCGTCTTCACGGGCTTGCCGTCCCAGAAGCCGGTGCGGTACTTCACGTCCACGCCGTAGGCCGAGGTGTCCTGGCTGATGACCAGGAGCTCCTTCACGCCGCCTTCGAACAAGGCCTTGGCCTCGCTCAGCACGTCGCCGATGGGGCGCGACACCAGGTCGCCACGCATCGAAGGGATGATGCAGAAGGTGCAGCGGTGGTTGCAGCCCTCGCTGATCTTGAGGTAGGCATAGTGCTTGGGCGTGAGCTTCACGCCCGCAATGCCGAAGCCGCCAGGCACCAGGTCGATGAAGGGGTCGTGCGGCTTGGGCAGGTTCAGGTGGACGGCATCCATGACTTCCTGCGTGGCATGCGGGCCGGTCACGGCCAGCACGCTGGGGTGCATCTGGCGCACCATGTTGCCGCCGCCCTCGGCCTCGCGCGCACCCAGGCAGCCGGTCACGATGACCTTGCCGTTCTCGGCCAGCGCCTCGCCAATGGTGTCCAGGCTTTCCTTCACGGCATCGTCGATGAAGCCGCAGGTGTTGACGATGACGAGATCCGCCCCCTGGAAGGTCTTGGAGGTCTCATATCCTTCGGCGCTCAGCTGCGTCAGGATCAGCTCGGAATCGGTCAACGCCTTGGGGCAGCCCAGGCTGACAAATCCGACTTTCGGTGTTTTCGTGGGGGACAGTACTTCGCTCATAACCCTCTATTGTCCCAGTTCTGGCGGGAAAAGGGTATGGAGGGGGTTCTCCAGGCGGACTTCCGTCGCCCAGATCAACACGAATTCAGGTCGGAGAGCGGCCCCTAACTGTCTGTTGTTTACAACAGCTCACGCCTCTGCCTTCAAAAGCGCTGCCTTTACGCTGCGTTGCTGATCCGCCGAAAGTGCGCTCATCAAATATTCTTGAACATTAAGGTGCAACCCTGAGTAAGTCTCTTTCTCCGAGAACATGCAGAGAGCCAGACAAACCTTTAACGTCGCCAGAAGATCTTTCGAAATTGCCCTTCCCTGATCCTCTTGCAATCGGATGTCAGCTAACGTTTCACGCAACACAAGCGTCTTAGAAGAGGTGCTATGAACAGCCGTGGAAAGCTCCGCATATAAGCGTGGCAGATTGGTCATCAGAGGTTTTAAATCTCCCAAAAAGCAATTTAGCCAGCCACAATGCTCGCGCAATTGCTTCATTTCAAGGTAGTATTTATCCCTCGTATGAAGCCAATCGTATTCAACAACATGATCTCGAAAATAATGATGACGCCAGAAATTTTCAATCACGCTGCGGAGATAAAATCGAGCACCCCTAGCATCACCACCTGTCAATGCATGCACCAAATGCACAGCATCCGAAGTCAACTCTTGAATAAATATTCTCTGATGCGGCTCTAGCGGCGCCATTGCACGCGACAGATATGAAAAGCACATGGCATATTTATGTGCAGAGGCAATGAGAGCACGCTGAGTTTTCGGGTTTGGTAAACGATCTTTCGCCACGCCCTCCCAATACAACGAGAACTCCTCTTTCACCTGCTTTTCCGTCTGAGAAATCTGACGCTTCTGCTGACGCCTTGTGCTCATCACATCTCCTTAATGAGCTTTGACCACTTAGAAATAAAGTTATTTGGTCGCGTATTCAGTCGAGATCTAAGTTCAGCAAAGAAGGTCGCCTTTGCTTGCACATCCATTGCATCGACCATTCTAGAGGCACGCGCAATATACCGCTCTCGAGCCTCTTTAGGCTTAGCTTCGATCCGAAGTGCGTCCGCAATATCCGCAACCGTGGGAAACGCAGTCCGATCATCAAAGAGATCAGCCAGATAAGCTGTCTGAGGACTGCGAGCACGATTAGCAGCATCAGCCACCTGAGCACCCGGGGGGGAAGCATTCGCAGAAGGCTGCTCAACAGTCTCTGATTCCTTATGCAATTGCATCAATGCCTGAATTGCAGCTTGGATAGCAGAGGATGCTGACTGACGGAAATGCTCTTGAAGCATTGTCTGAAGCTCATCATCAGTAAACTCGGCAGCAAGCTCATACAGCTTTGCCGCAAGATATAAGCTTTTTTGGCGAGATGTAAAATTTCTCACAATTTTTCCTTTACTCGCCTCTCAAACTCAGCACAAATTCCAATGAGCGCTTTTTTAACATCCGTGAATTTACCAGTTTTTTCAAAAAACTGAAGCGGAGTATTCGCATCCACAGCCTCAGCCACGCCTGTTGTCTGATGAATAGTTTCTACAAAAACTTCACCAGGGTATTGCTGTCGGACCTGCTGCATCGTTTGATCCATCGCATCTGTCTGCCTTACCTGTGTAAAGACCAATCCGAGACGCAAAAGCTCTTGACCAGAACGTTCCTCATAGTCTTGCATAGCTCGTTCCAAGAGTGGAAGACCAAGAACCGATAAAGGATCAGGCTTTACCGGAACCAAATAAGCGTCAGATGCGAGAAAGGCACTATAGCTAAACAATGATGCAGTCGGTGGACAGTCGATAAGAATAAAGTCAAAGTTACCCTTTACCTTATCAAGAAAAACACGAAGACGATTCTCTGTCCCCCGAGGAGCAGCATCTAATTTCATAAGATCAAGCGCTGACGGTAAGACATGAAGCGTCCGCCCTCCACGCTTGACTGGAATTAAAGTTGACTTATCGGTAGGCTTAACAAGAGGCGCGCCATTGCTCGATTGAGGCTGAAAGACGTTCAAAACAGTATGCTTTGTTTTGAGCCAACCAAGGTAAGTATCTGCATCAACAATCCATTGGGTGGCATTGAACTGAGGGTCGATGTCCACCAACAATACGCGGTGTTTCCTCGCTAACTCCCAAGCTAGACCAACAGCCAGTGTAGTCTTACCGACTCCTCCCTTCATGTTGATCAGCGATACGATTTTTGCGGCAGGCATGGATTCTCCTAAGGCTGACCATCCTATCCGATGATCCTCACATGTCTAGGCTTCGCGTCTAAATGATGTGCCCTCCGGGCTGGCATTGTCGCCGGTCTGAAGGTCTCTCCGACGAGTGACATCCGTGCATCCGCGTGGCCACGCCCTACTCTGACTGACTCTTGACGATCTGCGAAGACACACCGATAGTTTCCAATCCAGGAAACTATTTAGACAAGACCGCACATGCCCACCCCGCTCACCCTGCACTACCACCCCCTGTCCTCGTACTGCCACAAGGTGCTGATCGCCCTGGATGAACTCTCCATTGCGCCCGAGCTGCGCCTGCTCAACCTGGGCGACCCGGCCGAGCGCGCGGCCTTTCTGGCGCTGTGGCCCACGGGCAAGATGCCGCTGCTGGTGGACGCAGGCCGTCCGGTGCCGGAGACCAGCATCATCATCGAGCACCTGCAGCACCACCATGCCGGCGCAGGCTGTGCGCCGCTGATCCCGCACGACGCGGATGCGGCCCTGCAAGTGCGCCTGTGGGACCGGCTGTTCGACCTGTATGTAATGACGCCCATGCAGGCCTGCACGGCCGACCTGCTGCGGCCCGAGGGCCAGCGCGATGCCCTGGGCCTGGCCCGGGCGCGCGAGGCCCTGTCTGCCGCCTACGCCATGGTCGACGCGCACATGGCAGGGCGCACCTGGGCCGCGGGCGACGCCTTCAGCATGGCCGACTGCGCTGCCGCGCCGGCCCTGTTCTATGCCGTGACCCATGTGCCACTGGACGCCCGGCACACGCACCTGGCAGCGTACTTCGAGCGCCTGGTGGCACGCCCCTCGGTGGCGCGCACCATCGATGCGGCGCGGCCCTTCTTCCGCTTCTACCCAGGGCGCCAGGGGCTGGCGCGCCGCTTCTTCGACCCCGAAGCACAGGGCTGACATGCCGCCGCCCTCTTCCTCTTCCCCCGCCCCGGGCGATCTGGACCGCATGTTCTTCGCCCTGGCCGACGCGCACCGCCGAGGCATGCTCGAGCTGCTCGCCCGCGGCGGGCCGGCCTCGGTGTCGGAACTGGCCGCACCGCTGCAGATCGCCCTGCCCTCGGCCGTCAAGCACCTGGCCGTGCTGGAGCAAGGCGGCTTTGTCGCCTCGCGCAAGGCGGGGCGGGTGCGCACCTTCCAGATCGAGCCCCGCGGCTTCGATGCCATGAACACCTGGCTCGCACAGCACAAGGCCATGCTGCATGCGCAGTTCGACCGGCTGGGCGACTACCTGGCGCAGCAGCAGGCAGAGCCCGCAAACCAAGGAGACCCGCGATGACCGCCAGCCACCCGCCCAGCACGCAGACCGATTTCGTGATCGAGCGCCGGTACCCGGCTGCGCCCGATGCGGTGTTTGCCGCCTGGGCCGACCCCGCGGCCAAGCGCCTGTGGTCCGATTGCCACCCCGAGCACACGACCCACTATGCGCTCGACTTTCGGCTGCATGGGCACGAGACGCACCGGGTGCGGCATGCCGATGGGCGCCTGCAGGAGATCGAGAAGCTGTTCTTCGACATCGTGCCCGGCCGGCGCATCGTGTTTGCCTACGACATCCGGCTCGACGGGCGCGCCCTGTCGGTGTCGCTGGCCACCGTGGAATTCTTCGCGGCCGCCACCGGCACCCGCATGGTCTATACCGAGCAGATCAGCTACCTTGACGGGCACGAAGACCGCGCGCAGCGGTTGCGGGGCACCGAGGAGGGGCTGGAGCGGCTGGGGCTGTACCTCGCAAAACCCGGCACTGCCTCGTAAGCGATGCCCTGGCACGGCAGGCAGACAGACAGACAGACAGCCTAGGAAGGGCGGCCGCTACCCGCTCACCTCCACGCGCGCCACATGCCCGCGCTCGATGTAGCAGGTGAAGTGGCGCCGCGCCGTGCCGTCCTGCAGGCATTCGAAGGACAGGTCCCAGGGCTTGAGTTCGTCGCCATCGGCCGGGATCGACAAACCCACCCATGCGAACGCGTCCCGCCACTCGGCGGGAAACTGGCGGCGCACCCAGTCTTCGTACTCGCCGACCAGCAGGTCTTCTCCCTTGTGAAAAGCTGCATCGGGGTAGTGGATGTAGCGCTCGAAAAAGGCCACCTGTGCAGGCACGGGTTCAGCCCCTCCCGGGGCCTCGATGGCCAGGGTCAGCGGGTGGCCCAGAACTTGGGTCTCACCCTCCCAGTACGCCCCATGCTTGGCACGGATGAGCACCAGATCGCCGAAGACAGGGTGCGCAAGCCTGCGCTCCCCTCCTCCAAACAGGCGTTGCAGAAAGCCCATGGCGACCTCCGGTCGGATCAGCGCTTGAGTCCAAAGGCTCCCAGCATCTGCTCGGTCTGCTTTTGCATCTGCTCCTGCATCTGCGTGAGCATGGACTGCGACTGCTCGACGTAGTTGCCCATCATGCCCTTGAGCATGGGCGATTGCAGGTTCATGAACTGGGCCCACATCTCGGGCGTCACGCTCTGGCTCTGTTCGGCCAGCTTGGCCTGCACGTCGGTGAAGGCCTGCACATTCTTTTCGAGGTAGGCGCCCATGAAGCCCTGCATGGCATGGCCGTAGAAGCGGATGATGTTGGCCAGCACGGCCTCGGTGAACATGGGCGCGCCACCGGCCTCTTCTTCCAGGATGATCTGCAGCAGGATGCTGCGGGTGAGGTCTTCGCCCGTCTTGGCATCGCGCACCACCACATTGTGGTGGGCCATTACCAGCTCGCGCACCTCGGCCAGCGTGATGTAGGTGGAGGTGTCGGTATCGTACAGGCGGCGGTTGGGGTACTTCTTGATCACGCGCTGTGCAGACTTGCCGCCGGCGGGTGCAGGTGCGGATGCGGCGGGGGCGCTCTTCTTGTCGGACACTACGGACTCCTCGGGCGCTCGGGCCCATGTGTGACTGTTCTGTGGCTATTGCAGTGCAACAGATTCTAGGCAGTGCAGCCCCCCGGCGCGGCAAAGGAATACCCTGATGGGGAGAAGTCGCGCATTTGACAGCAGGGCCCGGTGCGCAGCGGGGCCCAACGCCTCCCCCAAAAGAAAAGGGCGGCACCATGTGCCGCCCCCCGGGATTGCGCGCTGTCGGGCGCGTGTCAGTGGTAGACGTAAGTGGCGCTGTAGGGCAAGGCCAGGCCCGAGACGCTCAGCGTCATGGCGATGGAACCCGTGCCTTCGATGACATTGAAGGTGCAGGCCTTGATCGTCCAGTTGCCGGCCAGCGCGCTTTGCTGCTGGCTCTGGGTGATGGGCAGGCGCAGCGATGCGTCGCTGCAGAACTCCTGCTGGCTCATGGGGCGCGTGACGTTGACCAGGGTGATGGGGTTCTGCGCCGTGGCCACCGCGGTAACGCGCACGTCCAGCAGGTGGCCGGTGCCTCCGGTGCCGGTGAACGGGGGTGTGGTCACCACGCCGCCATAGCTCACCAGCGCAAACGAAGGGTTGCCCAGGCTGACCTGGGTGAAGATGTCCTTGCCCAGGGCCAGCCGGGGCAGGTACAGCAGCTTGCCATTGCTGATGAACTGGCTGTCCTCGCCCACCACGGCGGGGTCGCCAGCCTTGAGCTCGCCCACGTCGAGCAGCTTGATCACCACATTGAAGTACTTGGCGTTGTCGATCTGCAGCACGGGCATGCTCAGCGTGCCGGCTGTGCCATCGAACACCGCCGGATCCGCTGCCTGGGCCCCTGCCATGGCGCTCACGAGAAACGCCGCAACCGCGAGGTTTTTGGGGTTCGGTTTCACGTCTGATCTCTCCTGGAGGGCCTTGCGGGCCCTGTAACCGTTAACGTACATCGTAACCAACTGAGTCGGGCAACAATCTGCACCGCCCGACCGGGGTGCGTCGCGCATGCGCCACACCTTAATGGGTGTATTGTCCGCCACCCTGTCCCGACTTGCTGGTGATCGGGGGCACAAGCTCGTGCAGAAAAACGCCTCATTTTTCAGCAGGCCCAGGCGAAATTAGCCACACCAAAGATAACAACAACAATGAAATTGATACATAAATCACATCTTTGGCGCCAATTGGGCGCTCGGCAGGGTGCGCGGCGCGTGCCTGTGCCAGAGCCTGCGCTCACCGGCTCCGGGTCGGGGCATTGGCTGGCATACACGGCATGGATGGGGCGGTACCGTGGGCTTGTCGGGGCACGCCGCCCCATTGCTTCAACAGGAGTTCACCATGCCCGCACCCGCACCCCAGCCCCTGCCGCCCATGGACATCCCGCCGCTCGAGCAGCCGCCCCGGCCGGCCTGGGCCCCCGAGCCGCCCCAGGGCGACCCGCCGCCCGGCCCGGCAGAGTCACCGGTGCAAGACCCACCGCCGCACTTCTGACGAAAGGCCCCATGTCCCACGGCAAGGGGCGGCTGCACGCCCTTGCGGCCGGTGGCGCCCCTCGATCACACCATCCCTAGCCCTAGCACGGGAGGGCCTGTGGCCACACCCCCCGCATGGGGGAGTGCTTCGGTCTTGACAATCGGCACCACACCAAGGCCGCCACACACCAGGGACGGGGCGGCGGCAGGCCCCATGGGTCGCAGTTTCACCCCCACGGGTGATGACTTCGGGCCGGCATTTGCAGACAATGCTGACCAGCCCCAGGGGCCGGCCCGCCCAAGCTGCCAGGCGCCAGTGCACCGCTTGGCAGCCGCCACGGCGGCAGCGTCCCGCCCCATGAACCCGCGCCAGCGGTGCTGCCCAGACAGCCGGTGCGCGGGCCCATGCTACAGGGATGGATGAAAGGCAAGGCCCGGCAGGTGTTTTCTTCGCGAACCGACTCTCCCCCAGGGTCTGCCAAGGACCGCACTTCGCCACGGCTCGAACCGTGGCGGGTGTTCCTTTTTGTGTTCGCCCTGGCCGGGGTGGCACTGACCCTTCAGCTGCTCACCGCACGCCATGCCATCCGCGAAGTCGAGGTGGCGCGACTGCAGGATGTGAGCCGCTATGTCTCGGAAAACCTCACGCGCCAGCTCAAGGGCTTGAACGAAGCGCTCACGCGCATCAGCCGCGACTACCGCGCCTCGGCACTCGCGGCGTCGAGCAGCGACTCCTCGCGCCAGCTGCACCTGCTCACCGACGTGATCCAGGCGGTGCGCGGGCTGGCGGTGTACGACGCCAACGGCACCGCCGTGGCCTCCGACCGGGCCATCGACGTGGGCCGCGACTTCTTTGCCAAGGAGTTCTTTCGCACCGTGCGCGGCCGGCCCGACCCGCATGTGCTCTACCTCTCACGCCCCTCGGCCTCGGACGACGAGGGCGTGGCGCTGCACCTGTCGCGCGCCGTGTTCGACGCGGCCGGCCAGTTCACCGGCGTGGTCACCGCCACGCTGGACGACGAGTTCTTTGCCTTCACCCTGCGCGCGGCCCTGTTTGCATCGGACATGCGGGCCACCATGGCGCATGCCGATGGCGAGGTCTTCGTGACCGTGCCCAGCATGGGCTCCGAGCGCATGGCCAACCTCTCGCGGCCAGGCTCCGCATTCGAGGCCCATGTCCAGAGCAAGCGGCAGAACACGGTGTACGAAGGGCTGGTGCCGGCCACCGGGCGCGAGCGCCTGGTGGTGCTGGCCAGCGTCAAGCCGCAGGGCCTGGGGCTGGACAACACCGTGGTGCTGGCGGTGAGCCGCGAGCGCTCGGAGGTCTATGCGCCCTGGTATGCGCAGGTGCGCCTGTACACCACGCTGTACGCCACCGTACTGGTGCTGGCCACGGGCCTGCGCCTGTTCGAGCGCCGGCGCCTGCGCCGGCTGCTCGCGCAGGAGGAGGCCTCGCAGGCCGCGCTGCAGCTCACGGCGGCCCGCCTGGAGCGCGCACTCGACGGCGCCCAGCTGGGCCTGTGGGAGCTGCAGGTGGACACGCGCCAACTGCGCATCGATGCCCGGGGCGCGCGCATGCTGGGCTATGGCAATGCCGAGGTGGTGCGCTCGGTCGAGGAATGGACGGCCACCCTGCACCCGGCCGACCGGGCCGGCAACACCGCTGCCTTCGCCAGCCACCTGCGCGGTGCCAGCCCGGCCTACGAAAACGAGTTCCGCGTGGGCGTGGGCGATGGCGGGCAGTTCGTGTGGCTGTTCAGCCGCGGCAAGGTGACCGAGCGCGCCGAGGGCGGCGCGCCCCTGCGCATGATCGGCACCTTCATGGACATCACCGAACGCAAGGCCAACGAGGCAGCGCTGGCCGATGCCGTGCTGCTGCAGAAGAAGTCCGGCGAGATCGCCCGGGTCGGCGGCTGGACGCGCGACCTCGCCACCGGCGAGTCGCAGTGGACCGACGAGGTCTACCGCATCCACGACCTCGAACCCGGCAGCGCGCCCGACCTGCCGCGCACGCTCGACTACTACACCCCGGCCTCGCGGCCCCTGATCGACGCCGCCGTGCAGCGGTGCATACAGGACGGCACGCCCTGGGACCTGGAGCTGCAGATCGTCTCCGCCAAGGGGCGGCTGCTGTGGGTGCGCACGCAGGGCGAGGCCATCCGGCGCGATGGCACCATCGTGCGGCTGGCAGGGGCCTTCCAGGACATCACGGCGCGCAAGCAGGCCGCGCTGGAGCTGGAGCGGCTCAACGCCACGCTGTCCGAGCTGTCCTACCAGGACGCACTCACCGGCCTGGGCAACCGCCGCCTGTTCGACGACACGCTGCAGGCCGAGTGGGCGCGCAATGCGCGCCAGGGCTCGGCGCTGTCGCTGCTGATGGTGGACGTGGACTACTTCAAGCGCTTCAACGACCTGCACGGCCACCAGGCGGGCGACGAATGCCTCAAGCGCGTAGCCCACGTGCTGCGCGATGCGCTGTGGCGCTCGCACGAACGCGCCATGCGCTACGGCGGCGAGGAGTTCGCCATCCTGCTGCCCGAAACCACGCTGGAGGGCGCGCGCCAGGTGGCGCAGCGGCTGCTGGACGCCATCGCGACCGCCCGCATCGCGCACGGCGCCTCGGTGCTGGGGCCCTGGGTCACGCTGAGCATCGGCGTGGCCTGCGTCACGCCGGCGGCAGACGGCCGGCCCACCCACCTCACCCGGCGCGCGGACATGGCGCTCTACCAGGCCAAGTCGCAGGGCCGCGCCTGCTTTGTCGCCGACGAAACGCCCGCCAGTGTGCTTTGACTACCGGCCGGCGCTGCCGTCCAGCAGCGCGCGCACGCGGCGCGCCATGTCATCCACCTCGAAGGGCTTGGTGAGGATCTCCATGCCGGGCGAGGCGAAGGGCTGCGAGGCCGAGACCTTCTCGGCATAGCCGGTCATGAACAGGATCTTCATGTCCGGCCGCTCGGCGCTGGCGGCCTCGGCCACCTGGCGGCCGTTGAGCCCCGGCAGGCCGACATCGGTGATGAGCAGGTCGATGCGCCGCTCGCGCACGCGCAGCTGGTCCAGCCCCGACAGGCCGTCGTGCGCCTCCAGCACCTCATAGCCCAGGTCGCGCAGCACTTCGGCCACCATCTCGCGCACCAGCGCCTCGTCCTCCACCACCAGGATCACCTCGCCCCGGGTCGCGGCCGCCGTGGCGGCGGGCGTGGGCAGCGCGTGCGCGGGGCTGTCTTCGGCGTTGAAACGGGCCGGCAGGTACATGCGCACCGTGGTGCCCTGGCCGTACTCACTGAAGATGCGCGCATGGCCCTCGGACTGGCGCGTGAAGCCGTAGATCATCGACAGCCCCAGGCCCGAGCCCTCGCCCACCGCCTTGGTGGTGAAGAAGGGCTCGAAGGCATGGGCCAGGGTTTCGGCCGTCATGCCCGTGCCCGTGTCGCTCACGCTGATGCAGATGTAAGAGCCGGGCTGCACGCCGTGCAGGGCGGCGGCATAGGCCGCATCGAGCTCGGCGTTGTGGGTCGCGATGGTCAGCCGGCCACCGCCCGGCATGGCATCGCGCGCATTGATGGCCAGGTTGAGGATGGCGCTCTCGAGCTGGTTCTCGTCGCACAGCGTGGTCCACAGCTCGGGCGCGAGCTGCAGTGCCAGCTCCACCTTCTCGCCGATGGTCTGGCGCAGCAGGTCCTGCATGGACAGCACCAGCGGATTGGCGCGCACGGCCTTGGGGCTGAGCGGCTGGCGCCGCGAAAAGGCCAGCAGCCGGTGCGTGAGCCCGGCCGCGCGCGAGGTGGAGGCCAGGGCCCGCGTGACATAGGTGTCCAGGTCGGCGGCCGCCCCCTGCGCAATGCGCTTGCGCAGCAGCTGCAGGTTGCCCATGATGCCCTGCAGCAGGTTGTTGAAGTCGTGCGCAATGCCGCCCGTGAGCTGGCCCACGGCCTCCATCTTCTGCGCCTGGCGCAATGCCTCCTCGTGCTGGCGCAGCTGGGCGGTGCGCTCGGCCACCTGCGACTCGAGGGTGGCATTGAGCGTCTGCAGCGCGGTCTCGGCCTTGCGGCGCTCTTCGATCTCGCGCTGCGCGGCCTCGAACAGGCGCGCGTTGTCGATGGCGATGGCCGCCTCGGCCGCCAGCAGCGCCACCGAGCGCTCGGAGCGCTCGGTGAACACCCCCGCCTGCGAGTGGCCAAAGAACAGCCCGCCGATCACCTCGCTGGCGCGGTTGACCACCGGCACCGCCAGGTAGCTGGTCACGGCCAGGTGGCCCTGGGGCATGCCATGGTAGGGCGCACTCAGGCCGTAGCGCGGGTCGCGCCGGATGTCGTCCGAGCGCACGATGCCTTCGCCCGCGAAGGTGGGGCCAAACACTGCCGTGTTGCGCGGCATGGGAAAGTGCTCGAACGCCGCGCGCGGCGCGCCCGACAGGGTGTACAGGGTGTAGCTCTCGCCCGCCTCGTTCACCCGGTTGTAGAAGAAGGCACCGAACTGCGCGCCCGTGACCTCCACGCCGGCATCGGTCACCGCCTGGACCACCTTGGCCAGGTCGTTCTCGCGCGCCAGCGTGGCGCCAGCGCGGTTGAGCACCTCCAGCGTGCGCTTTTCCTCGCGCAGTGCGTCTTCGGACACCTTCCACTGCGTGCGGTCGCGCAGCACCTTCACGAAGGCCACGGGCGCGGCGGCCGGGTCGGTCACGGGCGTGAGCTCGCCCACGGCCCAGAAGCGCGAGCCATCGGCGCGCATGCGCCAGCCCTCGTGGCCGCCACGGCCCTTGGCCAGGGCGTCGGCCATCTCCTCGGTCACGCGCGCCTGGGGGTTGGTCTCTTCGGGGAAGATGCGCAGCAGGGTCTGGCCACGCATCTGCTCCTCGGTCCAGCCCAGCAGGCGCACGGCACCGGGGTTCCAGCTGAGCACGGTGCCGGCGCTGTCCAGCGCGATGATGGCCGTGTCGGTGGCGCTGTTGATGACGGTGGATAACGCGGCTGCGCTCAGTTGCATGGGGTGTGTCTCGTTGAACACGTTCGTCGGGGCCGAGGGCTCCCTGCTCGGGAAAGGCCCACTGTAACGTTTCCAACCCATTTGAACCACCGGGTGTTCATGGGGTGGGCGGGTCCTCCGGCCTTCAGCCGGGCTCGGGGTCGGGCAGCCCCATGCAGTGCTCGAAGAAGGCATCGAGCTCGGTGGACTTGTCGAACACGCCGTCGGCGCCCAGCGCCTGGCAGCGGCGGCGCATGTCGGGCGTGGCGTAGTTGGACAGCACGTACACATGCTGGCTGGGGTTGCGCTGGCGCACGGCCTGCAGCACCTCCAGGCCCGAACCGGCGGCCAGGAACAGGTCCACCACCATCAGCTGCCACTGGCCGCGCCAACGCTCCAGCGCCTGCCGGGCGCCCGTGGCCGTGGCAGCAATGGCAACCACGCGCGCATTGGCCAACTCCTCCAATGCCGGGACCAGTGTCTCGCTGATCGTTGGGTTGTCTTCGACGAGGATGGTGATGAAAGGCATCGTGGACGCCTGCCGGTTACACCGGTAATGGGCAAGCTGCCTACAATCTATGCTTGCAGCCGGATCCGGCGTGTAGGCGGGCGCCCCGCGTGTAGGGCCTGCTACACCGGAATGTGTGATTTTTTCCACGAGCAGGCGGACATCTATGCCCAGCGACCCGAAGACGCCCCCGGCATCCCCCGAGATTGCCGAGGTCTTGAGCCAGAACGAGGAAGCGGCCGAGCAGATCAAGGCCACGGCCAGCGAACTCGACGTGGTGCACGCCGTGCTGTCCACGCAGATCCCGCCCGAGCACCTGGAGGGCGACCTGCAGGCCGCCGTGGAACGCACGGACGAGCTGGAGCAGCAGCTCAGCGAGACGGCCGAGGCGCTCGAAAAATCGAACGACCTGCTGCGTGAGATCGACGCCAGGCACAACGGCGGCAGCGCCAAGACAGGCAAGTAGGGCAAGGCCTGCCGACGGTGGCCGTCGGGTCGGCGGCATCGTCCTACAGCGGCGTGATCGCCATGCGCGCACACTGGGTCTTTGGCAGCCAAGGGCCCACCATGGCCACACCTCCCCCACCACCCGCCGACAACCGGCCCCGCACAGACCCGACCCCGGCCTTCACGGAGACCGGTGTTGCTGGCAGCAGGCGCGACACGCCTGCGGACGCGGCGCCCGCAACCCCAAGGGCGCATCCGCCCGAGTCGGATACCCACCCCGAAACCCCGGCCAGCATCAACTCACCATGATGGGGCGGCGCGCCCCAGCCCGAGGCATGCAGGCAGTGCGGTTCACAGCGGGGTCAGCGCCTCGGGCAGGCACGATTCCTCATGGCCCACGAGGCGTATCCACATGCCGGTCTTGCGGATGATGATGTAGTCGACGGTGACGACGCGGCCTTTATAGAGGAATTGGGAGCCGGGTTTGTACAGGACCATGGAGCAGGCGAAGAAGGCGGGTTGCAGATGGCACATGGGCCACCTGCAAGAAACAGGCCTTCGATGGTGCCTGCACTGACATCACCGGGTTGTGACAGCCGCAAAAAACCCGGGGAGTCAGCGGGCTGTTGCTTGACGCGCTGCGGCAGTCCAACCCCGTACCACCCGGGGCACGATGTGCAGCGCACCTGGCCGCTCAGTGTTCGCCCATGGCCAGGCCGTGTGCTGGCGTGTCGGCCCGCGGCGCAGGGGCCGAGGCCGACGATTGCGCCGACATGGGCTGGGACGCCGCGGACAGGTGGCTCAGCACGGCGGCCTTGATCTCGGGCCCGGCCATCTTGAAGCCCACCACGGCCCAGACCACGAGCACCGCGATGGTTGCTGCCACGCCGAACACCCGCGAATCACCGGCAGCGTCGGCGCCCTGCAGCATGCCGTAGTGGCCCGATGTATTGCTCATGCTTTTCATGGTGTTGCTCCTGGCTGTGTGGTGCAGTGAAGTTAACGGCCAGACAGCGCCCGGACTGTCGGACAAACACCCTTCCTGGTTGCGGAAAACCCGCAGCCCACGCCCTGCCCCGCCCGGCATGAAAAAGCCGCCTGGCAGGGCGGCTTCATGGGCTTGTCACGGTCTCCCGGAGGGTTGTCACATGCGGTTCCAGGGCCACTCGCCGCACTTGGACTGCGATACCGTCACATTGGCCAGGCGGCGCATGGAGGTGTCGTCGTAGATGTAGCTCAGGCGCACGCCGGCCTGCAGGTCGGGCGCCACATGCGGGTCGCGGCACAGCGTGCCCATGAGCTCGCGCTCCACCACGGCCTCGAAGTCCGGCCGCACGCCGGCGGGGCTGACCAGGAACTTCACCGTCACATGCCGGCCCGCATGCGTGGCCGAGGTGTTCAGAATGCGCTCGTCGCGCCGCTCGCGCGCCTCGCCGTTGTACTCATCGGCCAGGCGGGCCGCGCGGGCCTCGGCGCTCATGCGTGGCGTGCGCTCGCCGGGCACCACCCGGGCCATGAGGTAGTTCTCGTCACACACCCGGAGTGCCACCTGGATACCCGTGGGCGTGGGCTTGTTGGTGGCGGCATCCACACAGCGGTCGTATTGCGCACGCGCCCGGGGGCCGAGTTCATCGCGCGAACGCAGCGGGTAGTCCTGCGCCATCGCGGCGCAGGAAAACAGCAGCGCCGCGCCGAGCGCGGCAGCGCGTGCCAGTGGTGGTTGCATGGTCCGCATGGTGTTTCCCCAGATATCTTGTTGGTTGATTTCAGCGAGACCGCAGTGTGCGCGCGGGCCAGCCCTGCGGCAAGTGGCGTTGCCTGCGGTAACCAGCGGCACGGCGCCGGGGCTTCTTTCAGCCTGCGGCAAGGGTCACCACAGCCACCAGCAGCATCACGGCGGCAGCGGCCAGCCACATCACACGCGGGCCGTACTGGCCGAACTCCAGCTCACCGTCGTCTGCCAGGCCGGCATCGGCAAAGGACATCTGGCGCTGCAATGGTTTGCTGGTGTTCATGGTGCTCTCCCGGTGTGGATGTGTGCAAAGGTAAGTACAAGGTAGCTGGCAGGCCCGGCCGTCCGTGTCAGACAAGGCCCCATCCTCGCAGCAGATGGGGCCGGCGGCGCAGGCGAAGTGGCCGGGGATGTGACATACCGCACGAAGAGCGCACGAAAGAGCCCCCAGCGCTGCGGCCAGGGCAGGCTCCACAGGCCGAAGACCCTTTGGATCAGGCTATCAGTTGAAAACCTTGCCGCTGTGGTCGCACACCCAGCTGCGCGCGTGCTCCAGGGCCTCGTCCTCGGTGTCGAAGGTCTCCTCGGGGCCCACGTTGAGCACCTCGCCCCCCGACAGCTCCACCGACACGACCGACCACTGTTCTCTGCGCTCCAGGGTCACCCAGCAGCTGTCCGAATCACTGCACCGCAAACGGTGCTCCGTTGTCACCATGGCCATCGGCATGTCCTTGTTGGTCCCGGCTGGCAGCCCCCAGCGGGCGGCGCACCAGCACATCGATGGATCACTGTACGGCGGGTGCGCGGCGCTGCGCGTCAGCCAACACCTACAAAACCGGCGTGCGCTAACGCGGGCTCTGGGCGGTGCCCCGCAGCACGAACGGCAGCGCCAGTGCATGGACCACCACGACCAGCAGCCAGATGGCGCCCGGCCAGTCGGCACGCACTGCGTAGTAGAAGGCCGAGAAGCCCAGCGGCGCGATGATGGACGCCAGGCTGATGGCCGAGGCCAGCACGCCCTGGAACTGGCCTTGCAGTCCCGCATCCACCTGGCGGCTGGCCAGCGCCTGCAAGGCCGGCGTGCCAATGCTTCCCAGCGCGAACACCGGCATCACCGCAAACACCAGCCCCCCCTGGCGGATGAAGGCCATGGCCACCAGGGCCAGGCAGGCGCAGGCGATGCCCGTGAGCACCGCGCCACGCTCGCCCAGCCAGCGGCTGGCAGGCCCGGGCGCGAAAGCCTGCACGAGCATCTGGCACAGACCGAACGCGCCCAGCGACAGCCCGACCCAGGTGCCGTTCCAGTGGAAGGCATCGCCGCCCCACAAGGCCCAGCAGACCCCATAGGCCTCTCCGGTCGCGGCAAGCATGAAAAAGGTGAACACCAGGGGCAGCAGCTGCGGTTGCGAGCACACCCAGGCCAGCGGCCGCAGCGGGTTCAACGCGGCCAGATCGATGCGCCCCCCGCTACCCTGGCGCGACTCGGGCAGCGACACCCATGCCAACAAGAAGTTGGCGCCATGGAGTACCGCCGCCGCGATGAAGGGCAGCCGCACCCCATGGTCGCCCAGCAGGCCGCCCAGCACCGGCCCGGCAATGAAGCCCGCGCCGAACATGGCATTGAACAGGCCGAAGCGCCGCGCCCGCTGGTCCCCGGGCGTCACGTCCGTGAGGTAAGCCGTGGCCACCGACATGCTGGCCCCCGTCAGGCCCGCGATGGCGCGGCCCAGGAGCAGCAGCGGCAGGCTGGGCGCGCAGGCCAGCAGCAGGTAGCTGGCACAGGCCCCGGCCAGCGACAGCAGCAGCACGGGCCGGCGCCCGAGCCGGTCGCTCAGCGCACCGAGCACCGGCGCGCACACCAGCTGCATGGCGGCATAGAGCGCCGCCATCACGCCGATGACCGGCGCCACATTGGCAGCATGGGTGACGTCCTGCACCAGCGCGGGCAGGATGGGAAAGACGAGGCCGATGCCCATGGCATCGAGCGCGACGCACAGGTAGATGGCGAAGAGGGAGGGGGTGCGGTGGTGCATGGCGGCAAGCGTTCCAGTCCGTGCGGGCACAGTGCAAGGTGCTCGCAACAAGGTCCGACGGATGTCGGGGGAAACGCTGGCCGGATCACCCCCTGCGGGGGCCGATGGCGTGTGCGCGGCGGCTGGCTGCCGGTGGTTGATGTACCCACCTGGCAAGGGCCAACAGCCGTTTTTCGCGGTTGTTATGGCCGCAGTATCGCACAGCGGGCGCCCGCGCAAAAAAAGCGGGCTGCCAGCCCTGCATGGCCGGCAGCCCCAACACCTTGGAGATCGGAAAGCCCGGGGGCCGTGCTCAGAAGCTGTGGCGCAAGCCCACGTCGAAACCGCTGGAGCTGCCGTTGGCCGCCGGGCTGCCCGCGCCCTGGGTGACCGTGGCGAAGGCGCCGCCGCGGTTGTTCAGGCGGGCGTAGGTGGTGTAGACCGCCGTGCGCTTGGACAGGTGGTGCACATAGCCCAGCGCCAGCTTGCGCGCCCGGTTGTCGGCGGCGGCAAACTCCTGCCGGTACTGCGAGTACGACACCCGCACTTCGCCCGCGCCCACGGGCACCAGCGCGCCCAGCAGCCAGCCATGGCCGTCAGCCGCCAGCGCGGGGCCACCCGCCACGGCGCTGGCAGAGCCCTTGTCGCTGGTGACCTGGCCCATGAGCCGCGCCACGCCCAGGTCCCACTGCGCGCCGATGTTGGCCTGCCGGATGTCGCCCAGCGCCCCCGCGCGCTGCGTGCGGCCCAGGGCCAGCGCCACGTTCACCGGCCCGCTGGCGTACCCGAAGCGTGCCCCCGTGCCCGTGCCATCGCTGGCCGTGCCGCCCGCGGCGTTGCTCGCGTTCTCGCCGCGGTAGTGCATCACCTGGCCGTAGAAGCCGCCCAGGTTGCCTGGCAGCAGGTAGCCGATGCTGTTGGAGGCGCGCGCCGCGGTGAACGGCGCACCCGTGACGATGCTGCCGAAGGTGAGCGTGGCGCCCACGCCCACGTTGCCGTAGGGGTCGAAGATCGTGAGGTTCCAGAACTGCGGGGTGTAGTCGCGCCCCAGGCGCACCTCGCCCCAGGGGCCGGCCAGGCTCACGGTGGAGCGGCGGTTGAAGGTCAGGCCCTGCCCACCCGCCGCCGCCGGGGCCGCGCCCGAGGCCTGGTTGTTGCTGTTGGTGGCCAGGCCGGTGCCGTCGTCGTTGTTCAGGCCGGCTTCGAGCCAGAACGATGCGGACAGGCCGCCGCCCAGGTCCTCCACGCCGCGAAAGCCCAGGCGCGAATTGCTGAAGCCCGAATTGGTCAGCCGGCTCACGCTGGCGCCGCCCGCATTCGAGATGTGCTGCAGCGTGGCGTCGACCACGCCGAACAGGGTCACGGACGATTGCGCCGCTGCCGTTCCGGCCACGGCCCATACGGCCAACAGGGTTGCTGTCTTCTTCATGGTGTTGTCTCCATCCATCCAGTTGGTTTGCTTGGTTGCTTGCTTCAGGCATGCGGCGGCCGGGCGCCGGGCGAGCCGGGCACCAGGAATCGCATGCAGGAACTGCGGGGCCACTGCCGGCCTTTCACGGACGGCTGGGCGCACGCTCCCCGCCGCCGGCGGACTGCCGGCGGTCAAGGGGCTGTGGTGATCGGTGTCCGGCCTGCGGATGGCCGGTATGGCCTCAGAACATGCCGTTGGGGTTGGCGGCGGTCTCGGGCACGGGCTGCATCACATCCCAGTGCTCGACGATCTTTCCCTGGTGCACGCGAAAGATGTCCACCAGGGCCATGCCCCGGTCCTCGGGCCCGCCGCGCTGCGCGTGCGAGTGCAGCACCACCAGGTCGCCCTGGGCCACCACGCGCTTGACGGTGGAGCGCGCCTGCGGTGCGCTGCGCTGCAGCTCGCGCACAAAGCCCTGCAGCGGTGCCAGGCCCGTGGGCACGCGCGGGTTGTGCTGGATGTAGTCCGCCGCCACATAGCGGGCCGCGGCATCGGCGTTCTTGCCGTTGAGCACCACCTCGTAGAACTCCAGCACGAGCTGGGTGTTGGCCTGTTCCACCGATGGTGCCGGCGCGCCCGGCCCTTGCGATGAGCAGCCCACCACCAACAGGGCCGCAGCCCACAACGCAAACAGTTTCTTCATGGTCGATTTCCTTTCTTTCGGCATGGCATCAAAAACGGGGGTATGCATCGGCTTTCACGACCTGGTTGCGCAGCGTGCCCAGGCCCTCGATCTCGGCCTCCACCACATCGCCCACCTGCAGCAGGCGCTCGGGGAACTTGCGGTGAAAGCCCGCACCACCGCCGGGCGTGCCGGTGGTGATCACGTCCCCGCACTCCAGCCCCAGCCGCGACCAGTACGCAAAGATCTGGCCGCAGCTGAACAGCATGCTGCGCGTGGAATCGTCTTGCCGCACCTGGCCGTTGACGCGCAGGCCGATGCGCAGGTTGCCGGGGTCGGCGATCTCGTCGCGCGTCACCAAAAACGGCCCCATGGGGCAGGCCGACTCGAAGTTCTTGCCCGCGAACACGATGCCCGAGGCCTTCTCCGCAAGGATCACGTCGCGCATGCTCAGGTCGTTGACGATGGTGAAGCCGGCCACGCAGTCGAGCCAGTCCTCGGCCGCCACGTCGCGGCAGTTGCGGCCCACCACCATGGACAGTTCCACCTCGTAGTCCAGCTCCTGGCCGAAGCCGGGGTAGACGATGGGCTGGTCACAGCCCACCACAGCGGTCGACATCTTGAGAAAGGCCGGCGGGTAGCTGGGCAGCTCGGTGATGGCGCCGGTATCGCGCCCCTCGTCGATGTGGGCACGGTAGTTGGCCCCGATGGCCACCACCTTGCCGGGCCGCGGTATCGGCGCCAGCAGGGTCACGCTGCTGCGCCCGTGCAGCAGGCCGCACTCCAGCAGCTCCTGCACGCTGCCCGGGCCCCGGCCCAGCCAGCGCCGGGTCTGGTCATGGGCGCGCTGGCAGGCGGCCATGGCCGTGGCACCGCCGGCCAGCAGGCTCTTCATGTCGTGCGTGATGAGCGCCGTGGCCGTGGCAGCCGCACCGGGCTCGCGGTCGATCTGCGACAGCACCTGGGCGTAGGCGCGCACGGCATCGACCAGGTAGGCGCCGCCCGCATGCTCCAGGTAGATGCCGATGCGCGGCTCGCGCCGGCCGGCGGGGAGGTAGGTGGCCAGTTTCATGGGAGTGCAGTCCTGTTGTCGTTTTCGATCTGCCGCACGATGCGCACCGCGCGCTCGCGCGCCGCGGTCTGGTCCAGCGTGGCGCCGATGCGGGCGCTGGCGGCTTCGGAGATGCGCGGCCCCGCCACCGCGACGGAGGTGACGCCCGCCACGTCCAGCAGTGCGGGCTCCACCGTGCCGGCCGTGGTCACGGGGCGGTAGTCGCAGCCCGCGCACATGCCGGTGTAGCGCACGGTGACGCGGCCATCGCCGGCCACGCCGACAAGCTCGATCTCGCCCGCATGCGAGCGCACCAGCACGTTGACCGAGGCGATGCGCGCCTGCAGGGCCTGGGGGTTGATGGCGGCGGCCATGTCAGCGCCCCAGGGCATCGAGCTCGGCCCGCTTGGCCGCGATGTCCACGCCCATCAGGCGCGCGAAGTTCTCGCCCAGGATGGCGCGCCGGTCTTCGTGCGTGATCTGCGGGTAACCGTAGCCGTCGCGCAGGTCGTCCGGAATCTGCATGCCCATGAAGGCATCCAGATACGGCTTGGGGCCGCCGGCCAGCGCCGCCTCGGAGCCCCACAGCAGCTTGCCCGCCCCGCCCACCTGCAGCAGCCGCCCGATGTGGTGCTGCACACGGCGCGGCGCGATGCGGTACATCGCCATGTAGCCCGCCAGCGACAGGTAGACATTGGGAAAGCGCGCCGTGATGGACACCATCTCGTCGAAGTACGGCAGCGCGAAGTGGTGCACGATGAAATCCATGTCCGCAAAGTCGCGCATGGGCGCCTGCAGGTCGATGGGGCTCAGGTACTCCATGTTCTGCAGGCCGTGCGGGTTGCCCTTGTGGAACTGGATCACCTTGATACCGAGCTCCCGCGCACGCTCGTACAGCGGGTAGGCGATCTTCTCGTCGTCGCAGCGCCAGCACTGGCGCGTGTCCACATGGCCGTTGTAGAACTTGAGCGAGCGCGCGCCCAGTTCCTTGACCTGGTACTCCATCTGCTCCAGCGCTGCCGAAAGACCCTGGTAGGCCGGGTCCACGCCGCCGCACAGCAGCACGCGCCCGGGGTGGGCCTTGGCCATCGCATGCTGCGATTGCACGGGTGCATACCAGTCCTTGAACCAGTCGAACATGGGCACCACCTGGGCCATGGCCATGTCGGTGGGGGCCTTCTGGAACACCAGGTCGAACATGTCCTCCACGCCCCAGCGGCGGCCCCAGTCGAAGGCCTTGTCCTCGTGCAGGGGGTAGCCCGTCCAGCGCAGCCGGGCGACCTCTTCGAGCGTGTGGTCGCGCGCGCCTTGCGCGTCGGCCACGTCCTGGCGCACGTTGGCGTTGGACAGGTCGTACAGGTGGATGACGTTGTCGAAAATGAAGCAGTCTTCAATCATGGGGCACTCTTGGGGGGCAGGGGGAATCAGTCGGGCTTGACGCCGGTGCGGCGCACCAGGGCCGCCAGGCGCGTGGTGTCTTCCTGCACACGCTGCTGGAACTGCTCGGGCGTGGTGTGGATGGGCACAAAGCCCAGCTCGGCCGAACGCGTCTTGAACTGCTCGGTGGAGATGATCTGGTCGATCTCGCGCGCCAGGCGGCCCACGATGGCCTTGTTCACCCCGGCCGGCGCGAACACGCCGAACCAGACCTTGAGCTCGTCCACCAGGTCCACGCCCTGCTCCTTGGCCGTGGGCGTCTTGGGCAGCAGGGCGTAGCGCTGCGTGCCCGACACCGCCAGCGCACGCACGCGGCCCGCCTTGTCCAGCGGCACGGCGTCGAAGCCCGAGGTGATGATGGTGGTGACCTGGCCGCCCAGCAGGTCCTGGATCGCCGGGGCCGTGCCCTTGTAGGGGATGTGCGTGAACTCCACGCCCGAGCCGCTGGCCAGCAGCGCGCCCATGATGTGCGAGGCCGAGCCCGAGCCGGGCGTGCCGTAGGTCACCGAGCCGGGCTTGTCGGCGGCCATCTTCACCAGGTCCTTGTAGCTCTTGGCGGGCGAATCGGCGCGCACCAGCAGCACCAGCGGCATCTCGGCCACGATGGCGATGGGCAGCAGGTCCTTCTGGGGGTCGTAGCCCAGCCTGGCGTGGTAGTTGGGCGCCAGCGCCACGGCATCGCTGCTGCCCACGCCGAGCGAATAGCCATCGGCCTCGGCCTTGCTCAGCAGGTTCAGGCCGATGGTGCCCCCGGCGCCCGCGCGGTAGTCGAAGTACAGCGGCTGGCCCAGCCGCGCGGCCAGCGGCTCGGTGACCAGGCGGAACACCGCATCCCCGCCGCCACCCGCCGCATAGGGCACCACCAGCCGCACGGGCTTGGTGGGATAGGGCTTGGCATCCGGGGCCTGCGCCCAGCTGCCGGACAGCGCCGCCAGGCCGATGGCCAGGCCCGCCACGCGAATCACCAGTTTCATCGCTCGTCTCCTTGAGGGGTTCGTGCCCCGTTCTGCATCCACGCCAATTGGTTCGATATAAAACTAGTTTAGGTGTGATATTGTTCGACGTCAAACCAATTTGCCCTGGGGTTTACCCGTGGCATCGAACCTTCACCCCCAGAACCGGCAACCCATGAGCACCAGCCCCGCCCCCCAGGATGCAGACACCCCCGACAGCGACAGCAAGGGCGCGATGCGCATGGGCATCCTGCCCAGCCTGGTGGGCCGGCAGCTGCGCCTGGCCTACCTGCGCACGTTCAAGGACTTTGCGATGGCGGTGGAGGGCACCAGCCTGAGCCCGGGCAGCTTCGAGATCCTGGAGCTGCTCAGCTGCAACCCGGGCCTGAGCCACTCGCGCCTGGCCAGCGCCATCGGGCTGGAAAAATCCAGCCTGGTGCCGGCCATTGCGCGGCTGGAGGAGATGGCCCTGGTCAAGCGCAAGCAGTCCGCCACGGACAAGCGCTCCAACGAGCTGCGCATCACCCCCAAGGGCGAGCGCGTGCTGGCCGAGCTGCGCAGCTACGTGGTGCAGCGCGAGTCGGAGATCACCGAGGGCATGGCGCGCGCCGAGGTGGACACGCTCAACCGGCTGCTGGCGAAGATGGCGGGGATCAACGGCTAGGGGCGACCCAGGGGCGCGGGCCGCAGCAGACACATTGCGCGGCCACCTTTTCGTTGGAGGCGTCGGGGCGCCAGGTCCACAATGCGGGGCCTGCAACCACCCTGCCCCCCCGTGCCCAACTTCTACCTGCTCTTTGGTGTGATCGCCGTGGCCGCCGCCATCCTGTGGGCCTCCCGCCAGGGCAGGCCATCCGAAACATCCACCCCCAAAGACAGCCGCAGGCCCGCCGACGCCAGGCCAGCGCACCCCATGGCCTGGATCGTCTTCGCGGTGATGGGCGCTGTGCTGCTGGCAGCAGGGGTGGTGCTGGGCTTCTCGCCTGGGGAACCGAGCGGCGGCGGCGGCAAGGGCGGCGCCCTGCTCGCCTACGCCGCCTACTGGCTTTTGGGCGACTATGGGCCAGCCATCACCTTGCTGGCCATGGGGGCGGCGTGCCTGCACCAGGCCTACCGGCTGCTGCGGGGCGATTGAGCAGCCGTCGCCGCTACTCGCGCGTGGCGATGTCCCGCCGCACCCGCTTGAGGTGGCACTCCACGTAGAACGCCGCGGCGTCTTCGTCGCCGGTGACGATGGCCTCGTAGATCAGCCGGTGCTCGGCCACGTACAGCTGGATGCGTTCGGGGTCGTAGATGCCGTCGTCGCGCAGCCGGTTCCACAGCGGCTGCTCCATGCTCTTGGCCACCTCGTCGGCGATCTTCACCATCAGCGCGTCGCCGGTCATGAAGGCCAGTTGGCGGTGGAACAGCCGGTCGCACTCGGACCACAGGGCCTGCTGGGCGGGGTCGGTGATGTCCTTGACCGCCGCCATGCGCTGCAGGTGGCCCTCGGCCACGGGGTCGCGCCGCGCGCGGCGGGCCGCCAGGCGGGCGATGGCCGGCTCGATCAGCAGGCGCACCTCCAGCGTGCTCGTGGGGCTGAAGTCGGGGTCGGCGCCGGCCTGCGCGGGTGCCAGGCCCGCGGCCGGCACCTGCTCGGTGACATAGGTGCCCGAGCCATGGCGCGTGGCCACCAGGCCCTCGTTCTGCAGCGCGCCAATGGCTTCGCGCACCGCCGGGCGGCTCACCTTGAGGCGGGCGGCCAGCTCCCGCTCTGCCGGCAGGCGCGTGCCGGGCAGGTAGACCCCCGCCACGATGGCGTTGCGGACCTGTTCGGCCACCTGCTCGTACACCTGCTTGGGGCGAAAGCCCGCGGAGGGCTCGAGATCTCTGTGCATGGGCCGGGTGCCTGTCGTTCGATGGGGTGCGTGCAGTGTAGACCACCACAGGTTGCCTGCATGACCACTTTCCGCCAATATCGGCAAAACATGCGGAAAATTCAACCACTTTGGACAATTCAACTATCCAATCTTCGCAAACACGGCTACTATCGCGCCTTCTGGCAACCACCTCAGGCGCACTCCCGGCAAAGTGGTCACCGGTGTGACCAGATTCTGGCACCCGCCCGCCCCCAATCCTCCACCCATCGCCCGCAACATGAACACCGCCCCCACCCTGCATGGCCCGCAGCAGACCGCTGCCTTGCTGCCCTTTGCCGCGCTGGTCGATGCCATCGCCGCCGCTGCGCTGCAGTACGCCGACGGCGGCATCGCCAGCCCCGAACGCATGGTCGTGCCGCTGGGCGATGGCGGGGTCATGCTGAGCATGCCAGCCACCGCAGCGGACATCGCCATCCACAAGCTGGTCAACGTGCAGCCCGCGAACGCGGCGCTGGGGCTGCCCACCATCCACGGCATGGTCACCGTGTGCGATGCCGCCACGGGCCGGCCGCTGGGCCTGCTCGACGGCCCCGAACTCACGGGCCGGCGCACGGCCGCCGTGTCGCTGCTGGCCCTGCGCACCCTGCTGGGCGCGGCCCCGCGCGAGGTGCTGCTCTATGGCACGGGCGTGCAGGCGCGGCACCACCTGAGCGCGCTGCAGGCCCTGCACCCGGGCTGCAAGCTCTGGCTGCGCGGGCGCAATGCCGGCCTGGTGCAGCGCCTGTGCGATGAGTTCGGCGCAGCGCCCTGCCCTGCGCAGATCCCCGACACCGTGGACGCCGTGCTCACCCTGACCACCGCCACCGAGCCGGTCTACGACGAAGCCCCCCGGCCCGGCCGCGCGGTGGTGGGCGTGGGCGCCTTCAAGCCCGGCATGGCCGAGATCGGCAAGGCCACGCTGGACGGCAGCGCCCTGTATGCCGACGACCCCGCAGGCGCACGCCACGAGGCCGGCGACCTGCTGCGCGCCGGCATCGACTGGGCGCGCGTGCAGTCGCTCGCCACCCTGCTGCGGGGCGGGCATGACGCCCGCCGCCCGGCGGTTTTCAAGAGCGTGGGCACGGGCGCCTGGGACCTGGCCGCCGCACGCATCGCACTCCAGAACCTCTGAAAGCACCCTTACCATGCAGATCACCCGCACCATCAGCACCGTCGAAGTGCACACCGGCGGCGAGCCGTTTCGCATCGTCACCTCGGGCCTGCCCCGGCTGCCCGGCCACTCCATCGTGGAGCGCCGCGCCTGGCTGCGCGAGAACGCCGACGACATCCGCCAGGCGCTGATGTTCGAGCCGCGCGGCCATGCCGACATGTACGGCGGCTACCTCACGCCGCCCATCTCGCCCGAGGCCGACTTCGGCGTCATCTTTTTGCACAACGAGGGCTACAGCGACCACTGCGGCCATGGCGTGATCGCGCTGGCCACGGCGGCGGTGGAGCTGGGCTGGGTGCAGCGCACCGAGCCCGAGACGCGCGTGGGCATCGACGCGCCCTGCGGCTTCATCGAGGCCTTCGTGCAATGGGACGGCGCGCACGCCAACGGCGTGCGCTTCGTCAACGTGCCCTCGTTCATCTACCGGCGCGACGTGACGGTGCAGACGCCCAGCTTCGGCACGGTGACGGGCGACATCGCCTACGGTGGCGCCTTCTACTTCTACACCAGCGGCGAGCCGCATGGCCTGGCCATCCGCGAGTCGGACATCGACCGCCTCAAGCAGTTCGGCGCCGAGGTCAAGGTGGCCGCCAACCTGGCCTTCCCGGTGGTGCACCCCGACATCCCGGAAATCAACCACATCTACGGTACCATCATCGACGGCGCACCGCGCCACCCGGGCTCCACCCAGGCCAACTGCTGCGTCTTCGCCGACCGCGAGATCGACCGCTCACCCACCGGCTCGGGCACGGGCGGGCGCGTGGCCCAGCTGTACCTGCGTGGCCAGCTCGGCCAGGCCGGTGTGCTGGTCAACGAGTCCGTCATCGGCACCGTGTTCAGCGCCCGCGTGCTGCACGAAACCCGTGTCGGCGACTTCGACGCCGTGGTGCCCGAGGTCTCGGGCTCGGCCTATATCTGCGGCTTCGGCACCTGGGTGCTGGATGCACGCGATCCGCTCAAGAACGGCTTTCTCGTGCGCTGACGCGCCAGGCCATTCCCATCCACCTTTTTTTCCTTTCCTTTATCTCTTTCAGGACATTTCCATGAACAAGCTTGCTTTGGGCCTGGCCCTCGCCGCCCTGGGTTGCACCGCCGTGGGCGCCCACGCACAGGAGCGCATCCGCATCGGCTTCATGAGCCCCGTCACCGGGCCGCAGGCCGCCAACGGCGGTGACAACCGCGACGGCGCGCGCCTGGCGATCAAGGAGCTGAACGCCCGCGGCGTCAAGCTCGCGGGCAAGCCCGTGGTCTTCGAGCTCGACATCAACGACGACGTGGCCGACCCCAAGCAGGGCGTGCAGGTGGCCCAGACCCTGGCCGACAAGAAGGTGAAGTTCCTCCTCGGGCCCTACAACTCGGGCGTGGCCATGCCCGCATCGCGCGTGCTGGCCGAGGCCAATGTGGTCACCCTCACGGTGGCGTCCAACCCCAAGATCACCGAACAGGGCCATGCCAACCTGTTTCGCATCGGCGCCAGCGACAACCAGCTGGGCACCAAGATGGCGACCTATGCCGCGCAGGACCTGAAGGTCAAGACCGTGGCCGTGATCGACGACCGCACGGCCTACGGCCAGGGCGTGGCGCGCGAGTTCAGCGAACAGGCCAAGCGCCTGGGCCTGAAGATCGTGGCCAGCGAGTTCACCACCGACAAGGCCACGGACTTCAGCTCCATCCTGACCAACATCCGCGGTGCCAAGCCCGATGCCGTGTTCTACGGCGGCTACTCGCCCCAGGGCGGCCCGCTGCTCAAGCAGATGCGCGCACTGGGCATCGCCGCCCCGCTGCTGGGCGGCGACGGCATCTGCTCGTCCGAGACGGCCACCCTGTCGCAGATCGCGGGCGACCTGAACACCTTCTGCACCCAGGGCGGCTCCATGCTGGACAAGAGCGACAAAGGCCAGAAGTTCGCCGAGCGCTACCGCGCCGAGTACAAGCGCGACCCGCTGACCTACGCCGCCGCCTTCTACGACGGCATGCACCTGCTGGCCAACGCCATCGAGTCCACCCAGTCCACCGACGCGAAGAAGATCATCGACTTCATCGCCGCCGGCAAGTACGCGGGCGTCACCGGAGAATTCGCCTACGACGCCAAGCACGACCTGAAGTCATCGGCCGTGACGGTCTACACCTTCAAGGGCAAGGACGTGGTGCCGCTCAAGAGCCTGTGAAGAGGCAGTGGTGACCTGACTTCCGGCGGACGCGGGCTTCTATGTCCGCCAGGGGTTGATGACCTGCACCCCTGCCGCCTCGAACGGCCGGGTATCGCGCGTCGCCACGGCCAGCCCGTTGGCGGCGGCAATGGCAGCGATGTACGCGTCGGCCGTGGCAATCGCCAGTCCGGCCTTGCGTGCCTTGGCCAGCAAAGCGGCATACGCCTGGGTACAGCCCAGGTCCATCGCCAGCACCCGCCCCGCGAACAACGGCAGCACGCGCGTTTCCAGGCTCTCGTCCAGGCTGTTGCGCCGTTTGCCCGCGGGCAGCAGTGCGACACCGGCACGCAACTCGGCCACGGTGACCACCGAAACAAACAAGGTTTCCATCGGCTGCGCGTCGATCCATGCGACCACGCGCCCATCAGGTGCCTGGCGCAGCGGCTCGGACACCACATTCGTGTCCAGCAGGATCATGGCTCGAAGCGCACCGCACGCGCAGGTGCCTTGTCACGCACCTGGCTGAATACAGCGAACTCCTCTTCGCTCAGCCGGGCCTGCCGCCCCGCCTCCACCAACAGCGAGCCAAGCCTTGCGCTCCCCTGGGGGCGGATGGCGGACTCCAGGATGGCGCGCACCTCGGCTTCCATGCTCTGCCCATGCTGGGCCGCGCGCACGCGCAGGGCGCGGTGCACCTCTTCCGGCAGGTTGCGAACGGTCAACATGGGCATGGCTGCACTTTCCTGGAACGCATTCAACGCATGCATTCTATCAAAATGCATGCACCCGCGATCACGTGGGCGCTTTGGCTCAAAAGTCCACCGTCGCCGACAGCTGCACCGTGCGCGGCGCGCCCAGTGCCAGGCTGGACAGGAGCGGCATGCCCCAGTAGGCCTTGTTGGCCACGTTGGTCACGCTGCCGCGCAGGGTGAGCGGGTGGCTGGCCACGCGCGTGGCGTAGCGTGCGCCCAGGTCGTAGGTGGTGCGGCCAGGCACCGCAAGCGCGTTGTCCGCGCTGATGTACTGGCGCGACACGGCCGTGGCGTTGGCCGTGAGCGTGAGGCCCTGCACCAGGGGCGTATCCCACTCCACGCCGAGCTTGCCCTGCAGCTTGGGCACGCCCGTGGCCTGCTTGCCCCGGTTCACGCCGCCGGCCGTCTGGGTGAGCTTGGGTTGCACATAGGCCACGCCGCCCATCAGGCGCACGCTGCGCGTGGCCGAACCGAAGAAGCCCCATTCCACACCCCGGTTGCGCTGCTCGCCGCCGAACGCAAAGACATTGCTCACCGGGTCGGTGTAGCTGCTGGGCCGCGTGATCTCGAACACGCTCACGGTGTGGGCAAAGTCGCCCAGGTCGAGCTTCAGGCCCAGCTCCTTCTGGCGCGTCTTGTAGGGCGCGAACACCTCGCCGGCATTGGCGGCAGTGGCCGGTGCCGTGGCACCCTGGCTCAGGCCCTGGATGGTGTTGGCGTACACGGCGATGCGGTCCATGGCCTTGAACAGCAGGGCCGCTGCGGGCGAGGTCGCGCCCTCGTCGTAGCGCGCGGTGCGTGCGCCGGTGGCGGTGCTGAAGGTGTCGCTGGTCACCTGCTGGCGGCGCACGCCCAGGGTGAGCTGCAGCTTGTCCTGCATGAACGACATGGTGTCCGCAATGCCATAGCTCGTGAGCCGAAGCGCCGTGTGCGAGACCGGCGGCGCGATGAATGCAGGCGCCGGGCCCCACACCGGGTTGTAGAGGTTGGTCGTCCAGTCCGCGCCGGGCACGCTGCGGCGGCCGTAGTCGTGCTGCTCGTGTTCGTAGCGCGTGGCATTCAGCACCCACTGGTGCTTGATACCCCCGCCCGCGAATTGGCCGCGCAGGCCCAGCTCGGCCGACTTCTTGTCCACGTCGAAGGCCAGTTGGCCCATGGTGGTGCGGTAGTCGCCCGCCGCATTGAGCACCTGGGCCGAGATGGATCCGTTGTACTCGTAGCTGGTCTTGGCACTGCCGAAGGCGGCGTAGCCCATGACCTGGTCGGTGATGTCGAACTCGCCACGCACGATGGCGCCCTTGTCCTGGGTCTGCACATGCGCCCAGGTGGGGTTGATCAGCGTGTCGGACTTCGGCACGCGCGGTATGCCGAGCCCGGCCGCCAGGTTGATGCCGCGCGTCTGGCCGTCGATGCGGTCGTCGGCGCTGTACAGGTCGGCCGACAGGCGCACGCGGCTGCTGCGCCAGTCCAGCCCGAGCGAGGCCAGTTGGTACTTCTTGTCCTGGTTCTGCACCGGGCCCGCGCCATCGCGGTACACGCCATTGAAGCGCACGCCGAAGGCCTTGTCTTCGCCGAAGCGCCTCCCCAGGTCCACATGGCCGCCCCATTGCGAATCCGACATGTAGGTCGTGGCCAGCCGGGCCAGCGGCGCGTTGCCCGCGCGCTTGGGCACCAGGTTGATGGCGCCGCCCACCGAGCCGCCGGGCGGCATGCCGTTGAGCAGGGCCGAGGGGCCCTTGAGCACCTCCACGCGCTCGAACATCTCGGGCGAGGTGCGGTAGTACGGCGCCATGCCGGCCAGCCCGCCGATGGTCACGTCGTTGGTGCTCGACGCAAAGCCGCGGATGGAGTAGTTCTCGCTCCAGGCGCCGCCCACGCCGTTGCTGAACACCGTGGGGTCGGTGGCCGAGATCACCTCGGTCAGGTCCTTGGCCTGGCGGTCGGCGATGAACTGGTCGGTGTAGCCGATGGTGGAGAACGGCGTCTCCATGAAGTCCTTGTCGCCCAGCAGGCCCACGCGGCCGCCCGAGCTGACCTGGCCGCCCGCATAGGGCGCCGTGGGCCCGGGGGTCTGGTCGGACACCGTGACGGCGGGCAGCGTGGTGCTGCTGCCGTCGGACGCCTGTGCCATGGCCGTGGGCGCAGCCAGGGCGCCCAGGGTCAGCGCGGCCCATGCGGTGTGGCGCAGGGCAAAGGAGGGTTGGGAACGGGATTTTCTGGACATGTCGGGCTTCTTTTCCGTTGAGATGGCTGGGTTGGGGACGCACGTCGCCCTGCGCACGGGCACCAGGCCTCGTTCGCACAGCGGGTGATGGGGAGGGGAACCGGCCGGTGCCGGCAGGCAATCAGGGGTTGCGGTAGCCCTTGACCACGTCATCGATCACGATGGCCAGCGAGGTCGGGCTCGCGGCCGTGACGTACCAGGCCTGGGCATCGGCAAAGACCACGCGGCCGGTCTTCCAGGCGCGGGTTTCGCGCAGCAGCGGGTTGGCCAGGCTGTTCGCATCCAGCGCGGGGCGGCGCTCCATCACGGCGGTGCGGTCCACCACGTAGACGATGTCCGGGTCGGCCTGGCGGATGAATTCGCTGGAGACCGGCTGGCCGTGCAGCCCCGTCTCGCTGGCCGGCCCCGCGGGCTTCACCCCCAGGGCGCTGAAGACGAAGCCGTAGCGCGACTGCGGACCGAAGGAGCTGAACGCGCCGTTGTTGTGCAGCACGATGAGCGCCTTCTCCGGCCGCCCCTCGGTGGCGCGGCGCGCCTGGGCCACCTTGGCGTCGAGCTCGGCGGCCTTCTTCGCGGCCAGCTCCTGCTTGCCGAACACCCGGCCCAGGGTGGTGAGGTGGTCCCTCACCACCTCGATGTGGCGTGCCTGGCTGTTGCGGTAGTCCACATCGAACTGGATGGTCGGCGCCATGGCCGACAGCTCCGGGTAGTGGCTGGCCTGCAGCGAGGTGATGAGCACCAGGTCGGGCCGCGCGGCATGCACGCGCTCCAGGTTGGGCTGCACGATGGAGCCCAGGTCCTGCACGCCGGGTGCGTTCTGGTATTTGGCCAGGAAGTGCGGCACGAAGTCCTTGGGCATGCCGATCACGGGCACGCCCAACTGGTCGAGGAAGTCCACCTCGTTCATGTCCAGCGCGGCCACGCGCTGGGGCGGCCGCTCGATCACGGTGTTACCCAGCCGGTGCTTGACCGTGACCGGGGTGAAGGCGGCCGGTGCCTGCGCGCTTGCGTGGGGTACGGCCAGCGCGGCCCACAGCAGCACCAGGGCAGCGGCCCACCGCGCAGGGCGGTGGTGGCGGCGGCAGTTCATGCGATTTCTCCTTGGGGGTTGAAGTAGTTGCACAGCAGGCCGCGCGCGGCCTGCACGATGTCGATGCCAAAGCCATACAGCGCCTGCAGGTGCGCGGCGGTGACCACCTGGTCCACCGGGCCCTGGCAGTGCACGGTGCCGGCCTTCAGGGCCACGATGTGGTCGGAATACGCGGCGGCGAAGTTGATGTCATGCACCACCAGCACCACGGTGCGGCCCTGTTCGTCGCACAGGCGGCGCAGCGCGCGCATGATCTGCACGGCATGGCGCATGTCCAGGTTGTTCAGCGGCTCGTCCAGCAGCAGGCAGTCGGTCTGCTGGGCAATGGCCATGGCCAGAAAGGCCATCTGCCGCTGGCCGCCGCTGAGCTCGTCCAGCGGGCGCTCGCGCAGCGCGTGCAGCGACAGGAAGGCGATGGCCTCGTCCACGGCGCGGTGGTCCGCCGCCGTGAGCGCGCCGCGGCTGTGCGGAAAGCGGCCAAAGGCCACCAACTCTTCCACCGTGAGGCGCAGCTGAAAATCGGGCGACTGGCGCAGCGTGGCCACGCGCAGCGCATAGTCGGCAATGCGCATGCCATCCACGGGCCGGCCATCGAGCCATATCTCGCCGCTGGTGGGCGCCAGCAGGCGCGCCATGGCCATCAGCAGCGTGCTCTTGCCGGCGCCGTTGGGCCCGATGAGCGAGGTCAGCCCGCGCGCTGGGAACTGCGCGCTCACGCCCGACAGCACGGTGCGTGCGCCATAGGCCTTGGAGAGGTTCTTCACCGTGATCATGCAATGCCCCGCGAACGCACCACCCGCGCCAGAAAATACGCACCGCACACCAGGTTCACCAGAATGCCCACCGTGGTGCGGTAGTTGAAGACATGCTCCACCGCCAGCTGCGCCGCGATGAAGATGCCCACCGCAATGGCGCAGCCCATGGGCAGCGTGGCGCGGTGGCGCGTGCTGCGCGCCAGCGCATAGGCCATGTTGGCCACGAAGATGCCCATGAAGGCCGTGGGCCCGAGCAGGCTGGTGGACACCGCCACCAGCGTGGCGACCAGCACCAGCTGCAGGCGCACGGCGCGCCGGTGGTCCACGCCGAGCGAGGTGGCCTGATCGCGCCCCAGGGTCAGCACGTCGAGCACGCGCAGGTGCTGCACACCCACCCAGCACACCGCCGCCACGGCCACGCCGGCCAGCAGCAACTGCGCGGGCTGCGCCCGGTTGAACGAGGCCTGCGTAAAACCCAGCAGCATGGAAAACTCGCCCGGGCTGGTGCCGAACTGCACGAACTGCGTGAAGGTGCCCATCACCAGCGTGAGCACCAGGCCCAGCAGCAGCATGGAATACACATCGCCACCGCTGCCCCGCAGCAGCCGGCCATGCAGCAGCCCCGCATAGGCCAGCATCAGCGCCACCGATGCGAAGAAATGGCCCGTGGCCCCCAGCACGGCCAGGGCCTCGCTGCCCAGCGCCAGCACCAACAGCGACTGCAGCAACAGGTAGACCGCCTCGTAGCCCATCACCGCAGGCGTGAGGATGCGGTTGCCCGTGACGGTCTGGAACACGATGGACGACCAGGCGATGCAGATGCCCCCCAGCACCATGGCCGCCAGCCGCACCAGCCGGCGCGGAATGGCGTAGCCAAAATCCCAGCCCGAACGCACGAACAGGTAGGCCGCCGCCAGCGCGGCCAGGCCCGCCCCCACGGCGGCCCAGGGTGCAAAAGATGCCATGCGGCGCATCACCGGCGCCCCCGCAGGATCAGGGCCAGGAACAGCATGCCGCCCACGCCGCCCGCCGTGAGGCCAATGGGCACCTCGTACGGGTACAGCAGCAGCCGGCCCACGATGTCACAGGCCAGCAGCAGCGATGCACCGGCCAGCGCCACCACGGGCAAGGTGCGCGCCAGGTAGTCGCCGCAGCGCAGCGCCACCAGGTTGGGCACCACCAGCCCGACGAAGGGAATCGCCCCCACCGTGATCACGGTGGCCGCCACCGTCAACGCCACCAGCAGCAGGCCCAGCCCCACGGTGGCGCGGTAGTCCAGCCCCAGGCTGGTGGCCATGCCCTCGCCCATGCCCAGCAGCGTGAAGCGCTGCGCAAAGGCATAGGCCAGCACCACGATGGGCAGCACCAGGTAGATCAGTTCGTAGTGGCCCTGCACGATGCGCGAAAAATCGCCCAGCAGCCAGCCCTGCATGCTCTGCAGGATGTTGTGGCGGTAGGCATAGAACTCGGCGATGGCGCTGAGCACCCCGCCGTACATCAGGCCGATCACCGGCACCAGCACCGAACCACGCGCCGGCACGCGCCGCACGATGGCCACGAACACCAGGCTCGCGGCCAGGCCGAACAGCAGCGCACCGGCCATGCGCACGCCCGTGCCCGCACCGGGCGCCACGGTCAACGCCACCAGAATGCCGAGCTTGGCGGCATCCAGCCCGCCGGTGGTAGCCGGCTCCACAAAGCGGTTGCGCACGGTCTGCTGCAGGATCACCCCGCACACCGCGAGCCCGGCACCGGTGAGCACCAGCGCCGCCAGGCGCGGCAGGCGGCTGGCCGTGAGCGTGAGCCAGGCGTCGTCGGACAAGGCCAGCAGATCGCCCCAGCCGACATGGCGCGCGCCCACGAAGACCGAGGCGGTGCACAGCAACGCAAACAGAGGCAACAGCCCGGAGCGGACCAGGAAGGACATGCGCATGCCGCCGCCCCTTCAGTTGCCAGCAGGCGCCAGGCGCCAGCCTTGCGCGGCCCGGCGCTGCGCCAGGAACTGCGCATAGCGCCCGCCGCTGGCCGCCAGTTGCGCGGGCGTGCCCTGCTCGCACACGCGCCCGCCGTCGAGCACCACCACCTGGTCGGCCATGGCCACGGTGGAGAGCTGGTGCGCAATGACCACCAGCGTGCAGCGCCCGCGCAGCCGCGCCAGCGCCTGGGTGATGGCGGCCTGGTTCTCGGCGTCCAGCGCTGCGGTGGCCTCGTCCACCAGCAAGATGGGCGCCTGCTTGAGCAGGGCCCGTGCAATGGCCACGCGCTGGCGCTCGCCGCCCGACAGGCGGGCACCGCCCTCGCCGACCGGCGTGGCCAGGCCCTGCGGCAGGCGCGCGATGATCTCGCCCAAGCCGGCCTGGTGCGCCACCTGCAGCACTTCTTCATCGCTGGCGCCGGGCCGGCCCATGCGGATGTTGTCGGCCATGCTGCCGGCCAGCAGCGCGGTGTCCTGGAAGATCTGGCTGATCTGCCCGGCCAGTTGCTCGCCCGGCATGTCGCGCACGTCCACGCCGCCCACCAGCACGCTGCCGGCGTTCACGTCGAAGAAGCGTGCCACCAGCCGCAGCAGCGTGGTCTTGCCCGAGCCCGAGGCCCCGACCAGTGCCACCATGCTGCCCGGCGCCACGCGCAGGTCCACCCCGTGCAGCACCTCGGGCTGGCCTGGCGCATAGCAAAAGCCCACGCCGCGCAGGACGACGGAGGCATCGCCCAGCACCTGGGGCCGGTCTGGCTCGGGCATTGGCGTCGCATCCAGGATCTCGCGCACCGCAGCGAGCTGGCCACGCACCCCGCGCAGGATTTCGCCATAGCCGGCCACATCGAGCAGCGGGTCGATGAAGCGGTTGACCAGCACCAGCGCGACCAGGGCCGCGCCCACAGGCGCCGCCCCTTGCGAGTCCTGCAGCCAGACCACCAGCAGCGTGGCGAACACGGCCTGCACCGCCCAGCCATTGAGCACCGCTGCCGCCGACGAGCGCCAGACCAGGCGCCGGCCGGCCTGGTGCTGGCGCTCCATGGCCTGCTCCAGCAGGCGCGTGCCGCCGCCTTCGCCGTTGAAGGCCCGCAGCACCGATTGCGCCTGGGCAAACTCCACCATGCGCTGGCTGGCCTGCGCGAAGTGGTGGTGAAAGGCCTGCTCCGCCTGCCGCCCCAGGCGCGCCACGGCCAGCGACACGCCCGCCAGCACGGGCAGTGCCAGCAGCGCCGCCAGGCCCAGCGGCGGGTGCAGCACCCACAGCGCGGCCAGCGCCACCAGGGGCGCCACGGCGCCGCTGACCACCGGGGTGAGCACATGCGCGGGCAACTGGGCCAGGGCCATCATGCCCTGCGTGAGCACATGGCCCAGCCGGGCCGTGTGGTGCGGCGTGAACCAGCCCACGGGCAGGCGCGCCACATGGTCGCCCACGCGCTGGCGCGCGGTCTGCAAAAGGGCCACGCCCACGGCCACACCGGCCCGGTCCACGTGGCGGCGCAAGGCCCAGCACGCGGCCAGCCCCAGGGCCAGCGCGGCCAGCCAGGCCGCTGCGCCGCGCACATCGCCCGCCAGCAGGCGCAAGAGGATGGGCACCAGCAGCACCGTGGTCAGCCCGCCGAGCAGGCCATAGGCCACGGCCAGCGCGGCATAGCGGCGCAGCACGCGCTGCTGCTCACCCAGCAGTTCGGCAAAGGTGCGCATCAGCATGCGGCCACCGCCCGTGCTTCGTCTTCTTCACCCACAGGCTGGTAGCCGCCCAGTGCCCACAGCCGGGCATAGCGGCCGCCGCGCGCCAGCAGCTCGGCATGGCGCCCCTGCTCGGCCACGCGGCCCTGGTCGATGACGACGATCTGGTCGGCGTGCACCACCGTGTCGAGCCGGTGGGCCACCACCAGCACCGTGCGGCCCCGGGCGATGCGCGAGAGCGATTCCTGGATGGCCTGCTCGCTCTCGGCATCGGCGGCGGCGGTGGGCTCGTCGAGCACCAGCACCGGCGCATCGAGCAGCAGTGCGCGCGCAATGCACAGGCGCTGGCGCTCGCCGCCGGACAGCCCGGCATCTTCGCCCAGCACCGTGTCGTAGCCGCGCGGCAGGCGCAGGATGCGCTCGTGGATGTCGGCCGCGCGCGCGGCCTCCTGCACCTCTGGCAGGCTGGCCGTGGGCCGGCCCAGCGCAATGTTCTCGCGCACGCTGGCATGCACCAGCCGTGCGTCCTGCAGCACAAAGGCCACGCGCCTGTACAGCTGCGCCGTGTGCATGTGCCGCAAGTCGACGCCGCCCAGCGTGATGCGCCCTTCGCCCGGGTCGAAAAAGCGCAGCAGCAGCCGCGCCAGCGTGGACTTGCCAGCGCCCGAAGCCCCGACGACGGCAGTCACCGTGCCGGGCCGCAGCACGAGGTCGATGCCCAACAGCACCGCCCCGCCCTCGCCATAGGCATAGCCCACGTTCTCGAAGCGCACCTCGTTGCCTTGCGGCACCTGCTGCTGCGCCGGCGCAGGCTGTGCCAGCACGGGCGTGTGCAGCAGCGCGTGCACACGCTGGGCGGCGCTGGTGGCGGCGTTCAGGTCGTGCGTCAGGTAGTGCAGCAGCATCAGCGGCGCGCAGATGCCGGGCGCCACGAGGGCGAAGGGCAGCACGTCGACCGGCGCCATCCACCCCAGGCCCACGAACAGCGTGCCGGCCACCAACACCACGCCCAGCACGGACACGGGCGCGATCACCGCATTGGCATTGGCCATGGCGCCCACCAGCGGGCGTGTGAAGCCGGTGAACACGCGCGCAAAATCGTCCACCGCCCTGCGGTAGGCGCCGTGGGCCTTGCCGCTGGCGCCAAAGGCCTTGAGCAGCGGCATGTGGCCCGTGAACTCCGCCACCGCGCTGTGGATGCGCGCCATGCCCGCCGCCATCTCGCCCATGTGGGCGCCGCTGCGCGCCACGGCCCGGCCAAAGAACCCAAAGAAGGCCGCGAATGGCAGCAGTGCGATGGTGGCCAGGCGCCAGTCCAGCGCGAACAGGTAGGTGGCCGATGCCAGCACCGCCCCCACGGCGCGCGCCAGCGTGGTGACGCCATGCGCGGTGAGTTCGTGCAGCGTGGCGACGTCGTCCTGCATGGCCTGCTGCACCTCGCCCGAGGCGCGGCTGGTGAACCAGCCCAGGGGCACCTGCGCCAGCCGCTGCGCTGCAGCCAGGCGCAGCTGGTGCGTCACCCGCCCATCGGCCAGATGCGCCACCAACTCGGCAGCCGAGGCCAGCCCCATGCCCACGAACAGGCAGGCCAGGCTGATCCACAGCGTTTGCCAGATGGCGCCGGCATCGATCTGCCCCCCACCCAGCGCCAGGCGCGCGATGTGCGCCATGCCCGCCAGCGGCACCAGCGTGAGCACGGCGCCCAGCGCCGCCAGCAGCGCAGCAACCGCCAGGCGGCCACGCACGGGTGCCAGCACCAGGCCGATGGGCCCTTGCCTCCAGACCGCCAGGTTCATGGCCGCGCCCCCCGCAAAGGCACCGGCGCGGGCAGCACGCACAATGGCGGCAGATGAAAGAAGAAGTAAGTCACAAAGCGGATTGAGAATCGATACGGCATTTAGTTGCATCATACTAAACTAATTAACCCCATGCCGAGAAACCCGCATGCGGGCAGGTGCGCCCTGCCCTGGCGAAAGCACAGAACACCATGCCTTTGACCCCACACTCCCCTCAACCCTCCGCGCGCGGCCGCGGCCGCCCGCCCAGCATCACGCGCGAGCGCATTGCCGACGCCGGCATCGCCATGGGCCTGCGCCAGATCACCTTCGTGGGCCTGGCCGCCGCCCTGGGCGTCAGCCACATGGCGCTGTACAAGCATGTGGAGAGCCTGGACGCGCTCAAGCACCTGGTGGCCGACGAAATCATCCGCCGCTGGCAGATTCCGCAGGCGCTGGGCAGCGCGCCAACCGGGCTGCGCGAATACCTCACGGTGTTCAGCGCCTCGGTGCAGGGCTTCGTGAAGGCGCACCCCGGCGTCACGCCCTACATGCTGCGGCGCATGGCCGCCACGCCCACCGTGATCGACAAGATCGTCACGCACCAGGCCCACATCGCGCAGGCCTACGGCCTACCGCAGGACCAGGCGCGCTGGCTGCTGGCCACCGTGGCCTTCCACTGCTTTGCCGTGGCCGATACCGTGTACTCGGTGGCCGGTCAGGAGCCCGCAGTGCCCGCCGAGCGCGCGGCCGAAGAGGCCGAGATGGAGGTGGAACTCGCGCAGGGCATGCAGGCCCTCATCGTGGGTGCGCTGGCCCTGGTGGAAGGAGGGCCCGCAAAGGCTGGGGGACCCAAGGGCCCCGCACGGGCCAAGCCGCACGGAGCAGCATGAACCTGTCAGATCCCCGGGGCCCCCAGCGCTGCTGACAGAAACTCCGCCGTCGCCCGCACGCGCGCCGTGCGCTGCAGGTCGGGGTGCATCACCAGCCAGACCTCGTGGTCGTGCGCGCGGCGGCGCTCGGGCCAGATGCGCACCAGGCCTTCGCGCTCGCCCAGGTGCACCGGCACCTCGCCCAGGCCGATGCCGGCCGCCACGGCCTTGCGCACCAGCAGGCCCGAATTGACGGCCATGGCGATGCGGGCCTGGCGCGCGGGCACCTCGGCGGCGGTGGGAAAGGGCCGCTGCTCCAGCGCAGGGCCGTAGACCACCAGGTGGTGGCCGCGCAGCTCCTCCTCCGGCACGGGTGCGCCAAAGCGCGCGAGGTAGGCCGTGCTGGCAAACAGGCCCACGGGCCATGCCACCACGCGGCGCACCACCAGGTCGGGCGACTCGGGCCGCACATTGCGAAAAGCGATATCGGCCTGCCGCCGGCCCAGGCTCAGCACCTGGGGCGACATCTCCAGGTCCACGCGGATACCGGGCCAGCGCTGCCGCAGGCGTTCGATGGCGGGCAGCAGGAAGTCGATGGCAATCGAATCCGAGCAGGTCACGCGCACCAGCCCCGCATGGCTCTCGTCCTGCCCTTCGATGCGGGTGCGCAGGTCGGTGGCCGCAGCCTCCATGCGCCGTGCGGCACCGAGGGCCGCCTCGCCCGCGGCGGTGAGCTGGTAGCCGCCCTTGGCGCGCAGGAACAGCGTGGTGCCCAGCTCGGCCTCCAGCGCCTGCAGGCGCCGGCCCACGGTGGCCTGGTCCACGCCCAGGCTGCGGGCGGCAGCGCGCAGCGAGGGTGCGCGGGTCAGGGCCAGAAAGATGCGCGTATCGTCCCAGTTCATGCGATGCAATTTTGCATCACTGTGGCGCATAAGTGCTGCATTTCACAGGCGGCTTTCCGCCCTAAGCTGTAGGCCATTCTGGACAACAACTCCCCAAGGAACCCCCAATGCAAGCCATAGTGTTCGACGAATTCGGCGGCCCCGAAGTGCTCGTGGCCCGCGAGATCCCCCGCCCCGAAGTGCGCCCCCATGACCTGCTGGTGCACAACGCCGCCATCGGCGTGAACCGTGCCGACCTCTCGCACCGCAAGGGCGCCTACGGCCGCGCCTACTTCGGCGACTCGGACCTCATGGGCCTGGAGGTTGCCGGCACCGTGGCCGAGGTGGGCCCCGAGGTGCAGGGCTTTGCCGTGGGCGACCGCGTCATGGGCATCGTGGGCGGCGGCGCGTACGCCGAGTACTCGCGCATCGACCACCGCATGGCCATGCACGTGCCGCAGAGCCTGTCGCTGCTGCAGGCCGGCGCCGTGGCCGAGGTCTTCGTCACCGCGCACGAGGCCATGTTCCACCTGGCGCGGCTGCAGGCCGGCGAATCGGTGCTCATCCATGCCGCCGCGGGCGGTGTGGGCTCGGCCGCCGTGCAACTGGCCCATGCCGCCGGGGCGCGCGTTTTTGCCACGGCCAGTGCCGACAAACGCGAGGCCGTGCGGGGCTTTGGCGCCGACGTGTTCATCGACTATCGCAGCGAAGACTTCGAGGCCGTGGTGCGCGAACAGACCGGCGGCAAGGGCGTGGACGTGGTGATCGACTTCATTGGCGCCCCTTACCTCGCGCGCAATGTGCGCTCGCTCGCCGTGGGCGGGCGCATGACGGTGGTGGGCCTGCTCGGCGGCGCCATCGACAGCGCGCAACTGCCCATCGACCTGCTGCTCTACCGCCACCTGCAGATCTACGGCACGGTGATGAAGTCGCGCCCGCCCGAGGTCAAGCAGGCCATGACCCAGCGCTTTGCAGAGCGCTGGCTGGGCGCATTGGCCGAAGGCACGCTGCGCCCGGTGATCGACAGCAGCTACCCGCTGGCGGACGCGGCCAGCGCCCACCGGCGCATGGAGACCGGGGCGAGCGTGGGGAAGATTCTGCTGGTGCCGGGGCAGGCTGCGCAAGGGACTTAGAACAGGTTGCTGAAGCAGTGCGCCGATGCATCCACGCCAGCCGCCACGCGCAGGAAGACAGTCATCGAATTCGGCCCGGTCATGAACGACGGGATCCTGCGAATCCGCGTCAAGCGCGTTGGACCTTGTCCCTGGCCTGCGCGACGGCGCCTTGCAGTGCCTCGTTGGGCGCGAATGCACCTTCCAGCGCGCAAGCAAAAGCCGCGAAGTCCCGCCGGGACAAGGCGATCCGCGAATCGCGCTCCAGCTGCTGCAGCGCCTTTTCCTTGGCCGCCGCCCGCACGAAACCGGCCATGCTCATGCCCATCAAGGCCGCCGCTTTGGCGATGAAAGCCTTCTCATCGGCATTCATCTTGAGGTCTAAGCGGGCAGCGTGGGGCATGGCAGTGCTCTTCACAGATACAGGGTTCTACCGTATCCGCTAATTTGCCGGGAAGCAAGAGCCGCGCCACCTCACCGCATCACCAGCCCACCATCCACCAACAGCACCTGCCCCGTCATGAACCCGGCCCAGTCCGATGCCAGAAACAGCACCGGCCCGGCCACATCCTCGGGCCGGGCGATGCGGCGCAGCGGCGTGGCCGCCATCAGCGATTCGCGAAAGGACTCCTGCGTGGCCTCGCTGGCCTGCGTGGGGTAGACCAGCCCGGGCGCCACGCAGTTCACGCGGATGCCCAGGGGCCCGAGTTCCGTGGCCAGGTTGCGGCTGAAGGCCACCAGCGAGGCCTTGGCCGTGGTGTAGTCGTGGTAGGCCACGACCGGGTGCTCGACCAGGTTGCTCACGATGTTCACGATGGCGCCCTGCGCGCGCTGGCGCATCTGCGGCAGCACCGCGCGGCAGACGTGGAAGGCGCCGCCCACGGCACCATCGAACTGCGCCTGGTAGTCGCTCCACTGCAGATCGTCGAACAGCGTGCGGCGCCGCGGGTCGAAGGCGTAGGGCTTGAAGGCATTGTTCACCACGATGTCGATGGGCCCCAGCTCGCGCGCCACGGCATCCACCATGGCCTGCACGGCGGGGGCAGAGCCCACATCGGCCTTGACGGCCCAGGCATCGCCACCGGCGGCCTGGCAGGCTGCCACGGTAGCGGCTGCGGCCGCATCGTTGGAGAGGTGGTTGATGGCGACCGTCGCCCCCTCGCGCGCGAACGCGGTAGCAATCGCGGCACCGATGCCGCGGCTGGCGCCCGTGACCAGCACCACCTTGCCCTGGAACTTCATGTCCAGCCCCCTTACGCAGGCAGCAGGCTGGTGTCCACCACGTCGGCCACCTTGATCTGGCGTTGCACCAGGCCCAGCGCGCGGTAGGCGTCGGCGGCCTTCTGCAGGGAGGCGAGGTCGAAGGCGCCCAGCTTGGCGCCCGCAGCCGCGGGGAGCGACGAGGCATTGCGCAGGCGGATCACCTCCAGGTTGATGTCGCGCTGCGTGCCGTCGATGGCGTGCTTCACGGCCAGGGTCGCGGCTTCTTCGGGGTTGGCGATCATCCAGGCGGCGCTGTCGCGGTAGCCCTTGAGGAAAGCCCGGAGCAGTTCCTTCTTCTCCTGGTAGCTCTCCTGGCGCACCACGAACAGGTCGCTCGACACGTTGAGGTGGTCGCGCACCTGCATCACGTTGACCTCGCCCAGGCCCTTGCGCTGGCCCACCACCAGGCCGGTGTCGGTGGCGGCCGTGGCGTCGACCTGGCCCTGCAGCAGCGGTGCGAAGTTGAGCAGGCCGGTGACGACGATGGTCACGTCCGATTCCTTGAGCCCCGCCTGGTGCAGCATCACCAACAGGTTCTGGCGTGTGCCGCTGGCCAGGCTGTACACGCCGATCTTCTTGCCCTTGAGGTCCGCAGGCTTGTGGATGTTGGCGGACTTGAGCGAGACCACGTTGAACACGTTCTGCGGGTAGATGTCGTAGATGGCCGTGAGCTTCTCGCCCTTGTCCAGCGCCGTGAAGAAGGAGCCGGGGTCGGTGAAGGCCACATCGGCCTGGCCGGCGAGCAGGTTGCGGATGGCGTCGCCGCCGCCCGCGCCGGGCACGTAGCCCAGCTCCACACCCTGGGCCTTGAAGAAGCCCTTGTCCGGCTCGGCCAGCAGGTTGGTGATCTCGCTGATGGGCTTGCTCCAGCCGCCCACCGTGATCTTGCCCTTGGCCTGGGCAGAGGCCAGTCCGGCAAAGGGCAAGGCCACCAGGCCTGCGGAGGCGCCGAGCACGGTACGGCGGGAAATGGTCAGAGAGCGGGCAGAGGTGTTCATGGCAGTCAAGGGTTGTCGAGGTAAGGGGTGAGCAGCCAGCGCTCCAAGAGCAGCGTGGCCTGGTAGAGCACGAGCCCGATGAGGGCGATGAGAAAGAGCGCGGCGAACATCAGGGCGGTGTCCATCATTCCCTGCGAGGCAATGACCACAGCGCCCAGCCCGTGGCTGGCGCCGATGAACTCGCCCACGACGGCGCCGACCAGGGCCAGCACCACGGCCATGCGCAGGCCCGCCAGGATGGTCGGCAGCGCCACGGGCAGCTTGAGCCGCAGCAGTGTCTGCCCGCGTGTGGCCCCCAGCATGCGGAACAGCTGCAGGCGCTGCGGGTCCACATGCTTCAGGCCGGTCAGCGTGTTCTCCATGAGCGGGAAAAAGCAGATCAGCGCCGTGATCAGCGCCGTGGGCACGATGCCAAAGCCGAACCACAGCACGAACAGGGGCGCCAGCGCGAGCTTGGGCACCACCTGGCTGACCACCACATAGGGCCGGAACACGCGCTCGAGCAGCACCGATTCGGCCAGCGCCACGCCCACCAGCAGGCCGGCCACAGCGCCGCCCGCCAGCCCCAGGAACAGTGCCGCCAGCGTGGCCCGCAGATGGGGCCAGAAATAACCGGTGGATACGCCATTCCACAGCGCCGCGGCCACGGCCGACGGCGCGGGCAGCACCAGGGCCGACAGCCCGGAGCGGCGCACGGTGAGCTCCCACGCCGCCAGCAGAACCAGCAGCAGCGCGCCGGAGAGGAGCCGGGTTTGCACGCTCGTCAGCTTCATGCGGCGACCCCGTCCATGCTTCTGCGCACCCAGCCGCACAGGCGGTTGAACGGCAGCTCCTCGCGCATGGCCTGCTGGCGCGGGCCGGGCAGGTCGATGCGGATGTCGTCCACGATGCGGCCGGCATGCATCACCGCGATGCGGTCGCCCAGGTACACCGCCTCGTGGATGTCGTGCGTGACGAACAGCACCGTGGTGCCACGCTGGCGGCAGGTGCGCAGCAGGTCGTCCTGCAGCTCGGCCCGGGTGATGGCGTCGAGCGCGGCAAAGGGCTCATCGAGCAGCAGCAGCGCGGGCTCCAGCACCAGGGCGCGTGCCAGCGCCACGCGGCTTTGCTGCCCGCCGGACAGTTGCCGCGGGTAGTGCTGGGCATGCGTGGCCAGGCCCAGTTGGTCGAGCAGCGCCTTTGCCCGCTCCACATCGGTCGCCCCCGGGCGGCGCTGCAGCGACACGGGCAGCAGCACGTTGTCGATGGCGCTTTTCCAGTCGAGCAGCGTCGGCGCCTGGAACATGAAGCCCAGTTGCGGCCCGGGGGCCAGCAGCTCGCGCCCCTGCAGCAGCACGCGGCCCGACTGGGGGCGCAGCAGGCCGGCCGCCAGCTGCAGCAGCGTGGTCTTGCCGCAGCCGCTGCGGCCCACCAGGCAATGGATCTCACCGGCCTGCATGCGCCAGTCGATGCCGTCCACCACCGGCGCGCGGCCCGGGTAGGTGAACACCACCTGCTCCATCGAGAGAAAGCCCATTTCAGTCGGCATAGGGGGCAAACTGTTCGGCTGCCAGTTCGGCGGAGTTTTCGATCTCGACCATGCGCACCAGGTCGAGCAGGTTGAAGCGGCCATCGTGGTGCCAGCCTGCCTCGGGCATGCCCATGGAACCGATGGCGCTGATGCGCGTGACGCCCGCTGCACCCAGCAGCCCGGCCAGGCGGAACAGCTCTTCAGGTGCGGCGGCCACGCCGGCGGTCTGCAGAAAGCGGCTGTGCGGCGCCACCAGGGGCACCACCTCATCGAGCGCATCCACGGCCACCACCTGGATGGTGCGCTGCGTGGCGGTGGGCGCCAGGGCTTGGGGCGTGTCGCTGTAGGCCACGCTCCACGCGGCCTGGGGCGAGCCGATGAGTTGATCAGCAGATTCAGCCGACGAGGCAGAAAGTGCCTTCCATTCCACACCCTGCTGCCACCGGGCCACTGCAGTGGAATCCTCTACATCCAGAGGCCGACGCGGAAAGCGCCGCTCCAGGTTGGCCAGCTCGCCCGCCAGGTAGTTGGCAAACACGCGGGGCGACACCGCCCCGCCGCGCTGCACATAGAACACATGGGGCGAGTAGCAGCCCTGCTGGTCGTAGCGCATGACATCCCACGCTGCCAGCCGCGCCAGCGCGGGCGCCTTCTGCGTATCGAGCGCAGTGGCGCTGACCACGCCAAAGCCCAGCTTGTGCCCGTGGGGCAAAAAGCGCGTGGTCACCGGCAGGCGCCGGCGGATCGCGTCCAGCGCCTCGTTGCCGCCATAGGCCAGCACCGCATCGGCCTGGGCATAGAGGGCCGAGGCGCCCTCGTCCCCGGCACCGCGCCACCAGACCACGGCAAAGCAATCGGCGATGGGCGGGTGCACCTCGGCCAGCAGGCGCGCGAACCAGCCCGCAAACAGCGGCTCGGCACTGGGCAGCTTGCCGATGTTGCCGGCCTTGACCAGAAGGCCGCAGACCATGCTCCACAGCGCCAGCGCGGGCACGTTGCCGGCCCAGTTGTGCAGCAACAAATCGGGGCCGAAGGCGCGCACCGCCCCGCCCTTGGGCGTGGGTTGAAAGCCGTCGAGGACTTTAGGGTTGGCGAAATCCTCGGCCACAAAGCAGTGCAGTTGCGCCGCGCGAAAGGTCTTGAAGAAGCCCGTGAGCCCCAGGCGCACCATGTCCTGGTCATAGCCGCTGACCACGGGCAGAAACGCCTCGGCCTGCTGGCGGCAGGGGTCGCTCCTGTCCAGCAGGCGCGCGATGGCCTGGTCGATGACGGCAATGATGTCCGACACCGGCATGGTCTTGAGGTGCAGTGCGCTGGCCTGCCGCACGCGCGCTGCCAGCGCATCCATCTGCGCGGCGGACAGCACCGGCACTTCGACCTCGAGCGCCTGGCCGCTCTGCGCAAAGCGCAGCACCTGCCAATCGACCTCGGCAGCAGCCAGCCCCGGCAGGTAGCCTGCCTGGATGCGCGGAATGCTCATGCCGCTGTGGCCCGCGCAAATTCCTCGACCGCGAGCGAGCAGCCCTTGGCCTCCACGCCCTCGGCGCGGCCCAGCAGCAGAAAGCCGCCGTCGGCATCGAGGCCCACGTCTTCCGTGAGGATGGTCGTGACCGAGTTGAAGTTGGCCAGGTCGCAATGCACCAGGATGCCGCGCTCGCCCGCGGGCACCGTGCGCCCGGTGACCGGGTCCACCAGGCGCGAGCGGATCCAGTGCGGGCCCGACTTGACCGAGGGCACCACTGCATTGCCATCGTCGTAGAACTGCGTGCTCAGCTCCGTCATGCCGTACATGTTGATGCAGTGCGAGCGCGGCACGCCCAGCGCCTGAGACAGTTCGTTGTAGAAGGCATCGAGCGGCAGCTCGCGCGACTGGCCCTTGTAGCCGCCCGTGTCCAGGATGCGGCTGCCCGGCGGCAGCTGGAAAGTGCGGCCCTGCTGGCGCAGTGCGTCGATCACGTGCACGAAGCTGAAGCTTGCGCCCAGCAGCGCATAGGGCTCACCACTGCGCTCGGCCGCTTCCAATGCGGCCCACAGCCCGTCCAGGTCGATGCCCTGCGGTGTCACGAAGGTCTGGCTGGCTTGCGTGCCGAACGCCGACTTGGCCAGGTCCAGGTAGTGCGCCAGCGAGGAGTTGGGCATGGCCACCTCATCGGGGAACAGAATGCCCATGGGCATGCGCTCCGTGCCGCGCATGAAGCGCCGCGCGAAATTGCGGGTCATCGACAGGTCGTACACATCGAGCAGCGGGTGGAAATGCTGCCCGCGCATGCTGCCGCCGCGCGTGGTGCCGCTGGTCATGAAGATGCGGTCGCCCGCGGCCGGCGGTTCGCAGCGCAGCGGCAGGGCCTTGAAGGCGTCGATGGGTACGGCGGGAATGTCCGCCCACGACTTCACGTTGCGCGTGGTGATGCCGCGCAGCCGGCAAAAGCTCTGGAACGGCGCATTGGCCGCGAACTGGTGCGCAAACAGGCGCAGGGCCATCTCGTCGAACTGTGCGTCCGTGCAGCCATCCTCCATCGCAATGAAGGCGAGCAGGTCCGCCACCAGCGGTGTGGCCTTGTCCATGGGCATCCTTTGGGTTTCTCTGTGACTGGATGCTCCGAGGCCACCCGCCCCATCGCAGGGACAGCGCAGCAAGGCGCGCCCGTGAGGGGGGTGAAAGCTCTTCTTCCGCCGGAATTACCCGGTTCAAGTTCTCGGGTGTGGATCTCAGCACGTGCGTGCACCCCGGAGCGTAGGCTTCATTTTAACCCGCTGCTGAAAACCGGGCTGTTCGAGGCCAGGGCGTATTCTTCCAGCGCAGAAGATTTTTCCAGATCCTGTCGATTCCCGGTCGCCCGCTTCGTCGTGAAGGCATGGACCAACCAACCCCAAGGACTGCACCATGAAATACCTCGGCCTTGCCTACTTCGCCCCTGAGAAATTCGCCGCCATGGCGCCCGCCGACGTGCAGGCCCTGGTGAGCCAGTGCCCCGCCCTGGACGAGAAGATGCGCGCCACCGGCAAGGTGCTGGTGTCCGCCTCGCTGGGCGACGCCAAGGACTGGGTCAGCCTGCGCCCGCGCGCCGGCAAGCCGCAGATCAGCGACGGCCCCTATACCGAGTCCAAGGAGATGGTGGGCGGCCTGTTCATCATCGACGCCGACAGCCGCGAGGAGGCCGTGCGCCTGGCGTCCATGCACCCCGCGGCCACGCTGGGCGAGGCGGGTGGCTGGGGCGTGGAGCTGATCCCCATGGACTTCTTCTTGCAGCCGGATGTGCAACAATGAGAACAATTCCCATTTAAATACCGCCAGCGGCCCCGCCCAGACGGCCGGACGCAGGCCCGTGCCTGGCCTGGCCCCCTGTGCTTACCCGCTACTACCGCGAGCTCCTGAACTTTCTGACCGGCAAGGTGGCCGACCGCGCGACGGCGGCCGACCTGGCACAGGAAAGCTATGCCCGGGTGCTGGCCGCAGAATCTGGCGGCAGCAAGGCGGCAGACCCGCGCGCCCTGCTCTACCAGACCGCCAGGAACCTGGTGGTGGACCACTACCGCCACCAGGGCGTGCGCGCCAGCGTAGGCATGGCTGGCGGCGACGCGCAGCCGGCCGAGGTGGATGCACAGCTGGGCCCCGCCGGCCTGGAGCCCGAGGCGGCCCTGGCCTCCAAGCAGGGCGTCGCGGCCCTGGTGGCCGCCATCGGCGCCCTGCCCCCGCGCTGCCGCGAGGCCTTTCTGCTGCACCGTTTCGAAGGGCTGAGCTATGCACAGATCGCGGCGCAGATGGGCATTTCCGTCAAAATGGTCGAGCAGCACCTGAAGAACGCGCTGGACGCCTGCGAACGCAGCCGCCGCGCCCACGAGGGCATGCCGCCAGCGCCCACCGGGCCGGGCGGGAAGAAGCCCCCCCGAACCCGGTCGCGCCATGGCTGATGCCGCTGGCGCACCGACCCCGGCCCGAGCCTAGGGTTTCCGGCCCGTCGCACGTCTACCCCGAAGAACGCAGAAAGCACCCCCATCCCGATGCCGCCCCCCACGCCGCGCCCACCACCCGCTGACGAGACGCCGTCCGCGCGCCTGCGCGACGAAGCGCTCGGTTGGTTCGTGCGCCAGCGCAATGCGGACTTTGGTGCCCAGGAGCAGCAGGCGCTGGCGCAGTGGCTGGCGGCCGACCCACAGCACCGCAGCGCCCTGGCCCATTGGCAGAACGAATGGCAGGCCTTCAGCGACATTTCCCCCGAGACAGTGGCCCTGCTGCGCGCCAATGTGGACTTCGATGTGGCCATGCAGGCTGCCAGCGCCCAGGGCGCACCCGCCGCAGCCACCGCACCACCTCAGGGTATCGGCACCGGTGTATCGCGCCGCCGCTGGCTGGCACCGGCCGCAGCGGCCTGCCTGGTGGTGGCCGCGGGAGGGGTGGGCTGGAACCACTGGCGCGCGCAGCCCGTCTGGACGCAAAACCACGCCACCCAGCGCGGGCAGCAGCTGGAGGTGGCGCTGGCCGATGCCACGCGCATCCGGCTGGACACGGCGACCCGCATCGAGGTCCGCTACTACCGCGACCGGCGCGAGGTGCGCCTGCTCGGCGGCCAGGCACTGTTCACCGTGCAGCCCGATGCAGCCAAGCCCTTTCACGTGCAGGCCGGGCCCGCACGCGTCACCGTGGTGGGCACGCGCTTTGCGGTGCGCCACACGCCCGACATCGCCGGGGCCGAGGCCGTGCAGGTCGCCGTGGAGGAAGGCCGGGTGCACCTGCAGGCCAGCGCCACACCTGCCAGCGGGCCAGGGGCCGGGGCCATGGTCGAGCTCACGGCAGGCCAGCAGGCGACCGCCAGCGCCGATGGCCAGCTCTCGGCCGCCACGGCCGTGTCCGCTGCGGGCGTGGCGCCATGGACCGGCCAGCGCGTGCGCTTTGACGACATCCGGCTCGACCGCGCGCTGGCCGAGCTGGGCCGCTACCGCGACACCCGGCTGGTGGTGCGCGACCCCGCCGTGGCCGCGCTGCGCATCACCGGGGTGTTCGACCCGGCCGATCTGGCCACCTTCCGCCGCCTGCTGCCGCTGTCGCTGCCGGTGCAGGTGCGCGAGGCCGATGGGGGCGTGGCCGAGATCGTGGCGCGCCCGTCCGGCCGTTGAACGCGCGCCGCTGCAGGCACCAAAAAAAGTTTTCATCGGCACCTAGGGTAGTTCGATGCACGTCCGTCTTCCAGCGGACCACAGCAATACCAAAGGACTCTGATGATGACGCGCCCCTTCACGCGGCCCGCCCCCCTGGCCATGGCCCTGGCCCTGGCATTTCCGGCCGCACCGGCACTGGCCCAGGCCGGCGCCCCGGCCCGCAGCGACGCAGCCGTGCAGCAGCAACAGGTGTTCAACCTGGCGGCCCAGCCACTGGGCCAGGCACTCAGCGCCTGGGCCCTGCAGACGCGCATGCAGCTCATCGTGCAGCCGGGCCTGGTGGCCGGCAAGACCGCGCCGGCCGTGGCGGGCAGCCTGACGCCACGCCAGGCGCTGGAGCGGCTGCTCACGGGCAGCGGGCTCGAATCGAGCTTCGACGGCCAATCGGCCGTGGTGCATGCCGCGCACGGCAACCACTCCGGCGGGCCGCTGCCGGCCGTCACGGTGCGTGCCGAGGCCGAGGCCGATGGCAGCAGCGCCGCCGGCTACCGCGCGCGGCGCGCCAGCACCGCCGGCTTTGCGGCGCAGGACACGCTGGACACACCGTTCTCGGTCACCGTGCTGTCCTCGGAGCTGTTCACCAACCAGAAGGTCGACAACATCAGTGGCCTGGACCGGCTCGATGCGAGCATCACCTCGTCGGGCGCCAGCCCGGCCTGGTATGGCTCGCCCATGATCCGCGGGCTGGGGCTCGATAACTGGAGCAACTTCCGCTACAACGGCATGGTGTTCATCAACCAGCAGGTGACCGGGCTGGAGAACAAGGAGCGCGTGGAAGTGCTCAAGGGCCTGTCGGCACTGCAGGGCGGCTTTGCGGCGCCCGGCGGGCTGATCAACTACGTGACCAAACGGCCCGCGGCAGCGCCGGTGAACGACGTGCACCTGTCCGCCAACCAGTACGGCCAGGCCAAGGTGCATGCCGACCTGAGCCGGCGCACCGACGACGGGCGCCTGGGCCTGCGCGTGAACGCGGCGCTGGAGGGCGAGCGCTCCTACGTGCGCGAGGTCAAGGGCAATCGCCGCTTCCTCTCGGCTGCGGTGGACTGGCGCCTCACGCCCGATACGCTGGTGCAGCTCGACCTGGAGCACGAGACGCACGACCAGACGCTGCAGCCCGTGCTGCGCCCCAACGTGAACCGTGGCCTGCCCACGAACATCGACCCGCGCCGCTTTCTGGGCCAGCCCTGGGCCAGCTTTCCCACCGAGTCGACGGTCGCCAGCGCCAAGGTCGAGCACTGGCTGAACGAGCGCTGGTCGCTGGTGGGCGACCTGCACTGGATGGAACTGAACCGCGACCAGGACGCGCTGGCGCTGGGCAACATCCAGCCCAATGGCGATGCCACGCTCACGCAGAACGTGTTTGCCAACCAGCGCCGCCAGCCCACCACGCTGCGCGCCATGGTGCAGGGAAAATTCCACACCGGCAGCGTGGGCCACGAGCTGGCACTGGGCGTGCAGTCGTACCGCTTCAAGCGGCATGAGAGCGCAGGCGTGAGCCGCGTGCTGGGCACCACCAGCCTGTACAACCCCGTGGCGTTTTCCGACCCGGGGCTGGCCGTGGGCCCCGCGCGCCTGACCACCGAGGCCCAGGAACGCAGCCTGTTCGGGCAGGACATTCTCTCGCTGGGTGAGGCCTGGAAGCTGCACCTGGGCGGCCGCTACGCCACCCGCCAGCAGACCGACTACAGCAGCGCCACGGGGGTGCAAAGCGGCACACCCTACGACAAGAGCGTGTTCACCCCCCACATTGCCCTGGTGCACAAGCCTCGCGCCAACCTGTCGGTCTATGCCGGCTACGTGGAAGGGCTGGAACAGGGCGGCACCGCCCCGCTGGGCACGGCCAACGCCAACCAGCAACTCAAGCCGCGCGTGAGCAAGCAGATCGAGCTGGGCGTCAAGGCCGACCTGTCGGCCGACCTGAGCGCCAGCGCGGCGCTGTTCCAGATCCACCGCACGGCCGAATACACCAACACCGGCAACACCTACGTGCAGGACGGGCTGCAGCGCAACCTGGGGCTGGAGTTCTCGCTGACCGGCCGGATCTCGAAAGAATGGACGCTGGTGGCCAGCGCCATGCTGCTGGACGCCGAACTCCAGCGCACCGGCGACCGCAGCACCGAGGGCAAGCAGCCCATGAACACGCCCAGGCAACGCTTCACCGCCGTGGCCGAATACGCCCCTGCGCCACTGCCGGGCTGGACCTTTGCGGGCAACTGGTCGCATTCGGGCAAGCGCCAGACCAACGACGCCAACACCGGCGAGGTCGCCCCGGCCTACAACACCTTCGGCCTGGGCACCCGCTACGCCACCCGCATCGCCGGCACGCCCGCCACGTTTCGCCTGAACATCGACAACCTGTTCAACAAACGCTACTGGGACATCGCGCAGGCCTTCTCGCTGCTGCCGGGCGCGCCGCGCACGGTGAGTGCGGGGGTGAGCCTGCAGTTCTGAGGGGTGGTGTGCACGGGCATGCTGGCGCGCAGCGCTCTGCATCGAACAGGCACCTGGAAGAGCATCTGTGGGCCAACCGCTCCATCCGCGACACCTTGCCGGTCCGAGCGAGCGAGCCGGCGGCATGTGCCCCGGTGGCCTCAGTGCCGCGGCGGCCGGGCCAGCCCCAGGTGCTCGCGCAGCGTGCTGCCTGCGTACTCGGTGCGGAACAGCCCGCGGCGCTGCAGGAGGGGCACCACGCCATCGACGAAGTCCTGCAGCCCGCCGGGCAGCACATCGGGCATGAGGTTGAAGCCATCGGCCGCGCCACTCTCAAACCAGTGCTGCAGGTCGTCTGCGATCTGCTCGGGCGCACCCACCACGACGCGGTGCCCGCCCCCGCCCGCCAGGCGCCGCACCAGCTCGCGCACGGTGAGCTTGTCGCGCCGCCCCGCCGACAGCGTGGCATGGAAGAAAGTGTGGTTGCCGTTGCCACCCGCGGGCAGCTCGATGTGGTCGGGCAGGGGCTGGTCGGCGTGCAGCCGGTCGGGCGCAATGCCCAGGATGCCGGCCAGCCGCGTCACGTTGTACTCCCAGGGGATCAGGTCCACCAGTTCGTCGCGCCGGCGCACGGCCTCGGCCTCGGTGGCGCCGACGATGGTGGTCAGGCCGGGCAACACCTTGAGCGAGCCCGCCGGCCGGCCCACGGCACGCACGGCGGCGCGCAACTTGTTCGCATAGGCCAGTGATTCCTCCAGCGTGGTCGATGCGGTGAACACCGCCTCGGCATGCTCGGCCGCCAGTTGCAGGCCATCGGCCGAGCCGCCGGCCTGCACCAGCACCGGGTGGCCCTGGGCGCTGCGCGGCAGGGTCAGCGCACCGTGCACGGCGAAGTGGCTGCCCTGGTGCAGGATGGGGTGCACCTTGGCGGCATCCACGAACTGGCCGGTGGCCTTGTCGGCCACCAGGGCATCGTCCTCCCAGCTGTTCCACAGGCGCTTGACCACGGTGGCGAACTCGCCCGCGCGCGCATAGCGCTGCTGGTGGTCGGGCACCTCCTGGCGGCCGAAGTTGCGCGCCGAGGCCAGGTCGGCCGTGGTCACCATGTTCCAGCCGGCGCGCCCTGCGCTCACATGGTCCACCGAGGCAAAGCGCCGCGCGATGTTGTAGGGCTCGTTGTAGCTGGTGGAGGCCGTGGCGATCAGGCCGATGCGCGAGGTCGCCGCTGCCATGCTGGCCAGCAGGATGGTGGGCTCGATGGCGGTGATGGGCCGCAGGTGGATCTGGTCGGCGATGGCCGCGTTGTCGGCCAGGAACACCGCATCGAACTTGGCGGCCTCGGCGATCTGCGCCACGCGGGTGTAGTGGTGCACATCGATGAAGGCACCGGGGTCGCTGCCCGGCAGGCGCCAGGCCGAGGGCACGAAGCCCGAGTGCAGGATGTTGACGTTCAGGTGCAGCTGGCGCGGCGGGGTGGCGGTGGTCATGGGGCGTTTGGCAGGCGGTGGCAAGGTTCTTCAATGGACCTTGGGATAGCCGTGGCGCTCGGCCAGCAGTTCGAGGATGCGCTGGGCATCGTTCACAAAGCGCACCGCGCCGATCGCCTTGGCATCGGCTGGCACGGGGTGCCCGTCGCCCAGGATCAGCGCGGGCAGGCTCTGGTGGTCGGCATCGAGCGCGGCAATGACCACAGGGCGCGGCCGCGGGTACGGCAGGCGTTCGATGTCCAGGCGCGCGGCCAGCTCAGGGTGGCCCGCCAGCAGGCCCTCGATGCCGATGCAGTGCGGGCACACGAAGTGCTCGCCGGGATGGCGCGCATCCTCGAAGCCGGGTTGCAGGAGCAAAAGTCGGTCGCGGCTCATGGCGTGTTCTCTTTCTTTCAATCAGGGTGGGTGCAGCGGGCAAGGCTGCGCCGCGCCGCCACAGTGGTGGCAGCGATGGAGTTGCATGGAATGGGATATGCGATGCGCAGGGCGCTGCGAGCCACCAATATAGCCAGGCGCCCGGTCAAAATGGCATGGAATATGTCATATGGATATTCCCGAAAATCTCATATGCATATGAACAAACCAAGGGACGGCCGGCATCCGCCGCGCGCTGCGCAACCGGAGCGGCTACCATCCCCAAAGGCCCGCGGCGCCTGCCTTGCATGCCGCTGACCGCCTTGTTGTTGATTGATGATTTTCTGATCGGGGACATTCACACATGAGCTATACCGCATCGCCCTCCCGCTATGAAGGCGCGGCCTACCGCCGCGTGGGCCGCAGCGGCCTGGTGCTGCCGGCCCTGTCGCTGGGCCTGTGGCACAACTTCGGCGACAGCACGCCCATCGACACGCAGCGCCAGCTGCTGCGCACCGCGTTCGACCACGGCATCAACCACTTCGACCTGGCCAACAACTACGGCCCGCCCTATGGCAGCGCCGAGACCAACTTCGGCCGCCTGCTGCGGGAGGATTTCCGGCCCTACCGCGACGAGCTCATCATCTCGTCCAAGGCCGGCTGGGACATGTGGCCCGGCCCCTATGGCAAGGGCGGTGGCTCGCGCAAGTACGTGCTGGCCAGCCTGGACCAGAGCCTGCAGCGCCTGGGCCTGGACTATGTGGACATCTTCTACTCCCACCGCTACGACCCCGACACCCCGCTGGAGGAGACCGCTGCCGCGCTGGCCCAGGCCGTGCAGCAGGGCAAGGCGCTGTACATCGGCATCTCCTCGTACTCGGCACGCAAGAGCCGCGAGATCGCCGCCCTGCTCCAGGAGTGGAAAGTGCCGCTGCTGATCCACCAGCCGGCCTACAACCTGTTCAACCGCTGGATCGAGAAAGACCTGCTCGACGCCACCGAGGAGATCGGCGCCGGCGTCATTGCCTTCACCCCGCTGGCCCAGGGCCTGCTGACCGACAAGTACCTGACCGGCACACCCGCCGATGCACGCGTGAACCGACCCGGTGGCGGCTCGCTGCGCGCCGAGCACCTGTCGGACGCCAACATCCAGCGGGCCCGCGCGCTCAACGAGATCGCCCAGCGCCGCGGCCAGAGCCTGGCCCAGCTGGCGCTGGCCTGGACGCTGCGCGACCCCCGCGTCACCTCGGCCCTGATCGGCGCCAGCCGCCCCGAGCAGATCGTGCACAACGTCGCAGCGCTGCAGAACCTGGCGTTCACGGCCGAGGAGCTGGCCGAGATCGACCGCCACGCGGTCGAAGGCGGCATCAACCTGTGGGAAAAGCCCTCGACCGAGTACGCCTGAGCGGACACTAGTACCCGCAGCACATAAGAAAGCGCACAAAGCTTCGTTGGCCCGCGCGGCAGCGCTCCGTAGATTCAAGCGTTCGCAACCCTGCGTTCCGCACGTCCCATCTTCGGAGTTCTTTGCCATGCCTTTCGCCCTTGGCGCGCCCCGTGCGCGCACCTTTCTTCGCCTGAGCACCCTGGCCGCCTCGCTGCTGCTCACCGGCCTGGCCAGTGGGGCCCATGCCGCCGACCTGAGCATCGGCTTCATGCCCGGCCCCTACCGCGATGCCTTCACCAGGGGCATCGAGCCGCTGCTCAAGAAACAGGGCTACCGCATCAAGTACGTGGAATTCAGCCAGGGCGTGCAGCCCAACGACGCGGTGGAGCGCGGCCAGATCGACGCCAACATCTTCCAGCACTCGCTGTACCTGAACGCCACCAACAAGCAGCAGGGCTTTGACCTGGTGCCCGTGGTCCATGTGCCCACGCCGCCCATGGGCCTGTACTCGCAGCGCCACAAGACGCTCGACGCCGTGCCCGACGGTGCCACCGTGACCCTGCCCGCCGACCCGGTGAACGCCGCGCGTGCGCTCAACATCCTGGCCGCCATCGGCTGGATCGAACTCAAGCCCGACGTGAACCCGATCACCGTGTCCGAACGCGACATCGCCAGCAACCGCAAGAAGCTGCGCCTGGTGCCGCTCGATGCCGCCCAGGCCCCACGCTCGCTGGCCGACGCCGACCTGGCCGCCGTGCAGGGCAACTTCGCCGTGGCCTCGGGCCTGAAGCTGACCGACGCGCTCAAGCAGGAGAACATGACCCTGCCCTACGTGAACGTGGTCGCCGTCAAGCGCGGCAACGAGAACGCCCAATTCGCCAAGGACATCGCCCAGGCCTACCAGTCGGCCGAGTTCCAGCAGGCCTTCAAGGCCAACCCGGCATGGGCGGGTTACCGGCTGCCGGACTACTTCGCGAAGTAATGGATGGCCGCCCAGGCCCCTCATCGGGCGGGGCGCCGCTCTCTGGCGTCCCCCATGCAGGCTGCAAAGTGCCAGGCGGCAATGTTGCGGCTGGACCGCCGGGCCCTCTGCTCGTAGATGATTTCCACCATCGGCAAGAGGTCTGGCTGTGCGCCCAGCAGCCGCTTCATCTGCTGTTCAGTGACTCCGGCGTCTGCTTTCCGGGCCACGTCCATCACCAGGTCCCGATAGCCCTCGCAGGCCTGCCGTTCCTCCTTCGTCACCGCGCAGGCAGGGAGGGCGACAAGGGCCCAGGCCAGTGCACACCCGACCAGAAGGTTCACGCGCCCGCGGCCGTCAGTCTTCGGCAGCATAGCCTGTCAGTTCCAGCAGGGTCGCGACGAAGTTATCGTGGGAGGGAAGCGCCTCGCGCTGCCCGGCCGTTGCGCGCGCCAGCACGGGCTGGCGGGCCACCGCTGCGGGCGATACCAGCAGGTCGAGCCCGGGCGCCTCGCCCGCATCCAGCCTGAACGGCAGGCCGGCCGGCAATGCCAGCCACTCCCCCGCCTCGCAGAGCACGGCGGCATGGCTTGGCCCGGCCTCCAGCTGGACCAGCAGGCTGCCCTGCACCACCCAGAGCACGAGCACACCGCCGCCCGGCACCTCGTGGCGACCCCAGCCGCGCCAGCGGGCCTGCCAGGGGCCCGCCTGCTTCGGCAAGAGGACGCGCTCGACGGAATCGGCCGCACGGTGGGCCTGCCATCCCGCGGGTGCGTCCGCAGGCAAGGGCAGATCGCCGCCATCCTGGCGGCCGAAATCCGCGCCCACGGCGCGCAGGTGCCGCTGGATCAGGTGGTCGCAGACCAGGGTAGTCCCCCAGGTGCCATGCGCATCGAACGCAACCAGGGCGCCCATCGCGTACCCGCCCCTTACTGCAGGAAGGCCGGCTTGGCGTAGCCGCGGAACTTGCTGTCCACCACGGCCTGGAAGTCCTTGGAGCGGTAGACCTCGACCAGGTCCTTGGCCCAAGGGGCGTCCTTGTCGGTGCGCTTGACGGCCACGACGTTGAGGTAGTGGTCGGGCGTCTTCTCCAGCGCCACGGCCTCGGTCAGTTTGAGGCCTGAGGAGATCGCGAAGTTGCCGTTGATGATGGCGTACTCGGTATCGCCGAGCGAGCGCGGCAACTGGGCCGCTTCGAGCGGAATGAACTTGAACTTGCGCGGGTTCTGCTCGATGTCCTTCTCGGACGCACGGATCGGATCGATGCCGGCTTTGAGCGTGATGAGCTTGTTCTGCTCCAGCAGCACCAGGGCCCGCGCCAGGTTGCTCGGGTCATTGGGCAGCGTGAAGCGGTCCCCCTCCTTGGCTTCGGCCAGGGTCTTGCGCTGGGTGGAGTAGACGCCCAGCGGCGCGATGGGGCCCTGCACCAGCTCGACGAGGTCGAGCTTCTGGTCCGCCGCAAACTTCTTCAGGTAGACCAGGTGCTGGAAGAAATTGGCGTCGAGCGCGCCCTGGGCCAGCGCGAGGTTGGGCTGCACGTAGTCGTTGAACTCGACCAGCTTGACCTTGTAGCCCTTCTTCTCCAGCAGGGGCACGATGCCCTGCTTGAGCTGGTCGATGTTGGAGCCGGCGGTACCGCCGATGGTGAGTTCTTTCTTCGCAGACTGGGCGCTGGCTGCCAAGGGCAGCATGCCGGCGGAAAGGGCCAGCAGCGACAGGGAAAGGACGGAACGGCGAAGCAATGCGTTGTTCATGGAAGTGATTCGGAAAAAAGGGAAGAAAAGGTTCAGTCAGCGCTTGTCCAGCCGGCGTGCCGTGGCCGTGCCGATGAACTGGATGGTCTGCACCAGCACCACGAGCAGGGCCACGGTGAGCACCATCACGTCGGTCTGGAAGCGGTAGTAGCCATAGCGGATGGCCAGGTCGCCGATGCCGCCGCCGCCCACCACGCCAGCGATGGCCGAGTAGGACAGAAAGCTCACCGCCAGCACCGTGAAGGCCAGCACCAGGCCCGAGCGGGCCTCGACGACGAGCACGCGCCAGATGATCTGCAGCTCGCTCGCGCCCATGGCGTGGGCCGCCTCGATCACGCCGCGCGGCACCTCGCGCAGGCACTGGTCCACCAGGCGCGCCAGGTAGGGAATGGCCGCCACCGACAGCGGCACCGCAGCCGCCAGTGGCCCGATGGACGTGCCCGCGATGACCCGCGTGAACGGCACCAGCGCCACCAGCAAAATGATGAAGGGGAAGGAGCGCACCGTGTTCACAACCCAGTTGAGCACCAGGTGCACCGGCCGGTTGGCCAGCGACTGGCCCGGGCTGAGCAGGAACAGCAGAATGCCCAGCGGCCCGCCGATCAGCAGCGCCGCACTGAGGCCGATGGCCAGCATCAGAAAGGTCTGGCCCACAGCCACACCCAGCTCGGGCAGGATGGCGAGGATGTTCTCAGGCATAGGCCACCCCCTGCTCCACGGCATTGGCGCGCGTGGCATGGCCTGTGGCGGCCAACGCCTCCTGCGCATCGCGCGCGCGCCGGCGCACCAGTGCGTCGATCTCGCGGCCCAGCGCGGTGAGGCGCTGCGCGGGCGGTGCATCGACGGCGAACTGCTCGACCAGTTCGCCCTGCTCCAGGATGGCGACCTGGCGGCACAGCAGCTCCACCACGGGCAGCTCGTGCGTCACGATGACGATGGTCACGCCGATCTGCTGGTTGATGTCGCGCAGCGTGGCCAGCAGCTCCTGCGTGGTCTCGCTGTCCAGCGCCGAGGTCGGCTCGTCGCACAGCAGCACCTGGGGCCGCGGCGCCAGGGCACGGGCAATCGCCACGCGCTGCTTCTGGCCACCCGAGAGCTGCGCAGGGTAGCTGTCGATCTTGGATTCGAGCCCCACCAGCTCCAGGCACTCGCGCACGCGCGCCTTTGTCTCGGCGCGCGAATGGTGGCCGTGGATCTTGAGCGGAAAGGCCACGTTGTCGGCCACCGTGGCGTTCTGGATCAGGTTGAACTGCTGGAAGATCATCCCCAGGCTCTGGCGCGTGCCGCGCAGCTCGGCGCGCGAGAGCGTGGTCAGGTCGCGCCCGCCCACGACCACGCGGCCCGCGTCGGGGCGCTCCAGCAGGTTGATCAGGCGCAGCAGCGTGGACTTGCCGGCACCGCTCTTGCCGATCAGGCCGAAGATGTCGCCGGCATGGATGTCCAGCGAGAGCGAGCGCACGGCATCGAAGCGCTCGCCATTGGGCAGGGTGAAGGACTTCTGCACGGATTCGAGCCGTATCACGGGCACGGCACCGGGCGGGTGGGGATGCAAGGGGGAAGCAACGGTCATGGGACAGCGAAGGCGCCGCACCGGGGCAAAAAAAGCACCCGAAACCGGCAAACCCTCTGGAACAAACAGATGCACCCAGTATGGGAACGCAGCGCGCGCCGCGGAACGACGCATTCGGCGCGTGCTTATGCGTTTTTCAACTAAGTACCCCCGACTGGAAAGACAGCAGCAGCAGCGCATGCATAAGCTTGCGCGCATTCCTTCGTTGGGCAATGCGCGCGGCACGCACACAGTCGGCGGCTTGTTCACTTACCACCCAAGCAAGAAGGAATCATGCTGCACACCATCCGCCGCCGCACCGCCGCCGCCACTGCGATCTCTCTGGCCGCCATCGCCCTGCTGGCCCCCTTCGGCACCCTGCACGCGCAGGACAAGAAGACGCTCAAGGTAGGCGTCTCCGTGGGCAATGGCGAACAGATCTTCGAAGTCGTCAAGAAGGTCGCCGCACGCGACGGCCTGGCCATCGACGTGATCGTCTTCAACGACTACCAGTTGCCCAACGCCGCCCTGGCGGCCGGCGACCTGGACGCCAACGCCTTCCAGCACCAGCCCTTCCTGGACAACCAGAACAAGGCGCGCGGCTTCGACATCGTGCCCGTGGGCCTGACCATCACCGCGCCGCTGGGCTTCTACTCGCGCAAGATCAAAAGCCTGGACGCCCTGCCCGACGGCGCCACGGTGGGCATCCAGAACGACCCCTCCAACGGCAACCGCGCCCTGCTGCTGCTGCAGGAGGCCAAGCTCATCACCCTGAAGCCCGAAGCGGTGAAGAACAACACCGCCACGCCGCTCGACGTGCTCACCAACCCCAGAAAGCTCAAGCTCGTGCCGCTGGACGCCGCGCAGCTGCCGCGCTCGCTGGACGACCTGACCATCGCCTCCATCAACAACGACTATGCCGAGAAGGCCGGCCTGTCGCTCGCCAAGGACGCGGTGATCAAGGAGTCGCCCAAGAGCCCCTACGCCAACCTGATCGCCGTGCGCCGCGCCGACAAGGACAAGCCCTGGGCCAGGCAGTTGGTCAAGGCCTACCAGTCGCCCGAGGTGAAGAGCTTCATCGAGACCAAGTTCAACGGCGCACTGGTGCCGGCGTTCTGATCTGGCTGGCCCCGCCAGGCAGCACCGGCGGGGCTGGTTGCGCGACAATCGGCCCCGCCATTCAACCCCCTGCCCGCCCCATGCTGGTCTTCGTCTTCGGAACGCTCAAGCAGGGCTTTCCCAACTTCCATGAGAACCTGGGCACGCGTGTGCCGGGGGACTTCGCCACCTGCGAGCGCTATCCGCTGTACCTGGTGGGCGACCGGCACTCCCCCTGGATGGTTGATGCGCCCGGAACCGGCCACCCGGTCAAGGGCCAGGTCTTCGAGGTGAATGCGCCCGCGCTGCAGAAAATGGACCTGCTCGAGCGGGTGCACGCACCCGATGGCTACCGGCGCAGCGCCATCGAGGTCATCCCAGCCGCCACCACGGCCACACCGCCCTTGCAGGTGTTTGCCTACCTCAAGTCTGCCGACCAGGTGCCGCCCGGGCAGCTCCGCCTGGGGCCCCTGCCCGAATACGGGCTCGCGCACGCAGCCCTCTACCGCAAACGCCGCCCCTAGGCGGCCTATCGACCAGCAGCCGGTGCCTGCGCTCCAACGCGCAGGCTGATGCGGTCGACGCCCTCGGGGTCTGCCGGCCGGGCCCCGGCCGCCACCAGGCGCGAGCGGGCCGTGCGCGCAGCGGCCTCGGCCTGCAGGGCGGCCATGTAGGCCAGGTGGTTGGTCTGGGCCTCGTCGTGGGTCTTGCGCCACACGCTATCCGCATGGGCCAGGGCCTCGGTGGCCCGCAGCAGCTCGGCGGGGGCATGGCGGGCCACGGAGGGATCGGCATGCGCCGCAGCAACTGCCACGCGGGCACGCTCCAGCGCCATGGAGGGAGCGCTCGCGCAGCCGGTCAGCACCAGGGCAGCCGCACCTATGGCAGAAAGAAGGACGATGGTGCGCGCAAGCATGGGGTTCTGGGCTCTCAAGGCCGGTGGGCGGGCTGCTGCTGCAGCCCCGCGAGCGATCCACCCACCGATTCGCGGGAGCCATCGCGCACCGGCGCGCTGGCCGACGTGACGATGAGAAAGCTGGCGATCAACGCCAGGGCGCAGACCACGAGCATGGCGACGGCCAGCCCGGGCAGGATCTTCCAGAACACCGTGCCGCCAGGGCTGGGGTCGAGGTCTTCGATGGACAAGGGGTACATGCGGTTCAGAGCCGATAAAAGAAGGCCGTGTGCTGCGGACCTGCAGCGACGGCACCCCAGACATTCTGGAGACAACCCCTGTTCCAACCAACGAACGAATGCGAGTTTGCAGATGCGGTTTGCGTTGGATCGGCGAACGCCGTGCCGTCGCTACAACCAGGGCAGCTGGTGCGCCGCGTAGCGGAAGGTCTGGAACACGCTGTTGAGCTGCCCAGGCCCGGTCTTGCGGGCAGCGGCATCCGGGTACTCGGCGAACCAGGGGATGACGTACTCCCACACCACCTGCCCGGCAGGTGTCACCTCGAACAGCCGGCCGGTGGATGACTCCGTGACATGGGTGTTGCCATTGGGCAGCCGCTGGGCGTTGCCCATGAAGGGCGAGTAGAACAAATGCGCCGTCTCGTCCTGGTACTGCCAGGCGATGCGCTTGCCATCCCGGGGGTCGATCTCCAGCACGCGCGAGAAGGCCACGTGCGAGCCCGTGCGGAAGTTGCCGTTGTCGAAGACCAGGATGTGGCCGCTGTCCAGCGCCACGGGCGCATGCTGGTGCGATGCGACCTCGGGCGGTATGTGCAGTTGCACCTTGCCGCTTGCGCGGTCCACGCCGATCACGCCCGAGGTGGTGCGCAGGCTCATCAGCACCAGCCCATCGGCCGTGGTGCCCAGGCCATTGACCAGCGGCCAGTGGTAGCGGCCAAAGCCCGGGTGGATGGGAAAGCGCGCCGGGTCCAGGTGCTCCACCGCATGCCATTCCCACACCAGCCGGCCGCTGCGGTCGACCTCGCGAACGACATCGGCGTACAGCGGCGTGGCCGGGTCGCCCGTTCCACCGGGCACGCGCTGCGCGAAGCCCTCGTCCACCCGCTCGCAGGCGGCATACAGCAGGTGGCCATTGGGCAGCCACTGCGCATCGTGGTGGTGGGCCGGGTCCTGGTAGCGCCAGACGACCTCGCCGGCAGGCGTCACCTCGTAGAAATCACCGCCATGCCACATGGACCAGGGCGCGTAGAGGTCGGGCGAGTCGGCATGGCTGCCGTTGTAGCCCAGGTTGCCATTGGGCAGGATGACGGCGTGCCGGCCCGGGCGCACCGGCAGCTGCCATTCGTGCACCACGGCGCCCTGGATGTCCACCAGGAACACGCGCCCACCGGCGGTCTGCGGGGCGATCAGGGTGTAGCCGCCAAAGCTCTGCGCCGGATCATGCGCGATGAGGCCCACCCCGCGCCGCCGCTGGGTGGCCTGGTCGATGGCAGAACTCATGGTGCAGGCGGGCCGCGCCAGACGATGTCACGCACATTGATCTTGCGCGGAATGATGCCCAGCGACTGGAAGGTGTCGGCCAGTTGCTGCTGCTGCGCCACGTGCGCGTCGGTCACCGGGCCCAGCGAGAACTCGGCACGCTTGAACGCAGCCGACCACGACTTCACGTCGATGCCCGTGGCCTCGGCGGCCAGGGCCGCCAGCTCGTCGCGGTTCTCGCCCGACCAGAGGGTGAGCTTGCGCAGCTCATCGAGCACGCTGGCCAGCACCAGCGGGTGGCGCGCTGCAAAGTCCTTGCCGGCCATGTAGTAGGACGAGCTGGTCAGGCGCCGGTCCGTGGTGTCGGCCACCACACGCGCGCCGTACTTTTCTTCGGCGATGGCGTAGTACGGGTCCCAGACCACCCAGGCGTCAATGTTGCCGCCGTTGAAGGCCGCGGTCGCATCGGCCGGAGACAGGTAGGTCGGCACGATGTCGTTGAACGACAGGCCAGCGGTCGCCAGCGCCTTGACGGTCACGTTGTGCGCACTCGATCCTTTGCCGAAAGCCACCTTCTTGCCCTTGAGGTCGGCCAGGGTCTTGATCGGCGAATTCCGGGGCACCAGCACCGCGTGCTGGGCCGAAGGCGTGGCGGCGGCGTAGACCAGGTTGGAGCCACCGGCCTGCGCGAACACCGGGGGCGTGTCGCCGACCGACCCCAGGTCGACCGCACCTGCGCCCAGCGCCTCCAGCAAGGGCGGGCCGAACTGGAATTCGATCCACTTCACGCTGGGCACGCCCAGCGCCTTCAGGCGCGCCTCGATGACCTGCTGCTTGCGCGCCAGCACCAGGATGGCCGAGCCTTTCTGGAAGCCGATCCGCACCTCCTTGGGCAGGGGCGCCTGGGCCCAGGCGGGAGCGGCCACAGCGGCTGCGGCCCACGCGCCCGCAGCGATGAAAGTGCGGCGGCGCAAGGAAGCTTGAGAGGTGTGCAAGGGAACTCCTGTTGGAAAGTGGGGGCCCAGACTCAGGCGAGCGACAGGACCGGGATTTCCACCGCAGCGGCCTGCGCGCGCTGGCGCAGCACGGGCACGGCTCGCTGTACCGCGAGGTCAATGCGCGCTTGCAGCGCGTCGCTGGCCACGCGGTAGTTGTCGAACTCCTTGTCGGTCGCGTACACGCCGATGGGCAGCGTGTGCGCCTGGAAGAAGCTGAACAGCGGGCGCAGCTGGTGGTCGATGGCCAGCGCATGCCGGTCGCTGCCGCCCGTGGCGGCCAGCAGCACGGGTACGTCGATCAGCGCCTCGTGGTGCACGAAGTCGAACAGGTGCTTGAACAGGCCCGTGTAGGTGCCGCGGTAGATGGGGCTGGCCACCAGCAGCAGGTCAGCGCTCTCGATCTCGCGCAGCACCGACTCCACGGCCGGCGGCAGCTGCGCGCGCTGCAGCACGGCGCCGAACTGGGGCACGAGTTCGCCCAGCTCGATCAGGCGCGTGTCGGCCGGGTAGGCATCGGCAAAGCCTTCGAGCAGGTGCTGCACCAGCGCCAGGGTACGGGAGGGGCGCTGCAGGCCGCCGGAGACGGCGACGATCTTGGGGGTTCTGGCCATGGTGGAACGGTGTGGGGTGGAACAAAAAATGGGGGTGCCCTCCCGGCGAATGCAAGGCGGCGCACGCAGGGTTCCCACTGTGCCGCGAAGCGGTGCCGCGCGGCACCTGCGCGCTAGAAGCATTTCGGCTATCGATATGCGCCGTGCGCGCTCAGAACACCCGACCCTCTTCGAGGTGCGTGGTCACGCCATTGAGCTGGTAGTCGCCCAGCACCCGCGTCTTTTGCAGCAACGGGTTGTGGTTGAAGATGGTGCGGATGTTGCGCCAGTGGCGGTCGAAGTTGTGGCGGCTGGAGGTGGCCGAGGCACCGCCCGCCTCGAACATGCGCTCCGCCGCGCCCAGCGCCAGGCGGGCCACCACGGTCTGGGTCTTGGCCGTGGCCAGGGCACCCTGCAGCACCAGATCGGCCGCCTGCGGGGCGCCGGCCGCAAGGGCCTGGGCCGAGCGGTCGAGCCAGCGCGCGTTGTCGAGCACCAGCGCATCGATGGCGTGCGAGGCGGCCGCCAGCTCGCCCACCACCAACTGGTTGAAGTGGTCCTCGCGCGCCGTGGCGGCCGGGCTGTGCAGGGCCGGGCGGCCGTGCTCGCGCACGTAGCGTGTGGCATCGGCCAGCACATTGCGCACCGCGCCGGCCGCCGCGGTCACCAGGTGCAACTGGCGCAGCGCCGAGGTGTGGCGCCCCACCAGCGAACCCGCATCGCGTGGCTGCACCTCGTGCGCATGCACCAGCACATCGGTGAACACGATGGAGCCGCTGGCCGTGAGACGCTGGCCAAAGCCGTCCCAGTCGTCCAGGATGGCGATGCCCTCGCGGTCCACCGGCAGGTTGAGCGTGACCAGCGTGCCCTCTTCGTCGAGCACGCTCACGTTGGCGTAGTCCGAGAACGCCGTGCCCGTGGCGTAGAACTTGCGGCCCGAGAGCCGGAAGTGATCGCCCTCGCGCACCAGCGCGGTGTGGGTCAGGCCCGCGCGCTCGGTGCCGCGCTCGGTGTAGGCGCCGCCGAACAGCGCGCCTTCGAGCGTGCGCTGCACCTGCAACTGCCGCTGGGGGCTGGGTGGCGTGAGGCGCAAGGCCTCGGTGGCGTTGAAATGGATGCGCAGCGCATGCGCCACATTGGAGTCGGCCGCGGCCAGCGTGGCGAGCGCGCCGATCAGGTCTTCGACCGAGCCATCGGGCCCGCCATCGGCCTTGCCGATGCGCAAAGCGCCCAGGCCCGACTGGCGCACCAGGCGGAAGGCCTCATGGGGCAGCGAACGGTCGGCCTCGCGCTGGGCCGCGCCCTGGGCAATGGTGTCGGCCAGGGCGGGAATGCCGGCGAGGATGGCTTCGCGCGTGCGCGGAAGCTGCAGAACGGTGTGTGCCATCGCCCTGCCTCACTGCGCGGCAGGAGCCATGGCAATGCCCGTGCAGAGAGCGGCCGCGCCCCACAGGCCAGCGCCCGGCCATGGCGGCGCAAGAAGAGAGAGATCGACAGACAGTGCGTGCATGGGCTTCCTTGGCGGCAGGCATCGCCACGCAGCGAGCGGCCCACGCCGCCGCTGGGGCGACACATCGGGGGCAATGCTAGGTGCAGGGCCCGGTGGCTGCTTAGACCCATTTCGAGGTACCAAATACGGAAATCGCCACAGGCGGCAGCCGCCCACGGCGCGCGCCCTGCCAGCCTGGGTTCGGGCACACACCGCCCCGCGCCTCGGACGATTCCGTCATATGCATCTGGTTGCGCAGCACCCACGTGCTCGCAGATGATCCGCCGCTCTTGCGCGTGGCAACGCGGCCTCCATGCGTTGCCGCCTGGTCCGCACACGCCCCCTCCCTCTTTCCACCCCTTCTCTTTTCCAGGAACCCACCTTGTTGTCGTTGAAACGCCGTACCGTGCTGGCCAGTGGCGCCGCCGCAGCCCTGACCCCATTGGCCGTGCCCCAGGCCTTTGCGCAGAAGAAGAAAGACAGCCTCGTGATCGGCCTCACGCTGGAGCCCACGGGCCTGGACCCGACGGCCAAGGCGGGCGCGGAAATCGCCGAGGTGGTGCTCTACAACATCTTCGAGACGCTCACCAAGATCCAGTCCGACGGCAGCGTCAAGCCTCTGCTGGCCGAGGGCTGGGAGGTCTCGCCCGACCTCAAGACCCACACCTTCCGGCTGCGCAAGAACGCCCGGTTCCACAACGGCGAGCCCTTCAACGCACAGGCCGTGAAGTTCGCCTTCGACCGCGCGGGCGGCGAGAAAAGCACCAACAAGGACCGGCGCCTGTTCGCCAGCCTGACCACGCGCGTGGTCGATGAGCACACCGTGGTGGTGCTCAGCAAGGACATCGAGCCCGACCTGCTGTTCCTGCTGGGCCAGGCCACCGCCGTCATCGTCGAGCCCAAGAGCGCGGACACCAACGAAACCAGGCCCGTGGGCACCGGCCCCTACCAGCTCAGTGCATGGAACAAGGGCTCGCTGATCACGCTGGCCAAGTGGGCGGGCTGGCGCGATGCGGCGGCGGTGCAGATCCCGCGCGTCACCTTCCGCTTCATCTCGGAGCCTGCCGCACAGACCACCTCACTGCTGGCGGGCGATGTGGACCTGTTCCCCCACGCCTCGGTGTCGCGCACGCTGCCGCAGTTCGAGCGCGACAAGCGCTTTCAGGTGGTGTTCAACGCCTCGCTGGGCAAGACCATCCTGGCCATCAACAATGCCAGGAAACCGCTGGACGATGTGCGCGTGCGCCGCGCCATTGCCGCGGCCATCGACCGCAAGGCCGTGATCTCGGCCGCCGCGGACGGCCGGGGCGTGCCCATCGGCAGCCACTACGTGCCCGGCGCGCCCGGCTATGTGGACACCACGGGCATCAACCCCTTCGACATCGACAAGGCCAAGCGCCTGCTGGCCGAGGCCGGCGTGAAGACGCCGCTGGAGCTGAACTTCGTGCTGCCCCCGCCACCCTACGCGCGCCAGGGCGGCGAGCTGATCGCAGCCCAACTCGCCAAGATCGGCATCATCGCCAAGATCCAGAACGTGGAATGGGCCCAGTGGATCAGTGGCACCTACGGCCAGAAAAACTACGACCTGAGCCTGATCCTGCACGTCGAGCCTTTTGACCTAGTGAACTACACCAAGCCCGAGTACTACTGGGGCTACCAGTCGGCCAAGTTCAACGAAATCTTCGAGAAGACCAAGAGCAGCCTGCGCGCCGCCGACCGCCAGCGCTACCTGGGCGAGGCCCAGCGCCTGCTGGCCGAAGACGCGGTGAATGCCTACCTCTACCAGCCGCAGTTCATCACCGTGGCGGCGCGCAACCTGCGCGGGCTGTGGAAGGACGCGCCGATCTTCGCGAACGATCTCTCGGCGCTGTCCTGGGGATAAAAAAGAGCCGGGCGTGCCGCTCAGGCGGCCACCAGGCGGATCAGCGTGATCTCTGAAGGTGCGCCCAGCCGCATCGGTGGCCCCCAGTAGCCCGTGCCGCGGCTCACGTACACCCACATGCTCTGCAGCCGGTGCAACCCGGCGACAAAAGGGTTCTGCAGCGGCACGAACAGGTTCCACGGCCAGAACTGCCCGCCGTGCGTGTGGCCCGACAGCTGCAGCGCAAACCCCGCCTGCGCAGCGGCCGGCGCACTGCGCGGCTGGTGCGCCAGCAGCACGCGCGTGCGCGCCTCGGTTGGCGCTCCGACCAGCGCACGCTGCGGGTCGCTGGCCTGGCTGGCATCGAAGTGCCCCGCCGTGAAGTCGGTCACCCCGCCCAGCACCAGGGCATCGCCATCGCCCTGCCCCGCCGCCGGGCGCAGCACGGCATGCTCGTTGAGCAGCACGCGCAGCCCCAGGCGGCGCAATTCGGCAATCCATGGCTCCGCACCGGCGTAGTACTCGTGGTTGCCTGTCACCACAAAGCTGCCGTGGCGCGCCTGCAGGTCGGCCAGCGGTGCAATATGCTCGCGCAGCTCGGGCACGCTGCCGTCCACCAGGTCGCCCGTGATGGCAATGGCATCAGCCTTGAGCGCATTCACGCGGTGCACGATGCGCGCGATGTAGCCGCGCCGGATGGTGGGCCCCACATGCAGGTCGCTGAGCTGCACGATGGTGAAGCCCTGCAGTGCCGCCGGCAGCCCGGCCAGGGGCACATCGATGCGCCGCACCCCCGCGGTGCGCCGCGCGTTCCAGTAGCCCAGCAGGGAGGCCAGCGTGGCCGCGATCACCACCGCGGCCGCACTGTCGGCGCGCGCCGCACCGCCCTCCTGCAGCCAGCCACCGGCCCAGGCCCCGGCCAGCACCAGGTCCCGCAGCAGCGTCAGCACAAAGAGCGACGAAAACCAGCCCATGGCCAGCAGGCCCAGCCAGGTCCACGCCGGGCTGGCCGCGCCACGGCGGCCCCTGCGGTGCTGGAAGGGCTTGGGCAAGGCGATGGCGCAGACCAAGAGCGCCACGGCCAGCGCAGGCCCGGCGCCCGGCCAGGGAGAAAGCGCGGGCACCAGGCGTAGGCCGATGTAGAGGTGCAGCAGGGTTGTGAGGATGGTCAGCGGGCGCAGCGGCATAGGGACAGGTATGGAGCGGCTGGGCCGCAGAGGTCTGCAGATATGGGCGCCCCCTGGAATGTCCAGCCCTCCCGTGGTGGCTACGCTTTTGTTTGGGTCAATGAGCCCAACAGCAGTTGCAGCAGCCCAAATGGCATCCGCGCGCCATGCAGAGGTTTGGTCCACGGCCTTGCAGTGGGTTGGCCCGCTCAGCAAGCGGTACGCTTTGCCGCGGCAAGGCCAGACGACGCTCCCGTTAATATTCTGCTGTGCTGACAAAGCATCAAAAAGGAGGGAGGGACCATGAATCAAAAGAAGCTGCCGAATCGCGCGTTGAGAGATTTCAAGCCGCTCATGCCGGGTGAGTTGGTGTTGCTGAATGCGTGCAGGGAGGGCGAAATAGCCAATCTGGGCAATGCGACACCCCAGTCAGCCACCAAACAGCGACTCGTGCGCGCAGAATTTTTGCGTTTTTTGCTGTTGGGCGGTGATGAGCAGGCACCGGTGCACGAGCGGGGAGTGCAGTTGTGCGGCGCTTATATTGAGAAGCCGCTTGACCTGAGCGGCTGCTGCATTTCTACCAGTGTGGGGTTGATGCACTGCCACTTTGGCAGCCTTATCGAAGCGATAGGTGCTCGGGTGAATGGGCTTCTCAATCTCCATGGAAGCCACTTGGCATGTGGCCTCAACGCAAACCATTTGCACTGCGCAGCCGGCGTGTTACTGCGCAAGGGGTTCAGGGCGACGGGTAAGGTGACATTGTTGGGCGCGCAGATTGGCGGCGATCTGGATTGCAGAGGTGGGCAATTCGAGGTGAAGGAAGGCCACGCCCTGTTGGCTGATCGCTCGAATGTCAAGGGCGATGTGTCGCTGAGCAACGGCTTTAAGGCAACGGGGGAGGTCAGATTGCTGGGCGCGCAGATTGGTGGCACTCTGGATTGCAGTGGCGGGCAATTCGAGGTGAAGGAAGGCGACGCCTTGTCGACTGATCGCTCGAATGTCAAGGGCGATGTGTCCCTGAGCGACCGCTTCAAGGCAACGGGGGCGGTCAGATTAGTGGGCGCGCAGATTGGCGGCACTCTGGATTGCAGTGGCGGGCAATTCGAGGCGAAGGAAGGCCATGCTTTGTCAGCCGATGGCACGAATGTCAAGGGTACTGTGGCCCTCGGCGACGGCTTCGGGGCGGCGGGGGAGGTCAGATTGCTGGGCGCGCAGATTGGGGGCAACCTGGATTGCAGTGGTGGACAGTTCGATGTGAAGGAAGGCGATGCGTTGTCGGCTGATGGCGCAGATGTCAAGGGTGATGTATACCTGCGCGATGGCTTCAAGGCAACGGGGCAGTTCAGATTTTTGGGCGCGCAGATTGGCGGCGATCTCGATTGCAGCGGTGGACAGTTTGAGGTGAAGGATGGCAATACCCTGTCTGCCGATGCCGCAAGTGTCAAAGGCAGTTTGTTCCTGCGCAGCGGCTTCAAGGCGAAAGGGGAGGTCAGATTGTTGGGCGTGCAGATTGGCGGCGATCTAGATTGCAGCGGCGGACACTGCGAGGTAGAAAAGGGCCATGCCCTGTCAGCCGATCGCGCGAATGTGAAGGGCGGTGTATTCCTGGGCCGTGGCTTCAAAGCGACGGGAAAGGTTAGCTTGTTGGGCGCACGTGTTGGCAACAACCTGAATTGCAGCGGCGGGCAGTTCGAGGCAAAGAAAGGCGCGGCACTGTCGGCGCGTGGTGCAGATGTCAAGGGCGATGTATCCCTGAACTCCAACTTCAAGGCCATGGGGGAAGTCAGACTGGTGGGCACCCAGATTGGCGGAGACCTGAATTGCATCGATGGGGAATTCGGCGCCTTGTCCATTGAGTCAACTGTTGTGCGAGGCGCCTGGCACCTGCACGACGCTCCAAAACCGGTGCGCGTCAATGCCTCGCACGCGGACATTGGTGTGCTAGTGGACGATCTGACTGCCTGGGCGCCCGACAGCGTACTGGACGGCTTGCGCTATGCGGCCTTCGGGGGCGAGGCGCCAACTAGGGGGATGGACCGGCTGACTTGGCTGTGCAAACAACCCGAGGAGCACCTTGGCAATACTGATGGTGGTGCGAACTTCCGCCCCCAGCCATGGCGCCACGTGCAGCGTGTGTTGCGCGAGATGGGTCACACCGAGGATGCAAAGCAGGTGGGTATCGCCTTTGAAGACCGTCTGCGCGCCATCGGTCGACTGGGCGAGTCGCCACAGGGCACGCATGCGGTGCCCGCGTATTTGAAGCGTGTGGTGGCGCGGGGCTCGCACTACACCTTTGGCCTCCTAGCGGGATATGGTTACCGGCCGATTCACCTAGTAGGGTGGATGATTGGAGTATGGCTTCTGTGCGGTGTGGCGTATTGGTGGCTGGCCCTACCGCCACGCAGTGCCATGACACCTTCAGACCCCTTGATATTTCAAAACTTGGACTACAGGCAATGCCGGCCCGACCCTGAGACACTGGGCAACTGGTATCTCTGCGACCCCTTGCGGGGTGAATACGCCACTTTCAGCCCCTTCGCCTTTTCACTCGACTTGATGTTGCCAGTGGTGGATCTGGGTCAGGAAAAAACGTGGGGAGCGTTTGTGCCTACGCCCAAGGCAAACCCGCTGGAAGAGTTGTTCTGCCACTGGCACTGGGGCCACGCAGCGCGGCTGCTCACCTGGCTTCAAACCCTGTTCGGCTGGTTGAGCAGCCTGCTGCTCGTGGCCATCGTCTCGGGATTCTCGCGGCGCAATGACGAAGGGTCGTGACCTGCTTTTGGCGCTGACACCTGTGGAGTTCGCCTTCGCATTGCAGGCCCCCTTCTTGTCAAGGATCCTTTATGAATGATTACTTCTGACTGGAAGCTGCACCAAGGAGCGGACCGTCGGCCACGCTCCGAAACAGTCGCTCAACGTCAGCGTTGCAAGTGGCCAACCATGGCGCCTTGAATCAATGGCGTTCTCATTGGAGCCTCGCGTCCACCAAGAGTTAAGAGTGGCTAACACCACTTCCTTTGAGGCCCCCGCAGAGCAGTTATGCTCGCTGCCCTCATGGCACGACGACCTGTAAGCAAAGAACTGTGGCGACAGCTACAACCCCTGATCCCAGCCTTCGTGCCATCGGCCAAAGGCGGTGCTCGCAAGCTTGCAGTGAGCGATGAAGCCGCCCTCAACGGCATCCTGTTCGTTTTGCAAACAGGCATTCCATGGGAAGACCTCCCTCAGTCCCTGGGATACGGTAGTGGCATGACTTGCTGGCGACGCCTGCGCGACTGGAACGCCGCTGGTGTCTGGGAGCAGTTGCACCAGGCCATGCTCGTGCGTCTGCGCGAGCAAGATCAGATTGATTGGAGCCGGGCCAGCATTGATGGCTCCTCGGTACCAAGCCCCCGAGGGGTCAGAAAACAGGGCTCAACCCCACGGACAGAGCAAGCTTGGCTCCAAGCGACACATCGTCGTAGACGCCCGGGGCATCCCGTTGGTAGTGCTGGTCAGTGGCGCCAACTGGCACGACTGCATGATATTCGACCAGTGCATTGATGCCCTACCGGAAGTTCGGGGATTGCGCGGCAGGCCCAGGTGTTGGCCCTCCGAACTGTACCCTGACAAGGGCTATGACTACGCCAAATGCAGAGCGCACCTGCGCACCTGCGCAGCTACGGCATATCACGCAGGATTGCCAGGCGGGGCATAGAGAGCAGCAAGCGCTTGGGCAAGCATCGCTGGGTGGTGGAGAGAATCCATGCGTGGTTTGCCGGCTTTGGAAAGCTACGCATTCGCTTTGAGCGGCGACTGGACATCCACCAGGCGCTGCTGAAATTGGCCGCAGCCATCATCTGCTCGCGGTTTGTTGAGAGGTCGTGTTAGCCGCTCTTAGACAAACTTGCGCTGCTGCCGCACTGATCTGCATCGTAGGGTGAGCCGCGCGTCAGGCTATGACACCACAGTCACGTCAGGAAGCAGGTCCAGGCGCTTGTTCCTCCCTGAAAACGTTGAAGCTCAACTGTCTTTCGTCAGCTTGAGCCGCTGGTTCAAGCGGTGTTTCAGGCATAAGGTAGGGTTTGCACATCTTCAGGATGGAACCGTCCGCTCGATTGACATTGCCTGCTAGCACCAGGAGATCGTCTTGATCGAACGAGTGAAATTCATCGATGTTGTTGACGACAGCTGAAGCTAGATGAATTCCGTCGTTTGGTTTTTTCAAAGGCGCATGACTTCTGCAAAGTCTTCTCGACATCACCGCAATTTCGTGGTCGACTTGAACCTCAATCACAAAATCGCTCGCAATGTAGTCCTCGAAAAGCTGGTCATGTTCGATTGCCAAGCTCTTTGGGCCATCGCATTTGAATTTGTAGACCTCTGCGAGCGTAAGGCTAGATGTCCAAATAACAACTTCGCCACGCATGGCAGCATTCAGCACGGATTGGCAAAGCTCATGATCCTGTTCCTGATTGATCAGGCGCAACCATACACATGAGTCCCAATAGACTTTTTTGACTTTAGCCAATTTCGCCCGCCCTGAATTTTTCTAGGTATTCTGCAGCACTCAATCCACCCGTAAATTCGGGGTCGTGGAGAGACGGAAGTTCTTTTCCAGCACCCTTCATCGGCACAACATCCGAGGCCTCTACTCTGGCGATAGCGCCTGATGGCCGATAGTAAATATCACCTTTGACAGTGACTCTGCGCTTCATCCAGACGTCTTGTATCGAGGCATGGGTTTCGAAAGTTCTGGCAAGTGAATCTGTTATCACACAGATAATTTCTCGCTGAGTCTTTCTTTCCCGTATTCGTATGGCTGGCCTCCCGTAATGCGTGGTCACCTCTCCAAGCATGCCTTCAATCGACCCGCGCTGCTTCTTGGTGCTACCCAACATGATTTCGTCGCGAAGAAGCAAGTTGGCCGACTCGGCAATACCCAAAAAAGGTATTGCATCCTCGCTAGTCAGCGATATGGAGACATCATCTTTAATACGAAAATCTGTCCTAGCAACGCCGAGAGAAGATCGGCGGAGAAATGCGGATGCAGCTTCTGTTAGCTCAGGCCTTTTCCAGGCCTCTGGGAACCTGCCTGCTTGCAGTTCGGCGAGGCTATGACTGAATTCCTTTAACTGCGTAGTTGCAGCATGCGAGTCATCTGCTTCTGCAATTATCGTAAGCGGGCTGTTTGTGGTGGCGCTGACCAGTCGCCAAACCACATCACCACCTCCAGCCATCAGAGTGAACGCATCTAGCACTTGATGCATGGCATCTTGGACCGTGAGTTCCCCCCTACCGCCAGACGGTGGAATGATGGTAAGAGTTATGCGTTCGGCCATTTCAGAAGTCTATTCGTCACCGGCAGCCTAGTCACCAACAATTTCATCCCACCTCCTTGTGCTAGCCACACTGGGGTGGTCCTACGGTTTAGGGTTGTCGCAGATTCTCTGAATCTGAAGAGGAGCTAGCTTGGCAGTCTTCATGCGTTCTAGCAGCACTGCCGAACACAGTGCGGGCGCTTCTGCTGGCGTCACGACGGGGACAGAAGGCGCAGCCTCCGAGGCAACTGCGGCTGGTGGTGGGCAGTCAGATCGAATGCTGGCGACCGCTTCGGCTATGCCAGTTAGATCAAGCTCAAACTCCTGCAAACCGGAGACCAGCGTTAGCGCCTGACCTCGCAGTCGGCTAGATGCTAGCGCGGCTGCAAATTCCTCCCCCTCCAGCATCACTGCACGGATGTCTTTCTCCATCTTCGTAGGCATGCGCAATTGACGGGCCGGCTGATCATCGAATCGCAAAGTAACAGATGAGATGCCACCTCGGATAGTGATGTACAGGCCATCACGTGCCAGTTGCTTGCCGTAGTCCTGCTTGTAGATCCCTGTGCAACTGACCTTGTCGGTCATCTTGTCCACATCTCGCAAAACAGTCCAACTGCCGACTGTAAGCACCTTGGTGGCATCTTTAAGGTTGGCTTGCACCGCAGCCCCCGCAATGAGGCCAACCATCAAAATCAAAGCTTTCTTCATCCATCTCTCCTCGTTCTAGCCACTCTGGTGTGTGCGTATAGATCCTGAGCCTCCCACATGGCATGAAGCCTCAGAATGCCTTCGGCAGTGTCAGCACAGGCGTGGACGTAAGGGCTGCGCAGTTGATCCCGCTCTGCCGGCCGACGGCGGATTGAATGGAACCGGCGACGCGGACGATGGCTGCGCCCGGTACGAAATCGACGTCATAGGTGACATCGCAGGCGCCGTAGAGATTTGTGCCAAGAAGGATTGCATTGTTGCCTGCGACACTCCCGGTGGCCACCTCCCACGTCGCGACTGAATTCACCCGAACGATGCCGAGCGCGGTTGTGAACTGAAGGTTGTTGGCCGGCACCGCCGACAGACCCACTGCGATCATCGAATTTCCGTTGGTATGGACGGAAAAATAGGAGCTGCTGCTTGGGTTGAAGTAAATGCCGTCATATGGCCCTGCTGCTTGTGCTGCGCCTGCTATGAGCAGGGCTGCGAGAGCCGCTATTTTCTTGAGCATGGAGTTTCTCCTACTGCGCAGTCGGGGCGCTGCGCGTCGCCTGATTTCGGTTCGGTCGTAATCGCAGTGCCACGTGCCCCACTTACGACGGCGCGAATCACGGCTTTCTTCGGGCACGGATGCTACACCGCACTGTTTCAATTTGTATCCACCCCTACGGGTGATGGACAAGCCCACAACGCGGCCGCAGGGCCGGCAGGTGGTGGGCATCCTGGACCAGTTCGAGCAGTTGGCCAGCCGGCATGAAGGCCCCGCCGGGCCCTTGGGTCACCGGTTTGGGTGAGCCGAAAGCCCCCGCAGAGAGCATTCAACCCGATTACATTCAGTCATCCCCCTTGGATGGGCGCCTTGGCGGAATGAACAGGAGACCCCGTGCCTTTGCTGAAACTGTCCTGCGTGAACTGTTTGGCCCCGCTGGAGATCGGGGAGGATCTTGAACGCTTCACGTGCAGCTACTGCGGCACCGCGCAGATCGTCGAGCGCTCTGCCGGGGTCATAGCGACACGGAAGATCGAGACCGCCCTCAAGGCCGTACAGCGCGGAACGGACCGCACGGCGGCGGAACTGGCCGTTCCGCGCCTGACCCGGGAACTCGCCGAGGCGCAATCGGCCAGGGCGGACATCCTGGCGACGGCAAGAAAGAGTGGGGAACGCGCCATGCGCGCCCGCCGCAAGGCCGCGCTGATCACCTTCTGCGTGATGTTCTTTGGCGGCCCGCTGGCCATTGCCGGCATGGGTGCCTCCATGGGCACCTTTCTCGCACTCCTGTGGACCGTGGCCCTCATTGCAGTTCCGATCTGGGTCTACAACAACTACCAACTGCCCGCGGACAAGGTCCTCGATGCCACAGCGGCGATCGACGCGCGCATCGCCCATCTGGAGGAGCACCTGCGGGCCAACCGGTCTATCCTCGACACCTTGCCGGTGTGAGCCCTGGCCCGGCCGCTGGGGAATAGTTTCGGACGCAGCGGCCAAGGCACTCTTTGCTCGCTCCGCGCCGTGAGAGCGTGCAGGCAACTGCGCAGGCAGCCACCGATCAGGCGCTGTAGACCTCCCACCTGCCTGTGCGCAGGCCGTGAATCAGTTCCTGCAATTCCCTGTCCAGTGCCCGATCTTCCACGACCAGTGGAATTGCCCTTGAGAGCCCGTCCAGGAAATTCCTGAGGGGGGCTGGCAGCGGGAGCTCGCTGATCCGCAGGCGCAGCTCCAGCGCTTGCCGCGCAGCAATGAGCATGCCGGCAGCGACCTGCTCGGTCAGCTCCAGCACCCGCAGCGCGTCGCGTGCGGCGATGGTTCCCATGCTGACCTTGTCCTGGTTGTGGCATTCGGTGGATCGCGAGAAGACGGAAGCCGGCATGGTTTGCTTCAAGGCCTCCGCGGTCCAGGCCGACACGCTGATCTGAAGGGCCTTCAGGCCATGGTTGATGGCAGCGCGGGGACCGGTGGAGCCCGACAGATTGGACGGCAACCCATGGTTGTAGCGCTGGTCGACCAGCAGTGCCAATTGCCGGTCCATGAGGTCCGCCAGATTGGCGACGGCATTTTTCAGGGTATCCATCGCCAGCGCGATGTGTCCTCCATAGAAGTGCCCACCATGGAGCACCCGTTCGCCCTCCGGGTCGATCAAGGGGTTGTCATTGGCGCTGTTGAGTTCGTTTTCGATCAACTGGCGAAGAAAGGGCAATGCATCGCCCAGCACGCCGATCACGTGGGGGGCGCAGCGCAACGAATAGCGGTCCTGCAGGCGCAGTTCATTCCTTGCCGGTTTTTCGGACATCAGGTCTTCCCTGATGCGCCTGGCCGCCAGCTGCGGGCCGGCATGCGGCTTGGCCTGGAACAGCTTCTCATCAAAGTGGTGTGCATTGCCGTCGCTGGCCCACACATTGCACGCGGTCAATCGGGTGCTCAGGCGCTCCAGGCTTTGCGCGCGCAACCACGCGATGCAGGCCAGGCCCGTCATCACCGAGGTCCCGTTCATCAGGGCCAGTGCCTCCTTGGGGCGCAGCCGCAAGGGCTGGAGCCCGATGGCCTTCAACGCCTCTGCGGCGGAGGTCTTCGCCCCCTGGTACCAAACCTCACGCTCTCCGCACAGCACAGCCGCCACATACGACAGGGGTGTCAGGTCCCCGCTGGCGCCCACCGACCCTTCCGAGGGAATCAGAGGCAATACATCGTGGACCAGGAGCTGCTCCAGTTGCACCAGCAACTCCCAGCTCACGCCAGAGACGCCCTGGCACAGCGAATTGAGCCGCGCCACCAGGATGGCCCTCGTCTCCTCTGGCGTGAAGAGCCGGCCGGCGCCAATGCCATGGTAGGTATAGAGATGGTGGGGCAGTTCCGCAATCAGGTCCGACGGAATCTGCACCGTGCAGGAATCGCCGTAGCCGGTGGTGACCCCATAGACCACCCCGTCTTCCAGCAGCAGGCGATCAAGGAACTGGGCGCCGGCATCGATCCGCTGGCGAAATGCCTCCGATGGACCGAGCGATGCACGCCGCCTGCCGGTAGCGATGTCGACAACTTCCTCGATCGTGAGCCTGCGTCCGTCCAGGATGACGGTGGTGGGTGATTTTGTTTGCATGGCCAAGTCTAGGGCCTGTTCACACCCATTTCGGGGATCGCGTTGCACGGCCTGGGGGCTGGATGCAAGGCGCCCGTGCGCAGCAAGGTGTGCACCTTGCAAGCGCGGGCTACGCCGCAGACAGCCCCCCAGGCCGCTCAACCCGAAGCGAAGGCCCGAGCCGCCGCGCCAGGCGCAACGCGGCGCAGAAACAAAAAAGCCACCCGAAGGTGGCTGTTTGCTTTTTGCAAAGACTGCCTGTTTGCAGTCTTCTTCAAGATTCCGTTGATTTCTGAAGCTGGTCTCTTCAGAAGGAACCTTGGTAGGCGCG